>Ga0182030_10009587_pt1 | contig 19807 bp, 19 predicted proteins | sample 812S3MmetaG_FD_121299 | JGI IMG/M metagenome (GOLD analysis project Ga0182030, IMG submission 121299) | Permafrost microbial communities from Stordalen Mire, Sweden - 812S3M metaG (Illumina Assembly) | ecosystem: Environmental > Terrestrial > Soil > Wetlands > Permafrost | place: Sweden... | reverse complement strand
GGCGGAACAAGCAAAAGCCAGCCCGCCGACGGCCTGACGACAATCGACAGCGCGTCGGGGTCGGCGCCGGGTTCGAACCCGGGCCGATCCCGAAGCGCCGTATGGAGTTAGTCCATGGCCGCCACGGAAACCCTCGCAAGTCTCGTTGACCACGCACTCACCGAGGTGAGCGGGTCTCGCGATCTCGCGGCGCTCGATGAGATCCGGGTTCGCCTGCTTGGAAAAAAAGGCTTGCTCACCGAGCAGCTCAAAAGTCTCGGGGGGTTGCCGGCGGGCGAGCGGCCGGCCGCGGGACAGAAAATCAACGAGGCCAAGGCCGCGATCCAGGCCGCCCTCGAAATGCGCCATATTCAATTGGACGAGGAGGCGCTTCAAGCCGAGCTCTCCCGCGGGGCCGTGGACGTTACGCTGCCGGGTCGTGGACAGGAACGTGGCAGCATTCATCCTGTGACCCGCGCGCGCCTGAGGATCGAGCGAATCTTCACACAGGCGGGCTTCCAGATCGCGACCGGCCCGGAGGTTGAGGATGATTTTCATAATTTCGAGGCGCTGAACATCCCGCCAAATCATCCCGCGCGCGCGATGCACGACACGTTTTATTTTCCGGACGGCCGGCTGCTGCGTACCCATACATCGCCGGTGCAGATCCGCGCCATGCGCGCACAAAAGCCGCCGATGTCCCTGATTGCGCCGGGACGGGTATATCGTTGCGACTCGGACATGACTCACACGCCGATGTTTCACCAGGTCGAAGGCATCGTGGTGGGAGAGAACGTGAGCTTCGCCAACTTGAAGGCGATGCTGCATACTTTCGTCGAGCATTTTTTTGAGCAGTCGCTCGGCATGCGACTGCGCCCCTCGTATTTTCCCTTCACCGAGCCCTCCGCAGAGGTGGACATCGAGTGCGTCTTCTGTCATGGAGCGGGATGCCGCGTGTGCAAACAAACCGGCTGGCTCGAGATCCTGGGGTGCGGAATGATCCATCCGAACGTGCTGGCCGCGGCCGGCATCGACAGCGAGCGCTGGCAGGGATACGCCTTCGGCATGGGCATCGAACGCGTGGCCATGCTGCGATATGGGGTCGATGACCTGCGCCGGTTCTTCGAAAACGACCTGCAGTTCTTGAAGCAATTCCCGTGAAGATCACGTATTCCTGGATGAAGGAGTTCACGCCGGTCGCGGCGACGCCCGCCGAAGTCGCCCGGCACTTGACCCTCGCGGGACTCGAGGTGGAATCGATGCAGCCCGTGGCGCAACCGTTCTCGGGCGTCATAGTGGGCGAAGTACTCGAGTGCACGCGCCATCCCGAAGCGGACAAATTGTCTGTGTGCCGGGTCACCACCGACGGAAGCGATCGGCTGCAAATCATCTGTGGTGCGCCGAATGTCCGCCAAGGGCTCAAGGTGGCGGTCGCGATGGTCGGCGCCTTGCTGCCCGGCAACGTGCAGATCAAGCGCGCAAAGCTTCGGGGACTCGAGTCGAACGGCATGTTGTGCTCGGCGCGCGAGCTTGGGCTCGGCGAAGAGCATGACGGCATCATGGAGCTTCCCGCCTCGTTCGCGATCGGACGGGATGTACGCGCAGCGTTGGACCTGGACGATACCGTGCTCGAGGTGAATGCCACGCCGAACCGCGGCGATTGCATGAGCGTCTTCGGGATCGCACGCGATTACGCGGCGGCCCAGCAGCGGCGCTATTTGAGCGCGAGCGCAGCGCCGGTTGCCGCTTCGATCGAGGCGAAGTTTCCGGTGCGCGTCGAGTGGGCGACGGCCTGTCCGGTGTTCATCTCGCGTGTGATCCGCGGCGTCCGCAAGGGCGCAAGCTCGCCCGCGTGGCTCAAGGAGCGTTTGCGCCGCGTTGGCCTCAACGCCATCTCCCCGGTCGTCGATGTCACCAATTACGTGATGACGGAGCTCGGGCAGCCGATGCACGCCTATGATCTCGCGCTGCTCGAGGGCGGCATCGTGGTGCGCGCGGCATCCCCCGGCGAGCGGATCGTGCTTCTCGACGGCAAAGACTACGGGTTGGGTCCCGATTTCTTGGTGGTCGCAGACGCGGGCGGCGCGGTGGGCCTCGCAGGCATCATGGGAGGGCAGCGAACTTCCATCAGCGACGAGACCACCGACGTGCTGCTCGAATCCGCGCACTTCACGCCCGCGGCCGTGGCGGGCCGGGCTCGGCGGTTAGGCCTGTTCACCGAAGGGGCGCAACGCTTCGAGCGCGGTGTCGATCCGACGCTGCCGCAAATCGCCCTCGAGCGCGCGACAGCATTGCTCCTCGAGATCGCCGGCGGCCAGGCAGGAGCGGTGCAGGTCACCCGCTCGGTGCCCGCCGCGAGCGACGCGCCTGAGTGGGTAAATCTGCGCCGCAGCCGCCTCGCTCGATTGCTCGGTGCGAGCATCCCGGATGAAGATGTGGATGCCGTGCTCGCGGCCATTGCCGAAGAAGTCGAACCGCAAGCACAGGGCTGGCGGGTGCGTCGTCCGCCGCATCGTTTCGACATTCGCATCGAGCCCGACTTGATCGAAGAAGTCGCCCGCCTCAGAGGTTTCGACAGCATCGCCGAGGTGCATGCGGTCGCGCCTCAGGTTGCGGGCTTCTCGACCGAGTCGCGCGTGAGCGGCGAGCGGTTGCTCACCGCCATGGCGGATTTCGGCTATCGCGAAGCGATCACCTATACGTTCGTCGATCCCTCCCTGCAGCGCCTTCTGTTCCCCGAGACGTCGGCTCTTGCGCTCTCGAATCCGATCTCCGCCGATCTTTCCGAAATGCGGGTCTCGCTATGGCCCGGTCTCATCGGAGCGTGCCGCGAGAACATGCGCCGGCAGCAGAGCCGGGTGCGGCTGTTCGAGATCGGCAGCAAGTTCGATGTCACCGGAGGGGAGCTGCGCGAAATCGAAATGCTGGCGGCTGTCGCGACCGGAACGCGCTGGCCGGAGCAGTGGGGAAGTGCGCGCGAGGCCTTGGATTTCTTCGATGTCAAAGCAGATGTCGAAAACCTGTTGCGCTTGACGGACGACGCGGCATCGATTCAATTCGAAGCATCCACACTGGCGTGCCTGCGCCCGGGACGCGCTGCACGAGTTTTACGGGCGGGCAGGTCGATCGGTTATCTGGGAGAAATGCATCCACGCTTGGTGAAGGCATTGAACCTCAGCCACACGTTATTTTTGTTTGAGCTAGAAATTAATTCAACATTCGCCGATAACCCACCGAAACTAAAACAAATTTCTAAATTTCCTAGTGTGCGTCGGGATCTGGCGGTTGTGGTGGACGAGAGCGTTCCTCTCGCAGTTTTACGGGAAAATGTTACTGTTAGCGCGTCGGGCCTGTTGAGCGAACTACGCGTGTTCGATGTGTATCGGGGATCGGGCGTAGAATTAGGACGAAAAAGTGTCGCTTTAGGCTTGATTTTACAGGATTCCTCCCGCACTCTTACTGACGTTGACGCTGATGCCGTGGTGGCCTCGGTGGTTACGCGGTTACGGGATGTTTTGAGCGCCGCAATAAGAGATCAATAAGCATGGCAGCCCTCACCAAAGCAGAGATGGCCGAGGCCCTTTTCGATCAATTGGGGCTCAACAAGCGCGAGGCTCGCGAGCTCGTCGATTTGTTCTTCGAGGAGATCCGCGCTGCGCTGTCTTCGGGCGAGCAGGTAAAATTATCCGGCTTTGGTAACTTCGATCTGCGAGACAAAAACCGGCGGCCCGGCCGCGACCCAAAGACCGGCGAAGAGATCCCCATCAGCGCGCGGCGCGTCGTAACCTTCCGGCCCGGTCAGAAATTGAAGGCCCGCGTCGAGGCGTATGCTGGAACCAAGCAATAACGCCGAGCTGCCCCCGATCCCGGGGAAGCGCTACTTCACCATCGGCGAGGTGAGCGATCTGTGCGGCGTCAAGCCCCACGTGCTGCGCTACTGGGAGCAGGAGTTCCCGCAATTGAAGCCCGTGAAGCGTCGCGGCAACCGACGCTACTATCAGCGTCAGGATGTGCTCATCATCCGGCAGATTCGAAGCCTGCTCTACGAACAGGGTTTCACCATCGGCGGCGCCCGCAATCGCCTTACCGGCGACGATGCGCAGGTCGATCTCAATCAAAGTCAGCAGCTTATCCATCAGATGCGGCTCGAGCTCGAAGAACTGATCAAGATTCTTCGACGGTAGGCCGCGGCGCGAGACCCGTCCGACGTTTTCCGTTATCATGACTGCCTCGGTCGGGGCGTGGCGCAGCCTGGTAGCGCACTTGCATGGGGTGCAAGGGGTCGCAAGTTCGAATCTTGTCGCCCCGACCAATACTTACATGACGCTGGCGGGACCTCCGTGGTCCCATCCGTGGTCCCAATCCCAAATGACTTATTTCAGGGCGACGCTCTAGGAGAGGGCGAGCAGGATTTCTCGGCTGAAATCTCGAATGTCCGGATCTTGACGAGCGCCGAGCGGATGAAAGACTCGATTGCGGCGGTCGATTCAGTTCCGATGCGCAGCCAAATGACTTTTGGCGGTGCGCACGAGCGCAAATGACGGGCTGTCAGCCGGAGATGGCTTTCGACATTCGGCAGGAAAGAAAACCCAGGCACTGACTGACCGCAAACCGGAAGCCAATAAATATGCGATGAGCTCTTGCTTTGGGCCGGGTGGAGACCGCCCCAAGCTCGCTACGCGATTCTGGGCTTCCTGACGCGATAGAAACAAAACCAAGATGAATGCGATCCCGAACATGAAGGTATGCTCTTTCGCGCGATCGCGACTGAGATGCCGAGGATTCTGCTCAAACAGGCGTTTCGGATTTGCCCGATAATGCGGGCATTCTCTATGAGTTCGATGACCGCGAACAACGCTCGCCTGCCTCCAGCATCGCTGGCGCCGACGCGGCGGACCACGTCGTCACGTCCGAATTCTCCTACAGGGGTCGCTGTGGTCGGCCTACCGTATTCGCTGGGGTACAGCCCCATAGTGGTCCTTACCTCAATTCCAGCAACACGGACAACGAGAAGGATGGCATGAGCGCACGTAGTCAGCTTCTGAGGACATTGAGTCGCACTTCCGCTTCAAATTGCCGCAGCTGAGGTTATCGGCACTGGGCGACCGTATTCGCACGGTCGCAATAGCGGTGCTGCTCTGTGCCATGGTCATGGGCCCACGGTCGACGTACGCTCAGACGCCGGCGCCCTTGCAGGAATGGCAGTACTCCGCGGGCGTCGTGCTGATCCCGATGTTCGAGCCGAATGTACCCGATTGGCGCGTGCAAACCGGAATCGCGGCCGAACCCCGACCTGCCTATGAGGGGGCACGCAACTACCGCACCCTGGCTGGACCTGTAATCGACATTCGGTACCGCGATATCTATTTCGCCTCGGTGGGCGAAGGAATCGGGCTGAATTTCATTCGCGGGGAGAATTATCGGGTCGGTGTCGCTGCCGGCTATGACCTTGGGCGCCGTGAGTCGGACGACCTCAATCATTTGAAAGGTTTGGGCAATATCGAAGTGGCACCGGTCTTCAAGCTATTCGGATCCTATGTCGTCTCGAAGCAGTTTCCCTTGGTCATGCGGGCGGATGTGCGTCGCATCGTGGGAGGGGCCGACGGCTGGGTGGGCGACATCGAGGCATACTTGCCGCTGCCGGGAAGCTCGCAGAAACTCGTGATGTTTGCCGGCCCCTCGGTGACCTTCGCGGACCAGCGGCACATGCAAACCACGTTTGGGGTGGACGAAAGTCAGGCAAAGGCGTCTGGATATCCGATGTTCGAGGCGCACGGCGGCATGAACGCGGCAGGCTTCGGTTTTAGCGCGACGCGCTTCCTCAGCAAACGTTGGCTCGTTAACGCCAATTTGGCCGTTAACCGCCTGCTCGGCAGTGCCCGCGATAGTCCATTTACACACGAGCGCCAGAAATTGAACGGCCCAGCAGCGCTGGCCCTTACGGGCGGCGCTCTGGCGTTGTCGGTGGCTTATACCTGGTAACTGAGGAGGCGAGCCACCATTGCCTGGGGGTGAGGTGTATTGAAAAGCGATGGCATCCGCGGGTGTTTTTTTTCGTTACGGGCCGCCGGGTCCTCACCCCCGAAATCCGGATGTATCGCCCGTTCTTTGTGCCGGCCTTTCCCCTGTCGAAGATGAAATTTGTCGTCGCGTTCAACCGAAACCGGGATTCGTATCAGGTTCCGCTTGCGCTCTATGAGGCAGGGCTTCTCGAACGGTTGGTTACTGATTTCTACATGCCCCCGTTTCTCGCCCGCTTTGCGCTGAGCAGAAGATCCTCGCATATCCCGAGTTCTTTGGTCACCGGATCCGCGAGCGCTCTCAAGCTGCAGCTCTGGGACCTTCGGCGAGCGCAAAGTACTCGCGAGCGTGCCGGTGTATTCTGCAAACTGGACATCGGTCTTTCAAAGAAGGCCTGGAGCGTCGCGCAGCAGACTGATGCCGGGCTCTTTCTTTACAGCGGCTATGCGCTCGAGGCCTTGAAGTCGGCAGAGCAGGGGCCGCGCCGGAAAATTTTATTCGTCTACCACCCTCAAGAGGCCATTTCAGGCGAACTTCTGCGGCGTGATTTCGAGCGCTTCCCAGGCGTGGAAAAATCATACCGAATACATGAGGCGGAGGCGCAAGTGCTGGACGGCGATCGTCTCTTGGAGGAGATCAGTTTGGCGGACGAGATTGTGTGCGCGAGCAGTTTCACCAGAAGGTCGCTTGGAAACATTGTAAAGCCGGTCTCCGTGGTGCCGTACGGATGTGATGTGGTTGAAATACCGCCTGATGAGCCGTCGAAATCCTCCGCAGCGCTCGAGTTTTTGTTTGTCGGCCAGGGTGTTCAGAGAAAAGGTCTCCACCATCTTTTGCATGTTTGGGCGAGACGGGGCGGGGATTTCGGCACTTTGACCGTGGTCTCCGGGCAAATAGATCCTTATATGGAAGCCATGTGCCGCGACAATCCACGCGTGAAGCTCATCCGGGGGCTAAGTGCCACCGCGCTCACGAAGAAATATCGCACCTCCGACGTCTTCGTGATGCCTTCACTCGTTGAAGGATTTGGATTGGTCTATTTGGAAGCCCTGGCTCACGGCTGCTATGTCATTGGCAGCGAAAACTCCGGGATCCCGGACATCGAGGCGCCCGAGTTTGTGGCGAGAGCCGTGCCGGCCGGAGATATTGGCGAATTGGAAAGCACACTCGAGCGGACGGTGAGGTTGTTCCGCGCGGGCGAGGTATCGAGGTCGGCAATTGCAACATTTGCACGGTCGCGCAGTTGGAGGGCGTTCCGCAAGGCTGTGGTTTCTATAGCATCCCAATGAACGAGATCGGATGAGAACCCACTGGAATGAGGTATGCTCGGCTCGTCATGGGTGAGTACATTCAGTTCGGTTGTGGTCTTTGTGCGCCGACCTCATGGATCAATTTTGATGCGGGACCGATCTTCTGGATCGAAAAGCGCCTGCCGTTCCTCAAACGGGTGATGGTGAAGCGAGGATTGCCGGATTACCCGGACAATATTCGTTATGGTGATGTGATCAAGGGCTTGCCCGTGCGAGCCGCGTCGGCAAAGGCCGTGTATTGCTCTCATGTGCTGGAGCATTTGGCCCTGGAGGAATGCCGGCAGACGCTACGCAACGTCTATTCGTACCTCGCGCCGGGCGGCACGTTCCGCGCAGTGCTGCCGGATCTGGAATGGCTGGCAAAAGCTTATATCGCCTCCCCCGACAATGACGCCGCGAGCCGATTTATGCGTGACTCCGATCTCGGCGTGTCGATTCCAAGCGGCGGGATGAGAGGCGCTTTAAAGAGAGTGTTTGGTCGAAGCGCTCATTTGTGGATGTGGGATTACAAGAACATGGCGCGAGAACTCGCGGCGGTGGGCTTCGTCGAGATCCGCCGCGCACAATTCGGCGACAATTCCGATGCGAAATTTCTCGAGGTGGAAGAAGCCTCCCGCTGGGAGAACTGCCTCGGATTCGAGTGTCGTAAGCCATCTTAAACCGATGGACGATTCGCATGTGGTGGCGATATCGCCCGGCTATACCTGGCAGCCTAGCTTGCCCGAGCTGAACGGTAGTCGCCGCTCGAGGCACCGTAGAATACGATGAGGGATGATGGATGCGCTCGTTGCTGCCCGCTCTATTGCTCTTGCTGTGGGCCGCTCCCACGCGGGCCGCCAACCCTTGCACGGATGGCCTGTGGGCCGACGTCATGCTGGGGTCTTACCACATTCATCCCTATCGTCAGTTCGATGAATTCAATCCGGGTGCCGGTGGCGAATGCTGGTTCGCGTCGCAATGGGCCGCGGCGGCCGGCTATTTTCGAAACTCCCTGGACAGGCCGTCTTTCTACGCGGGCGGTGTGTATGCGCCTGCGCTGCTGCACTGGGGCTGGTTTCGCCTGTCGGCGATGGGCGGTGTCATCTCGGGTTACAACTTTGGACGGTTCGGGCTGGGCGGCGCGAACAATCGCACCGGACCGGTGCTCGCGCCGGCCGCCATGACCCGCTTCGGGCGGTTCGGCGTGAACCTCATCCTAATTCCACCGATTCCGCAGGACAACTTGCCTTTCACGGTCGGATTTCAGGTCAAGTACCGGCTCCGCTAGGCTCCTCGCACGGCACCCGCTCAAAGCCCCCCGTTCATCTCGATGGTGCGGCCGATCGCCGACCAATCCACATCCTCACCCTGCATGGCGATGGTCTGCAACAGATGGTCGCGCAGCACGTTGAGCACCGGCATGGGGACCCGCAATGCCTCGGCGGAGTAACCGACCAGGCGCATGTCCTTCAGGCCAAGCGGAGCGGCGAATCCGGCCGGCTTGAATCGGCCCTCGACCAATCCGGCGCCGTAATTGCGGTAGACGGGCGAGTCGAACAGGGTGCCGGTGAGTACATCGAGCAGCTGTTTTTTGGAGACGCCGCCTTTCTCGGCGAGGGTCATCGCTTCGGCCATGGTCTCGATGGCAGCAAGTATCATGAAATTGCCGCACAGCTTGACGAGATTGGCAGCGGAGGGTGTCTCGCTGATATGGAACACCCGCTGACTAATCGCATCGAACAGCGTTTTAACGCTGTCGAGATCGGCCTTCTTTCCTCCGGCTACGACGAACAGCTTGGCTGCGGCGGCGGCCTCCGGTCGGCCGAACACGGGCGCGCATAACAAACGCTGCCCGCGCTCCGCGTGCAGGCGGGCAAGCCGTTCCGCGGTCGCGACCGAAATCGTGCTGAGCGAGATGTGAAGGGAGCCGGGACGAAGTCCCTCCAGCACACCCTGCACCCCGGATATTACGGCTTCAAGAGCGGCATCATCGGCGAGCATGGTGAGCACAGCCTCGCCCTCCGACGCCGCCTTGGGAGTGAGCGCAGCCACCGCCCCGAGGCGAATCAGACCTTCGGTCTTCGCCGCCGATCGATTCCATACGGTGACCTGGTGGCCTGCGCGCACCAGATTGGCGGCGATGGCCGCGCCCATGTTACCCAATCCTATGAAGCCGATTTTCATGTGACCTCGGATGATCCTGTAAAAAATTTAATGATGCGCGCACGCAGATCGTCCGCGAGCGCTGAGACGTAAGGGTCGTGCATCATGCCGATGTGCGTTCCCACGATGCCCACGATCTGCGAGCGGGGGGCGATTCTGTGCCAGGTGCGCCCGACTTGGGGCAGGTATAGGAGTGGCGCCACGTTGGCCTCGTAAACGATGACCTCGCCGGAGTATTCCTCCGGAGTGTACGAGAACAGCGCGGAGAACAGCCGGTTGATGAAGAGCCGTTGGGTCGGCGGGTAGAGCGACAAATCCATGATGCGATCGATCGCGTAGCCTCCGCCGAGTTTCTCGGTGCGTTTGAGACCCATCGCGCGTTTACCGAATGCGGTCGCGTGCTTGGACAAGCTCCACAGGAGGGAGTGCAGAGAGCGGCTTCTCATGAGATCGGCATGCAGCAGCCAGCGCGGAATATTCCGCGCCATTTCGCCCCAATAGCGCGGATTCCAACCGCGCAGAACCTGGATATTCTCGGGCGCGCCGTCGATCGCGATGACGGGACCGACTTCCCGACCCACGGCGCGCAGCTTTTTTGCCATATCCAAAGCGATGATGGCGCCAATGCAATAGCCGCCGATCATGAGCGGGCCTTCGGGCTGAAATTTCATCAGCGACTTCGCATAGTGATCGGCGAGGCTTTCGATCGTTGCCCCAAAGGCGGGGTCTTGCATCAGTTTTGGTGGCGCTTGTACGCCAAAAAATTTAATCGTTTGGTCGAGCCGCCTGGCAAGGTTCAGAAAGTCCGTACCCGCGGCGCCTGATACGGAGTGAACGCAATAAAAGGAGGGCTGAGAGGCATCGGAACGCAAGGCGGCTTCGTTGATCGGTACCAGAACCCGTTCCGAGCTACGCAGCGCACGAGCAAACAGCATGCTGTTGGCAGACGTCACGTTGCTGGTGGATGAGACGGTCATCGGAAGTGGGGCGCAGTCATTCGGGTGTGTCGGGACCCCTCGCGGGCTCGAATTAAGGACCTCTTCGTACAGTCTGTTTCCAACGACAGCCGCCAACAAGGGTAGATTAAACCCGCTCGCGCCTCCCCGCCATATTTTGCCCGGTGAGATCGGCGTTGCCTCTACAAATCACCGCAGACCGGCATCCGGATGTCGGTGCGCGGCGCAACCCGCTGTCAGTTCCCGCCGATTTCACCTGAAACTCAGTGTGTTAAGGTAATTCCATGGCAACTCTACCTGATACGCAGACCAATCCAAGCGTGCGCGGGCGAGATCAAGTCAGCAACTGGGTTTCGTGTCCGGTCAACCCGGCTTGGATTTTGGAAGGGGCGCCGATTGCGAGGATTGAGCTGCTTTCATCGAGCGCCGACGGCACCGCCAGCACCTATTTTTGGGACTGCACGGCGGGTCGGTTCAACTGGTTTTACAGCTTTGATGAGACGCTGCACGTACTCGAGGGCGCCGTGACGCTGAAATTTTCTGACGGGCGATCGCGACATGTCATGGGGGGCGATGTGGTGTTTTTCCCCAAAGGTTCGAGCGCGGAATGGACTGTCGACCACTACGTCCGCAAGCTTGCATTCTGCCGTACCGCGCTTCCGAGCTTTTTGATTAGTGCTCGTGACGTTATGCGGCGGGTCAAGCGCTTCGGTCGGACCCCCGCCCCGAACGGGGCGGGCGGTATTTTCTCCGCTGGTTGATGCAGCTTTGAAGGCGTGCGTTGCGCCGGGGCGCTCAATGCGAAGAGTCGATGTCTGTTCTTGCCGACGACTTTTGCCTTCCAAAGGGTCCATCGACGTGATTGAGTGATGTGCAGCGGTGGTAGGCATCCTGCAGATCGCCTGTAGTCGAGCCAGACATCCGCTCGACACACTCGAGCGGTCGGGCAAGTGCCCGATACCAGGTGAAAATTATTAAGCGAGGAATAGTGGCTGAGAAAGAGCCCAATGGTGAGCGCATGCGCATTTTGATCTACTCTGCCAACTTCGCGCCCGAACTCACCGGCGTCGGTAAGTATAGCGGCGAGATGGCCGCCTGGTTGGCGAGCGAAGATCTCGATGTCCGCGTCATTGCTGCTCCCCCTTACTACCCGGCTTGGCAGGTACCCAGGGGCTATCGGTGGCCCCCGTTTCGGCGCGAAAAATTCGCCGGCGTGGACGTGCGGCGCGCACCGATCTGGGTGCCGAAATCTCCAACCGGCATCAAGCGCACGCTTCATCTGCTTTCCTTCGCCCTTACCTCGTTTCCCTTGATGCTGATGCAGCTGCCTTGGCGGCCGGATGTCGTGATCACGGTGGCGCCCGCGTTCATGTGCGCGCCCGCGGGACTGCTCGTTGCTTCGCTCACGGGTGCGAGATCCTGGCTGCACCTGCAGGATTTCGAAATCGACGTCGCGTTTCAGATGGGGCTGCTCAAGGGGAAACTTCTGCAGCGGGTGGCTCTTCGCATGGAGAGCTGGGTGCTGAGGCGATTCGATACGGTGTCGACCATCTCGAGCCGCATGATGGACCGGTTGCTGTCAAAAGGTGTGGCGCCAGGTCGCATCAGCTATTTTCCGAACTGGGTCGACGTTTCCCGCGTGGGCTCGTGGCGCTCGCGGGAAAGGTATCGCGCCGAGCTTGGAATTCCGCAAAGCGCCGTGGTGGCGCTGTTTTCGGGGACCCTTGGCGGCAAACAGGGCTTGATGGTCCTTCCCGCCGCGGCGAGACTGCTCGAGAGGCGGTCGGATATCGTCTTCGTCGTCTGCGGCGATGGCGTCATGAAGCCGAGCATCGAGGAGGCCGCTGCGGGCTTGTCCAACTTTCACCTTATTGCGCTGCAGCCGGAGGAGCGCCTCCAGGAGCTTCTCGGGATGGCGGATCTTCACTTGATGCCGCAAAGCCCCGATGCTGCTGATTTGGTGCTTCCGTCCAAGTTATCGGGGATGCTGGCGAGCGGTCGGCCGGTCGTCGCCGCGTGCAGGGCGGACACCGAGATCGCCGAGATCGTGGGAGAGTGCGGCATCGTGGTCGCGCCCGACGATGCATCAGGTGTCGCGAACGCTGTCATTGCACTCGCGGATGATGCTGCACGTCGTCGAGAGCTGGGTCAGCGGGCGCGCGACATCGCAGAGACGCGATTCGAGCGCGAAGCGACGCTCCGCCGTGTATTCGGGCCGCTCTATCAGAGGCCGGAAGTTGCGGAGGATGCGGTGGTCCACTGAGACGCTTTTCCGATCCGCGCCACGCCACCGCCTACACGGAGCATCGCGGCACCCGCCTTATGATTAGTGGCACATTTGCAGCGCAAGCTGACCGCAATGGGCGCTAAAGGGCGCGCCGCTCTGTAGGATGTAACCTACGAAAAAAGCCGTTGTCTTCAACATGTTAGCAATCGTTTAATTTTGAAATGAGCAGCGAATAATGAGTATGATCTGGGCTGTTGGAAATTGTCGACGGGACGGTTGCCGGATCGTTTTTTGAGCTTGCTCGCAGGGGGAGAGTGAGCCGCGGGTTTGCACAAACTCGTCCAAGGGTCCTGCAGAGTGTACGGAGTGTCAGATGAAGATTTTGATTTATAGCGCCAATTTTTTCCGCCGGAACACCTTGGCATCGCCAATCAAAAAATTCCGCTCGCTTGCAGCATTCCCCGGGGGCGCGTGCCGATCGGCCGCTTTAGTGGCTTTCCTGGCGATGGACATGCTGACCCTCGTTGCCTCACCGGTCGGCGCCCAACAAGTGTCGTCGACTCAGCTCGAATACCGCATCGGGGCCGGGGATATCCTCAAGATTTCGGTGTTCAAGAATCCCGATCTGACGCTGGAGGCGCGGGTGTCGGAAGTCGGCGCGATTAGCTTTCCGCTAATTGGCTCCGTGCAGGTGAGTGACCTGACGTTGCCGGCGGCGGAGAAGAAAATCGGCGAGCTGCTGAAAGCGGGAGGTTTTGTGGTCAGCCCTCAGGTGAACATCCTCCTCGAGACGGCTTTCGGCAATCAAGTCTCCGTGCTCGGCGAGGTGAACAAGCCGGGTCGCTATGCGCTGGATTTGGCCGGCGGACACCTGTCGGGCATGCTCGCCACCGCGGGCGGGATCATGCCGACCGGGTCCGATACCGTGATTGTCAGTGGTAATCGCGGCGGCAAGCTGTTTCGCCGCGAGATCGATGTGGTCAAGGCGGAAATGGAGGGAAACACCGGCGACGACGTGTTGCTGTCGGGCGGCGACACCGTTTTCGTGAATCACGAGCCCATGTTTTATATCTACGGACAGGTGCAAAAGCCGGGCCAGTACCGCCTGGAGCGGAACATGACCGTCATGCAGGCGCTTGCCGTGGGAGGGGGCATCACGACCAAGGGAACCCGGCGCGGAATCGTTCTGCACCGGCGTGATGCACACGGCAAGGTGGACGAGGTGGAAGTCTCGCTCGACGACGATGTGAAGGATGCGGACGTTATTTACGTGAAAGAAAGTTTGTTTTGACGGATCGGTTTCCTCGGAAGGGCATGTAGGGCACGCACGATGGGATCTCAGCAATTGTATTTGATCTTGCGGGCGCGCTGGAGGTTCGCTGCGCGTGTTTTCGTGGGCGTGCTGATTCTGGTCGTGCTCGTGACGCTGATTCTTCCCAAGCAGTACTCGGCCACGGCTTTAGTCGTTGTCCAGGGCAAGACCGACCCGCTGTCGAACGCCATGAACTATCCGGCTGAGAAGCTTTTGCCGAGTGACATCGCAACCCAGGTGGACATCATAGAGAGCCACCGCGTCGCGCAGCGCGCGGTCAAGTTGATGAAGCTCGATGAATCTGCGGACTACAAAGAAAAATGGGAGCGCCACGGCAAGGGCGATTTGGTGGGTTGGATCGCGGACGAGCTGCAGAAGAAGGTGACGGTAGCTCCCTCCAAGGAAAGCGATGTCATCGGCATAGCGGCGCGCTGGACTGATGCGAAATTCGCCGCCACCCTGGCGAACGCCTGGGCGCAAGCCTACATCGACACCAATATCGAACTGAAGGTCGATTCTGCCAAGCAATACGCCGTCTGGTTCAATGAGCAGTCGCGTACGCTGCGAGCGGACCTCGAGGCCAAGGAAAAACGCTTGTCCGCATTTCAGAACGCCGCCGGCATCGTTGCAACGGACGATAAGCTCGATGTGGAGAATGCCCGGCTGCAGGAGCTGTCAACGGAGCTCGTGGCGGTCCAGACTCAAAGGCAGCAGAGCCAGTCGAGGCAGCGTCAGGCGAGAGGCGGCGCCGAGTCGCTGCCGGAAGTGCTGCAAAGCCCCGTGATTGCCAATCTCAAGGCAAGCCTCGCGACGGCCGAGGCCAAGCGCCGCGACATGGCCACGAATTACGGGAAGAACTACCCCGACTACAAGGATGTGGAGGCGGAGATCGCCGGGCTGCAGGCGCGGATCGCCCAGGAAAGCGAACGAATCGCCGCATCGCTCGGCGGCACCGCTGAGATTGACGTGCGGCGCGAAGATGATTTGAAGGCTGCCCTGGCTGCTCAGAAACAACGAATCCTGGACCTGAAGAACCAGCACGATGAGGTATCGGATCTTCAGAACGATGTGACCATGGCGCAGAAGAATCTCGAAGCGGTCTCGCAACGATTGGCGCAAAGCAGCCTCGAAAGCCAAGCGCAACAGACGAACATCGAACTGCTGGCGCCCGCAGCGGTGCCGACGGAGGCGGCGAGTCCCAAGCTGCTGCTCAATCTGCTCTTCGGTCTGTTCGTGGGACTTGTCTGCGGCGTCGGCGCGGCGCTGCTGCGTGAGATGACCGACCGCCGGGTTCGCGAAGGCGATGAGCTCCTTCAGTTGCTCGGCGTCCCGCTCCTCGGGCGCATTCCCAACGCCAAGACAGGGCCAGGGCGCGCCCTTCCGGCGTTCTCGGCGCCTGCAGCGGGTCGGACATGAAAGTAACGTTGAAGAATAAAGCCGTCACCAATCCCGGTACATCGCCCGAGGGTAGTCGTTCGATCGGAGCGATTCTCGTCGGCGAAGGGCGGTTGAGCCCCAGCGACGTCGATAAAATCGAGCGATTCGCGCGCGAGCGAGGACTGCGATTCGGAGATGCCGCGGTTCAGCTGCAGTTGCTTGCCAATGAGGACGTGGAATTCGCGATTGCACGGCAATTCAATTACCCCATCCTGTCGTGCGGCGGGGCGGACGGAGTGTCCGAGGAGGTCATCGCTGGATACAGGCCACAGAGCCCGTTGGTCGAGCCGCTGCGCGCGCTGCGCAGCCAAATCCTGTTCCGCTGGCCGCGCGACACGACGCGCAAAGTCGTTGCGGTCACCAGCGCCGAGCGCGGCGACGGTCGCAGCTGGTTGGCGGCAAACTTGGCTACGGTGTTCGCACAAATCGGCGAGCGCACGCTGCTCATCGACGCTGATCTGCGCCACCCGCGGCAACACCTGCTGTTCAATCTCAATAACGAAGTCGGGTTGTCAGCCCTGGTGACGGGCCGCGCCACGCGCGAGATCGCGCGCCGTATACACCCGCAGCTGCGTCTGTTCGTCCTGGCCAGCGGAAGACTTCCACCCAACCCACAGGAGCTTCTGTCGGGCCCCGTGTTTGACGTCGTCCTCGAACAGTTCACCGAACAATTCGACGTGATCGTGATCGACACGCCGGCCATGGCGGAGACGGCCGACGCGCAGATCCTGGCAGCGCGTGCGGGGAACGCTTTGATGGTCGCGCGCAGAAATCACACGCGCCAGAAAAAGCTCGTGATGGCCATGCAAAACCTGTCGGAAGCCGGAGTCAATGTGCTCGGCAGCGTCATTCAAGAGCTCTGAGTCGGGCGTTGCCATGATGACGACACGCACCTTGCGCATCGCAGGATTCTTCGGAGCGTGCATCGCCGGTGTTTTGCTGGCCGCCCCGGCCGAGGCGCAAATAAACTATTTTCCGTCGATACCCATACCTCCCGTGGACGTGCCGGACGGCACGGTGAGCTGGTTCACGCCTTATTTGCAGTATGTATGGACCTACGACAATGACGTGTTTCGCTTGCCGACGGCACAACGGTATCCCCCCGTGACGCATCTGATCCCGGATGGAGTATCCCTCGCGGACCACATCAACACGGGCTCCGTGGGGGGCGACGGGCACTGGGTCATCAGCCAGCAGTCGATCGACTACGATTTCGAGGTGGACGAGAATGCATATGTCCGCAACACCGACCTCAACAACACATCCGGGCTCGCCAAAGCCCTGTGGAATTGGAATATCGCGACCGATTTCTACGGACAGGTCGGCGGCAGCTACTCGCGCAATCTTACGGGTTTCGTCGATACCTTGTACTTTCAGCGCGACATGATCGAGCGCCAGGAATACTTCGTCAACGGCCGCTATCAGGTCGGGCCGCACCTGGCCATCTATGGCGGGGTCGACGATACGTACACGAAGAACAGCACGTTCGTCGAGCGATTCAACGATTTGAGCTACGCGACCGGCAAGGTCGGCGCCGAACTCGCTACCTCCCAGCTCAACTCGCTGGGCGTCGAGTATGACTACGCGCACGGGCATTACCCCGATCCGGTACAGGGCGCCAATATCAACGGCGTGCTCTACAATCCCGACTTCAATCAAGACACCCTGTCGCTGCTCTTCAAGTATGCGCCGACCGACAAGACGACCTTGAGCGGCGATGCGGGGTATCTGATCCGAGATTATCCGAATAATCCCGCACATCCGCACATCGGCCAGTTCTCGGGCGACATCTGGCATTTGAAGGGGCAGTGGCAGCCCACCGACAAGACCACCATCCAGATGACGGCGAGTCGCGACCTGCTGGCCTATACGTTCGCCTCGGCTACGTACTTCGTACAGACCGGCGTGGCAGTGACGCCGAGCTGGGCGCAAAGCGACAAGCTGACCTGGGCGCTCGTGATCGCGTACTACGAGCAGAACTACATCGACGCGAGCATCACGGCGGGCTGTAACGTGACCTTCCCGTGCCCCCGTCATGACACCGTCAGCTCTCAGCAGGCGGGTCTTCAGTACACACCCATTCGCGCGCTCGTATTCACGTTCTCCTATCGCCACGAGCTGCACAATTCCAACGATATCGAGTTCAGCTACAACGACAGCATCGTCAACGCCGGAGTGAAATTTAAGTTCTGACGGGATGACCGGCTGGAATCGGCGCCACCACCGCTGAGAGCCGGCGCGATGATTTCAACATGAAGCACTTGCATTTTGCCCAGTCGCTCGAGCCGCTGCAGGGCGGCGGATTGGGATCGAGCGTGATTGCCCTGCACTCCCACATGCGCCGGGCGGGATTGCGGTCAGCGCTCTGCGCAACCTACGGAGCCAAGCCCCTCCATCCCGGCCCGGGCGTGCGGGAATACCGGCGCTCGGGACCCGAGTTCCTCTATTACTCACCAGCGATGCTCACGGCCGCGCCCGATCTGGTGCGCGACGCGGACGTGACGCACGGCCATGGCCTCTATGTGGGGCCCAATCTGATCTTCGGGCGTGAGACGAGACGGCAGCGCAAGGCGCTGGTGTACCATGTCCACGGAATGTTCGAGCCTTACATACTGGGGCGGTCGCGATGGAAGAAGCGGCTCGTGCACTGGCTATTCGAGGATCGGAACATCCGGGACGTCCGTTTCTGGCGGGCGTTGACCGCCGTTGAAGCGGATCAAATCGCGGCGACCGGCGCACGCCAGCCGATTGCCGTCATTCCAAACGGACTGGATGTCTCCGAATTCAAGAAGCCTGCCGATATGGATCGGCCGATTTGCACGCCGCTTGCGCCGCGGCTCACCCGGCATTCGCAACGCCTTTTGTTTCTCGGGCGTATCCACCCGAAGAAGGGCTTGATGCTCCTGCTTCCCGCCTGGGCGATGATTTGCGCCCGGGCGAGGGACTGGGAGCTTGTCATTGCGGGTCCCGACGAAGGAGGGCACTTGGCGGAAGTGCGGGCCCGCGCAATCGAGCTCGGTATCGCGGATCGACTGATTTTCACCGGCCTCGTGCAGGGGGAGGAGAAGGTGCGTCTGCTGCACTCCGCGGATGTTTTCGTGCTTCCCTCCTTCTCGGAAGGATTACCGATGAGCGTGCTCGAGGCGCTTTCATGCGAAGTGCCCGTGGTGGCCACTCGCGAGAGCAATGTCGGCGATCTGTTGGCGGCCGGGGCGGGGTGGGAATGCGCCGCAACCGTGGATTCGCTCGCCGCGGCGCTCGAGCAGGCCTTGTTCGCTTCGCAGTCGGAAAGAGCGGAGCGCGGCTCGGCGGGCCGCCACGCGATCGAGGCGTGCTACACGTGGCCGTTCGTGGTCCGGGAACTGGAACGCGCCTGCGCCGCGTATTGCTGAGCCCATGACGCGCGTTCGCAATGATCTGTTCGACGGACGCCCCGATCTCGACCGCGGGCGTCCCCGCTGGGTCGAGGCGCTATGGTACTTGGTCAAGTGCGCATTTTTTCTCTCGTCGCTGCCGTGGCCCTCTTCGTTCAAATGCCGGTTGCTGCGCGGATTCGGCGCAAGAATCGGCGTTGGTGTGTACATCAAACCGCGCGTGAACATTCATTTTCCGTGGAAGCTCGAGGTGGGCGATCATAGCTGGATTGGCGAGGAAGTCTTCATGCTCAACCTGGAGCCGATCGTCATCGGGGCCCAGTGCTGCATCTCGCAGCGCGCGTTTCTCTGCACCGGTAATCATGATTTCAGGATGCCGGACATGCCCTTTCGCAATCGACCGATCTTGATCGAAGACGGCGCCTGGATAGGAGCGCAGACCTTCATAGGACCCGGAGTTACGATCGGCAGCGAAGCGGTGATCTCCGCCGGTAGCATCGTCACCAAGGATCAGCCGAGAGAGATGCGCTGCGCCGGGAATCCCTGCACGGCAATTGGCTCGCGCTGGGCCAACGAGCGCGCCCCAGAGAGTAGAGAAAACTCCCAGATCTAGGGCATTTCATCACCTTGTCGGCGCATCCGCCGGCTCATCGAAGCGACTCGTTCGTTGTCGCTCAAAAAAATTATCCAGCTCAATTGTCTGCGTGCGCAGACAGGGTCGCACGCGGCCGACAGCTTTGGAAAAGAAGATTTTGTAAATATTCTCCCAACCGTGAATTGCCTCCCCCTTTGATCAAGGTTCGTCCAACTAACATTCAACCCCGGCACGAGAGGATTGTGTGGAATGAAACGCAACGCATGACGATACGATTACATTGCCTGGCGGCGCTCGCGGCGGCGTTTTTGATCACGGGATGCTCTGGCAGCGACGCCTCACCGGCCGGCTCTTCAACTTCGAACTCGAGCGCCGCAGCGGGCTCAGGTTCCACCACCGGCGGCTCTCGCAACCCTCCGGGGTCCGCTCCGATTCCGACTCCGACCCCGACTCC
>Ga0182030_10009586_pt1 | contig 19808 bp, 18 predicted proteins | sample 812S3MmetaG_FD_121299 | JGI IMG/M metagenome (GOLD analysis project Ga0182030, IMG submission 121299) | Permafrost microbial communities from Stordalen Mire, Sweden - 812S3M metaG (Illumina Assembly) | ecosystem: Environmental > Terrestrial > Soil > Wetlands > Permafrost | place: Sweden... | reverse complement strand
TCGCTGCGTTCAGCATTGATGGCAAAGTTCCTAAGCGAGCCTTGCTTGAAGCATTCGCAGACAGCGGCATTTTGGAAGATGACAATCGCTGCGCTAGCATGATCAAGCAACTCAAATGCGGCCCAGAAGATTTAAATCTGGAGGACTTTCTACGACTACAAGACTACTCTCCAGCATTGTTTCAACAGGTGCTCTCGGGGCAATTAGCCATCCCACAATTCAAAAATTTCTGCAAAGAAATTGAGGAAATTTTCGAAAAAGTATCGTCGAACAAATCCGGTAAATTGGCCAATTACATACCGCAGTTACAACGCGTAAATCCAGAAAAGTTCTCCACCTCTGTGTGTTCGATCGACGGACAACAAATGTCGTTGGGTAACAGCGATGACTTTTTCTGCGTGCAATCTTGTTCAAAGCCGATTACTTACTGCCTGGCGCTGGAAGAGCTGGGCGAAGACGAAGTGCACAAATACGTGGGCACCGAACCCAGCGGGCGAACCTTTAACGAACTTGCACTTAATACTAAGGGACTGCCACACAATCCCATGATCAATGCCGGTGCCATCATGTGTCGTGCACTAATCAAGCCTGGAGCCGAAAGCGCAGACCGATTCGATTACGTAATGAGCAAATGGAAAGAGCTAGCTGGCGGTAGGAAAATTGGTTTTGATAATGCTGTTTATTTGTCAGAGAGGCAAACAGCCGACAGAAATTTCGCATTGGGCTACTTTATGCGCGAAAAGAAAGCATTTCCTCCTGATACAGATTTGCTCGACGCTCTCGATTTCTACTTCCAGTGTTGTTCCATCGAAGCAAATACCACATCACTCGCGGTTATTGCCGCGACTTTAGCCAATGGAGGCAACTGCCCATTGACCGGTGTGCAGGTAATGCGCCCTGACCACGTCAAAGACTGTCTTTCGCTGATGTCTTCGTGTGGCATGTACGACTTTTCAGGCGAATTTGCCTTTAAAGTCGGCATTCCCGCAAAGAGTGGCGTTTCTGGCGCGATACTGCTGGTAGTACCAAATGTAGCAGGACTAGCAGTCTGGTCTCCGCGTCTGGACGAGCTAGGCAACAGTGTTCGCGGTGTTGAATTATGCCGCCAATTGGTTTCACGTTTCAAATTTCATACTTTCGACAGCATGATTGGCTTGACCGATGACAGAATTGACCCGCGCCGAAATCTCTATGAATCCAGATTCGGTGGTATTACAGCTTTATGCTGGGCTGCTTACGAAGATGACGTCGCCGAAATGCGCCGATTGATTGCTATGGGCGTTGACCCAACCGCGCATGATTACGACCGGCGAACTGCGCTGCATATCTCAGCCAGCGAAGGTAATTTAAATGCTCTCAGATATTTACTCTCACTCGGTGTCGACATAAATCCTTGCGACCGATGGGGCAAAACGCCCCTCGATGATGCAGACATGCAATCGCATCCGGGCGCCATTGCGATGCTTGACGAGCATGGCGGAATAAGAAGGTCGGTTAACTTCAGAAAGCTTGTTTAAGGGGTTATTGCATACTGCAAGCCGGGTCCGCGGTCGATGAAGCTCGCTTAAAAAGGATAAACGCAGCGTTTCTCAGCGCTCGCGCGAGCTTGCAAAACCGAATTAGCCGAGGCGAGGTTTCTATTCGTTCGTTCAAGTTATCAAAACTTGCTTTGGACGGGACCCAAAAGTCATGCTCAAACCATCTCAATCAAACTTCCCTGGATTACGGCTCAAACACAAAACTACCAGTAAACGTTTACTTCAGCTTCCGTCGAATCATGAGCGCCAGGCGCCAGATTAGTAACGGCTTCTAACACACACCTTTCAAATTCGATCAACCTGAATTCTCACCGCCATCTCAGCGCTTCAACGACTTGAGATTACGGTGAATTCACTGTCTGCAAAAGGACAAAGACCATGATGGATCTCCATACTTTCTGCCGCGGCTGCCCGATGTGCGAAGTCCACGTCCATTTCGAGGGAACGCTGGAAGACAATCAGGCCGAACTAATAGCCAGTCGCAACGGCATCAAGCTCACTCGCCCGCGCATCCTCGACATGCGCCCCGGTTTCCAGTATTCCAGCCTGCAAGACTTCCTCGACCCTTACTACGAAGCATGCTCCGTGCTGCTGTACGAGAACGACTTCCGCGACGTCGCTTACGAATTTCTCAAAAAGCAGTCGGCCGGAAATGTTCGTCATACCGACATGTTCTTCGACCCGCAGGCGCATATTTCCCGCAAGAATCCGGCAACCGGAAAACAAATCACATTCGGCACGGTGATTCGCGGCATTCGCAAAGGAATCAAGGACGCTCATCGCGATTTCGGCGTCACCTGCGACCTCGTCATGTGCATCTTGCGACACCTGACAGAAAAAGAGGCGATCGAGTGCTTTACGCAAGCGGTGCCTTATCTCAAATGGATCAAGGCGCTCGGTCTGGATTCTGGCGAGCGCGGCAACCCGCCGAGCAAATTCAAACGCGTGTTTGCGCTCGCTCGAGCCTGTGGTCTGCCGGTGCGTGCCCATGCGGGTGAGGAGGGTCCAGCGACTTACATCTGGCAGACGCTGAAGGTCTTAAAGGGCACCATCATCGATCACGGCGTCGCTTGTGTTGACGATGAAGCCCTCATGGTCTATTTGCGCGACAACCAGATTCCGCTCACTATGTGTTCGCTGTCGTCGCTGCGCTTGCGTGTGATCAACACGCTAGCAGAGTACCCAATCGGGCGACTTCTGAAATTCGGGCTGCTTGTCACTTTGAACTCCGACGATCCTGCCTACTTTGGCGGCTACCTCAAAGACGTTCTGATTGCGACAGCCGAGGCTCAGAATCTCACGATTCACGACATCTACAAGCTTGCCCGCAACAGCTGGCTGGCATCCTACCGCACCGACGCCCAGAAGGCTGAAGGAATCGCGGAACTGGATGCTTTTTACAAGCTGGCGCTAACGCCTGAACTAACAGCTGTTGCGTAAGCGAATCTGGTGAAGTAAGCGTTCGGGCATACCATGCCTGGCGCTTTCTTTTTTGCGCGAAACTTTGCCGAAAAAGACCGTGAAAGGAGGACCCTCGCGCAAGTTAGCGCGTTCCTAAAGCTTGCCTAAACGAGGCACCGTTCACCAGCGCCCGTTGCCAAGAAACGCGCTACATGGGCATTTTTAGTGGAAGTTCCAGCTCGAAACGTTGTAAGACTATGGCCAACCATCTTTTCATTTGAAAGCCCAGACACGAAACAGACATAACTGAAACCCGCAACAACAGACGCATATTGACGCTCACGCGAGTTAGAGCCTGTTTAAGACCAATCGTGTCTAGTCAGCCTTTCGCATCTGTGTACGCGTCTTTTGAATACCTGACCACCCGATAGACTTCTTGCCAATCTGTCACAGGAGTTTTGATTATGTCAAAATGCACCAAGCACTATGTAACCGTTGAAACGCTGAAAGCGAAAATCGACTCCGGCATCTACTCGAGCGACCAGCGCACTTATCTAATTCGGATGAGCACTCGGATGTCGCAAATCGGCAGTCAAATCGACACCGTAGTCTCTCGCATGTACATTGCCGCCGGATCATTTGCGATGCCGATTTCTTTCAACGTTCCCGTCTACGGCATCACCAGGCAAAAATTCGCCGCCATGTTTCGCCATCTCACCGAGCTGCCGCCGCCCATTGAGCCTGGCCGTAATTACTAGCTAGCAACCTCGTTTGGAATGCCAAAGAATCAGAGAAGAGAGAGTGCACAACTTCCCTGATTCTTTGGCAGCCAAAACTCGAGAGGCACGGATCAAAATACAGTCAGGCTCTGGCACTACATTTTCACAAGCCGACTGTTCAAAAGCACTCTGCCAGAGCGCCGACGACATCCTCTGGTCCTGCGCAAAGACCTTGGAAAATACACTCCAAAACCGCAGTAGATAGCAACCGCCCATAATATAAATTTTCTTCCATCATTTTAGGCAAAGATGCAACAATAAAAAAGAAAACAACCAGAGCACGTGACGCCTCAAGAGTAATCTCGAAGCGCCACATGCATGGCTATTAGGAACGATTGAAAGGACAACCACTCACTTTGGGTGGAATTTGCGAAGCGTTGACACCGTTACGCCATTCAAAATCAGACTCGTAAACGCGCTGCCGCAGCCGGTTGGTCCAGCCGAGCGGTCGATGTTCCGCAGTCACCCGCCAGGGATTGAACGACAGAGCCTCGCCGCTCGATTCGAGCAATGGCACGTTGCCGCGCTGCTTAATCTCCAGGGTCGCCAGAACGACGAAGGGACCATTCCACTGCACAGTCGGATCTTCGATCGGATCGCCTTCCGTCTGCAATTGGACGCAGAAAGTAAAGTGAGTCGAGCGATCGCGCAGAGTTTTCTCGACGGCATGCAGAAGATATTCTTTGTCGAAAGGATTCGGCAAAGACAACGCGGGGCTTGACTCAGTGGGGATGAGCGCGTATTTGACCGCTCTACCCTCACCGAAGAGATATGGGCTCTGCGAGAAATAAGCTGTGGTGAGAGGATTTTTCACCAGCTTGAACAGCGAGGTGAGCAAGCGCTTCGTATCGGCCGGATATTGACGGAATAACTGAATGAAGCGGTTCTTTGAGATCAGATCGTGCACAGGCACATAGTCTTCGACGTCGGCGATGAAGAAGGTGGGATGATTGGCCATGAGGAAATCGGCCCTATCCGAGTCTTCTTGACCGTTAAGCAGCTTCTTGCCGGCAACGCCTTTGAGCAAAAGGGTGATGCCTCTGACGTTCGGCAAGATATCAGCCATGGCATTCGGTGTACCGTTGGAGAAGCGAATCAAGGTTTCGTAAGAGCGAGGCTCAGCGAAGATACCAACAGCATATTCTGCAGCAAGCCCAGACAAAACAGTGAACACACCCTCAACCGTCCCGTGGGAGAAAGCATGCACATCGCGCCTAGCAACATCTCCTGGCTTGTGACTTTTCACTTGGTCGGTGACGATGGATTGAACGATGGCTTTGATGATGGCGGCTTCAACGGGTTTCACTTGTTCTTGAGCGAGTCTAAACATGGTCAAGCCTTTCAGGTTTGAGCTTCAGAAGAGTTGCAGCGTTGCGTCTGTTCGACTCCAAAGATGAAACGGATGCGTCACATCTAAAGGAAATCGAATTGATGGAAGAGATTATGGGCGGTGGGCACCTGGACGAGTTGTTTGGGGGAAATTAAGGTAGTCGATAACAATCTAAGCTTTGCACTGCATTTAATTCCACCTATTGCGATTATCTTTTGCCTACTATTGACGAATTACTGCATTACTGCCAGAAGTCGCCTAGCGCAACTTTGCTAGATATTGACTAAATAAGAAATGGTCTCGAATCTTTCGTCGTCAAATCTGGCGACCAGCCATCGTAGACACAGCCGTATTCATCAGCAAGTCCCATCATGAAAGCTGTATTCTTCTCGGCACCAGCGTCTTCAGGGCTCTGGCTGACTCGCACCTTCATGGTCCAATAATCGATTTTGACACCATCAGCTTCAATTGGAGCAAAGACGTCTGCCTCCAAGCCCTGATCCGCCAGATTCTGTCCCAATCCGGTAATTGCGTAATGAGTATCGGCATAAAAGCAATAATCGATTTCGCAAGCCACTCCTGTATCGATCTCTTGCTCTTTGAGCGAATTGAGCAAATCCCGCGAACGCAAGGACTGCTCTTCTATTCGCGCCTTTATAAAATCGAGATCCAATGTGCCGACAGCGTCCTCAATGTTGCCTGCAAGCCGACTAAGGCTATCTGCTCCATTCATCCTGGATTTTATAAAACTCTGCAGTTCATCGGCGCATTCCATCGCCGCCCCGACTAAAATCGTGCCTTTTGCTGTTTTCACTGTAAAACCTTCTGGCAAAAGCGGCATGGGCAATCCAACGCCTTTGATATCACTCCAGGCAATCGTCCGTTTGCCAAAATATGTCGTAATGACAAGAGCAGCCTTCGTTGTTTCGATGCTCCTGGGCATCGCGGCTATCACCTGCATGCGCCAAGCAAAAATCAGTGTGATGGCGGCGCAAAAAACTAGAAGCAAGACTGTGTCTGTACTGCTATGACTAATGTGCATTCTGGCTACGAAAAAAAAACAGAATACAGTGGCAAAAATGACCGCCGCAAGCGACTGCATAAATTGCAATGCAAAAGCCAGGCGGTCATAAATAAAATGCCGATGGGCGCTACGTAAGCGACCAGCAGAGGCCGGCAAATGCGCAGTAACCTCCGCCACCAGGTGATCAATTTTGTTCAAAAGCACAGGAAAGGACAATTCAGCGCCCTCTCCTTCAACCACAAAGCGAAGCCAGGTCCAGGAAGATCGCCTGCTCAAATTCGTGATTTTGCTCCATTCCAGTGTGTGGTTTTTAAATAGAGAATGAGTAGTCAAGCCGATGTCGCTGGTAGTGACAAGCCAGGTAATGAAACCAAACCAGGGCAAAAGGACAACCCCAATTCCTGCCAGACACAAGAACATTGCCTTAACGGCGGCTGGATAGGCAGGCAAAGCGCCGCTCAGCTGCAAACAAATTGGGATGGCGATAAAAAGAGTGCAGACAGTAGCCTCAGCAAGTATCCGCGCTAAAACCATTGTCTTTAAGCGGTAGCGTGCCATGCCTCTCCAACTGGTTGAACGGATGATCGATTTTCAGATAGTTTAGGACACGAATGCGATTTTCAAAAGACCAATGTTGCCAAGATAGCGCAGCTATTTGAAGCGTATCCACCAGCTGGGCTTTTTTTTAGGAGCCAGCTGCCTGAAAAACTAGGTTCTTCTGGTGAGAAGGTATAGGTTATCTTTATAATCCACCTCAATCATCACTAAAACATCAAAAGAGCGCGCGCAGCCCCAAGCTTAATCCCCTATAATTCAATAAGAAAAGTCAGGATCAATGCCAAGGGAGATTCTCAGATGTGGCAAGCGTTATTTTTTCTAACCAACCCGATTTTCGCGCTCACACTATGTTTTTTCGTCCTCGGACGTGTCAGTGGCTGGTTTCCTTTAGCCAACAAATTTCCTCAAATAACTGACTACCAGGGCGATTGGGAAAATTTTCAATCGGTTTCGTTGCAAGGCATCTCGTTCAATCGTTGCCTGTCCATTGGCATCAGTGCGAAGGCTCTTTTTCTGCGACCATGCTTTCCACTAAGTTACGTCTTTTCGCCTCTCGAAATTCCGTGGACAGACATTACAAGCGTCAAAAGATCGGAAAATTTCTGGTCAAAGAACATACACTTGCGCATCGATGACCCTAATGTAATGCTCACGCTTAAAGAACAACAGTTGCGTCGAGCGCTTCCGTATGTCGCTTTGGATGCAGCTTAAGCCAGAAAAGCAAATCTTCCAACATCAAAGCTGCTTTAACCGGTCGAAGACGTCGCAACGATCCTCAAAAGATCCGCGCGCGCCTTGTGACCAAGCTAAGGACTTAAGTCATGAATGGCTCCGACCTCTCTGCAAAGAGTGGCTGGAGGCGTCGCTCGCTGCTGGCTCTCCTTGCCAGCCTGTCGCTTTACGCCTTCGCTACCACAGACGCCTTCGCTCGTTATCACCACCATTACCAGGGACCAACCAGGCACCACTTGCGGCACCGCCCAGCACATCAAGCTCCGCCGGTTACGCCGACTGCGGCTCCAGCGAAGGTTTCCACTCCCGCCTCTGCCACCCCGGCTGTTGCTGCACCAGTTGTGCCATCAGCAAGTGTTCCAGCCCCAGCTTTACCGGCGACAGCCATAACGGCTCCTGCTACCGCCTCAACCGCTGCGCTCGAGGGCTATCTCTTCGAGGACCTTCTTTCGAGACAGATATCAGCTGCAGCAGCTGACCAGCCTGTTTTCAATCCCGCCTCCAACACAAAAGTCGCAACTACTCTCACTCTCTTGCAAACATTCACCCCTGACTACAGATTCACGACTGACGTGCGCATCGATGGCACCATTGATGGAAAAGGCGTGCTGCAAGGCAACCTCTATGTCGACGGCCGCTATCTTCTCTTTGGAGACAGTCAGGCTAAGGAGATGCTCAGACGTCTGCAAAGGAAGGGCATCAAGGCAGTGTCGGGCAATCTGGTCATCTCGTCAGATTTCACCATGAATGTGACGGAAGAAGGGTTTGTCGCCTCCAAACACTTGCTCAAGATTCTCGACCCACCCAAGTTCGGCTCTCAGAACCAGGTCAAAATTATCCACAAAAGACACCACCGCTTCCGAGTCGTAATCAAGTCGACAGCGCCCTTCATCAACTTCATGGGTAATGTGGTGATGGGCTCGCCGCCTGCCTCTTCGGTGCTGCTTGTGCAGAACATTTCGCCACCGCTAAAAGACTTGCTCAAAGTGATGCTGTGTTATTCCGACAATGACATGGCAGAACGTTTCGGCAAGATGATTGGCGGACCAAGCGCTGTCACAAGGGAAGTAATCAGTCTCGGCGTAGACCCTGGTGAGGTCAATTTTACTACCACCAGTGGACTCGGCGTCAATCGCATCTCTCCTCGAGCGATGCTGGCTGTCGTTCGAGCACTGCGTTTGAAACTGCAACAAAACAAACTGGAGCTATCTGATCTCCTCACAGTCTCCGGTATCGATGTCGGTACCATGCATAACCGACTTAACTGGTCGCCCGTGCGTGGCTCTGTTATCTCCAAAACTGGCACACTGCCTGAAACCGATAAAGGTGTTAAGGCACTGTCAGGCGAACTGCACACCAATCAAGGAGCCTTCTTATTCGTCATCTTGGAGATTCATGGCAATGTATCAACGTTTCGTCAACGCGAAGACTCCCTTGTGGCTCAATTCGAGAAAGCACACGGGGGCGCCAAAGCGATTCGTTATACGCCCATCATTCCCCGGGTGAACGCAGAGGAGTCCTGGCAGTAACAGAAACTGGAAGATGCAGGCAATTTCTCATCGCCTGCATCTATTTTTTTGAACGCAACTTTACCTAAAAAATTCATTTTCAGAGACAATTCCCTACATTCAGAGCTAGACCGGCCATGGCTCCTCCAAGCATCAGCCAGAGAGGATTTACCCGCCTGTAGAAGAGAAGGATTAAAGCGATTGCGGCAATGCAGATGCCTTTGAAGTCATAACAGGCATCTGCCACCATTTGCAGCAGCACAACTGCCATCAATGCAACTGCAGCAGCACTCGCTGAAGCGAGAAAAGTAGATGCCAGTCGCGAAGAGCGAATGGTTTTAACAAGTGGTGCCGTAATCGCCACAAAAACAAAAGCAGGCAAGAACATACCGACTGTGGCAATACAAGCGCCGGAAAAGCCGCCTAGCATAAAACCAATAAATGTTGCCGTGATAAAGAACGGACCCGGTGTAATTTGCCCGATAGCGATAGCGTCTAGCAATTGAGAAGAAGTCAACCAGTGGCAGTTCTCGACCAGGTCGCCGCGAAGAAAGGCAAGCAATACATAGCCGCCACCGTACAAAAGCGAGCCGGTCTTAGCAAAATAGAGAAACAAATTTGACGGAGTGTAGAGCAAATCTTTGGCTAATATGCGCGACACAGTCAATGAAACGGCAAGTAAGGCTGCGCAGATTATGCAGATTACACGAAAAGCACGAATCTCACGAGGCGGAGAACTCTTATAGAACTCCCAAACACAGGCTGTCATGCCGCATCCAAACAATATCGCGGGAACACTTATCCCGAGCAAAAATAGCATCGCAGAGCCTAAGGCGATGGCCATCAAAAGCTTGTCTTTTAAAGCTGTTCGAGCAAGAGACAGGACTGCCTGAAAGACGATTACAACAATGACAGGCTTTATACCGTATAAAACGGCTTGCACCGCCGGCCACTGGCTGAATCGCAAATAAAGCGATGAAATTAAAGCGACCATACAGAAAGCCGGCAAAATGAAACTCACACCGGCAGCCACCAGACCGGCGAAGCCGTGCATTTTATAGCCAATGTGCATGGCCAGTTCCGTTGAAGTGGGACCGGGAATCAAGTTAGCAGCACCGAGCAAGTCTAAAAATTCTTCACGCTTTAGCCACTGGCGGTCGCGCACCAACTGAGATTCCATCAACGCTATATGGTTGGCCGGTCCACCAAAAGCTGTTGCGCCAAGCACCAGAAACACTGAAACAAGCTCAAAGAAACTGCAAGATGCCATCAGTTTCGCTTTCGCAGAGTGTTTTTCAAATCATTCTCTGCAGCTATTAACTGAACATCAGCGGCTGTGGTAGGAATCGCCCCGTATGGATTAAAGACCTCTACATCAGGTTTTAAACCATATCTGTGCTTTGCAGCATCTCCTGGCCATAAGCCAGAAGGAGTGAAATAACGCATGTACGTCACGACTTCGCCAGCTCCTGCCGGCAATTTCTTAGAAGTGTACAAACCGCCTATGCCCTTGCCATAGCTCGTGGTGCCGATAGTTCTGCCGTCGCCCGTGTCGTGCTCGGCACCGGTGAAAATTTCAGCAGCTGAAGCGGTTCCACCATTGATTAAAATGACAACCGGTCTATCGCCAACCAGATTTTGCATTCTGCCCCAAACCTCCTGTTTCAGTTGCGGGCCGTTGTCAAAAGTGACAACTTCGTTTGTAGATCCTATTTGAAAAGTACTCTGGGAATTTTCAGCTTTTTCTGAAAGGACTATGCCGTTTGGCGTCAGTTCATACGAGCCGGACAAATAACTGACATGGTCTTTGTCGTCAAGATTCCTTTCTCGAACCTTCATGATTGGGCCGTTCTTCATCACTTCAGAAAGAGCTAGATTGGATTCATCAATATTGCCGCCACCATTGTCGCGCAAATCAATGACAAAGCCTTTAGCATCTTTATGCTTTAGAAGCGCAGCACGCAACTGCTCGGCTCCGTGAGCATTGCGAAAGTCTTCGATGCTGATGTAAGCCAGATTATCTGGCAAGGATACATCTGAAACCGAGGGCCGATGGTAGTCTTTGCGCACAGCATCGATCGAAAGCCGCTCGCCGTTTCGCTCCACCAACAAATGAGCAACTGAACCAGCAGGGTCATTAAGCTTTGCATCAGCGTCATCAAAAGAAAGCTGGGTCAGATCTTGCGAATCGACAGACAAAATTATATCGCCAGTCTTTAAACCAGCTTGAGTCGCCGGACTATCTGAATAGGTTCGATAGATAGCCACTCCATGGTTATTGCCCGGACTGGAATTACGAGCATCGAAAGTGGTTTCAATGCCAAAGCCAGTACCGTTGGGGTCTGCCGTGTCAACCCTTGCTTGATTAGCAGCAGGGAGCAAAATTTGAGTGTAAGAATCGCCACTACGGCTAAGGACCTGATTGGCATAATTAATAGCATCGTTGACGTTATTAATTTGGCAATCAAATTCGTGCCTGATCTTCTTCGGGTCACCAAACGTTTCTGGGGCATAAGATTCGCTCAAGGCCAGGTCAATAAATTTTTGATATGCAGGCGATGGACTACAGGGTTTAGCTAATTTAGCGGCCAATTGTTCGGTCGCAGCGGCTTTTGGCACAACGGCAGCAATTGCAGGCGCTCCTTCATAGGCCTCTTGCCACACACTATGGCTGATTTGCGCATTTCGCAGCGGCGATGGCTTTGAGACCTGATCGGTCTGTTTCATCGATTGATCATTGCCAGTTGCCATTCACGCTACCCTTGGTGTCATACAAGGAGCTTAAGGCTGCCAAGCGCACAAGGCTATGTGGCGATCACCATGGTTAGATTAAGTCGTCAAATATTTGAAGATGCTAAAATGCCCAGCTAACCGCCTGACGACAAGGACGACCAATAATTTGGCTGAAGACACGCAAGATGGAGCCGACTCACAAAAGTCAGCACAACCGCCAAAAGATGAAATCCAGGAATTGTTTCAAAACACTCCGTGGTTATTTGCGCTTGTCTCAGCTCTCGGTCACGAGCTGAGAACACCCCTGAGCGGTATTGTTGGTTTGAATGAACTGCTGCTTCTGTCTGATTTGAACGAACAACAAAAAGACTTCCTGCAAGCCACGCGCGTTTCAACAAATAGCTTGCTAGCGACTTTGAATGACCTGGTGGATATCGCTCGCATTGACACAAACAAACTGACTTTGCAGCCTTCAGCTATAGACGCAGCCTATGTTCTCAAAGAAACGGCAAGAGCCCTTGTGACGCCTGCCAAAGAAAGAAACATTGAATTTGAAATTGAGTCTTCGATAGCCATGCCCCGAGAAATAAAAATCGACGGCACCAGAGTAAAACAGGCTCTTCTCGTTTTACTGAACAATTACATGTACATTGCTCGTTCAGGCAAAGTCAAGCTGAGCTGCCACCTGGAAGGACGAGGCGTGCGTTTCTACTGCCGTTTGCCTGTCGTTGCCGATCACGATCTGCGCGAACAGTTCGAACCCTTTCTAAAGACAAATGATCATATGCCAGAAAAACAAATCCCTACCTGGCTGAAACTGCGCCTGGCCAACCGCATCGTCAAAGCGATGGATGGAGAAATTCATGAACCGGACACTAAAGATGATCTGTTCAACTTAAGTTTCACCGTTCCCCTGACTTAGAATGGTTTACTGGGACAACATTGGCGACGAAGTCACACAAATCATCGCATTTGCGCAACTGGAAACGCAGTATTTCGACGTCAACGAAGTCAACAACATCACGCTTTTTATTGCCATATTGCGCCTTGAAAACTGCGATGCAGTGCAGCTTCTCCACTCTTTCGGACTGACTTACACAGGCACTCGCGCAGCAGCAGCTCATTATTTTAGAGCCGGTGATGCGCCAGGCATCGCCGGCCGCCTGAAAAAAGCAGTGCTGATTTTAGGCTCTGAAATGTTTGGCGTGCCGCTTGCAAAAACGGTGAATCGCACGCTGGAAATCGCCAATGAGCAGGCGCAACAAGGGGCAGTTAACGTCTTACCAGAGCATCTGGTGCTCTCATTTTTGCAACAGAAAGAACCAGAAGTGATGGCACTCCTTTCCAGATTATCTGTGGATCCAAAAAAATTGCACGAAAAGGTGAACGCTCTGATCGAAAAAAAGGCAGAATACGGACAAAACGATTAGTTTTTTGAATTGCTGGAAGCGCCATCGATGCGCTTCGAAAGGGCGAATTGGATACGCTCTTTCAAAGATGGATGTGAGAAATACCAGAATTCGATAAATTTTGATGGGTCTGGCTCTGACAAATTCTGCTCGGATAAGGCGACAAATAAACGGGCCATAGCCGGACCATTACCTGTTAGCTCAAGCCCGTAAGCATCAGCCTCGTGCTCGATGCGACGGGAATAACTGTTGATGATTGGATCACCCAGAAAACTGACCGTAAACGAAGCAAGCACCACAACTGGAATCAAGGCGATGTCTGTGAGGTCATGGATCTGCCAGGCTCGAGGCAATCTGCGCACTAAAGCAGGCGTACAGTAAAGATTGAATGGGAGCATGCAAAGACTAAATAAAGCAGCAATAACGCAGCCACAATTGATATGACTGAGGACGTGATGTCCAAGCTCATGCGCCAGAATCGCAAGGACTTCATCCTCAGGCAGCTTTTGCACAGTCGTGTCCCACAAAACGATGCGCGCCGAGGCACCAATACCAGTGACATATGCGTTGATTTTTTTACTTTGCTTGCTGTGATTGCTGATATAAATCGCGGCGTCGGAAAGTCCAGCTTTAGTAGCCAGAGCATTGATATGGTCGCGCAGTAGCGATTTCGGCATCAGTGTGAAATCGTTGAACACAGGATCAAATACTATTGGCGCGGCAAATACGGCCAGCACAATGAGTGGCAATGAAACGCCAAAAATAAGATAAGGCCACGCTTTTGGTAGACGTTTGAGAGAGAAAAATAAAAGCAGCCAAAGCGGTAGTTCAGTGGCAATATTGAGAGCCAAAAACTTTAGACGTTCTTCAAACCAGCTCCAAAAGGGCTGATCGCTCAAGTGCATTGAATGTTCAAGCCAGAAGCTGCTGTAAAAATTAAGAGGCAATCTAGCCAGAAATATAAAGACATAGAAAACTGGAACGAATATCAGCAATTGCCCAAAAAGGCTGCCAGTATTGCGTTCAGCCCTCGTTCGCAAAGCTTTCGCTAACCCCAATTGTAAAAAAAGATAGGCAGCCAAAATTTCGAACCCTGACTGCAAAAAATAAACAACGTACTTAATATGCGAGTATCGCAAGGTTGCGGGGCTGACGCGAGGCATAAAAGCTTGCAGACTAGTGGCCGGTACGCTAGCCGTTGAAGACGTCACAGCCAGCATTTGCGACGATGGCAATGGTGTCGCCTGGCTAGTCGCTGATGGCGATTGAGAATACGCGGGCAAGCATTTCAGATTACAAAAGATGTAGAGCAATAACAAAATGCATGCGGCGGTACGAAAGCTTCTATGTGACATCAGTTAGGGCATTCCAACCCCCTACTAAATTCGCGATGAACGATACAAATGAGGACGAATTCACAACAAGAAAAGCAACTCTTGCGAATGCTCCTCTTTAAACGCTTCTGATTCGGTGAGTCTGAGGACTTAAAGTCCGAGTTGCCGTGCAATCAGTAAGCGTTGGATTTCTGATGTACCTTCGCCGATTTCGCACAATTTGGCATCTCTCAAGAAACGCTCAGCTGGGAAATCTTCGATATAACCGTAGCCACCATGAATCTGTACGCCAAGATTGCAAACTTTGGATGCCACTTCTGACGCGTACAATTTTGCTTGCGAACCTTCCAAAGTGACGCGTTTGTGGTGGTCTTTCATCCAGGCAGCATGATAAAGAAGCATTCTGGCAGCGCTCAATTGAGTGGACATATCAGCCAAATAACCTTGGATGAATTGGAATTTGCCAATTGCTTGACCAAAAGCCTCTCTTTGCTTGGCGTAAGCCAAAGCCGCATCAAATGCCGCCTGACCAATGCCCAGAGCAAGAGCACCAATTGAAATTCGACCACCTTCAAGTGTAGTCAAAGCTTGTTTATAGCCTTCACCAACTTGACCGATAATGTTTTCTTTAGGAATACGGCAATTGTCGAAAGTAAGGCTGACTGTGGGCGATCCGCGCATACCCATTTTTCTTTCAGTCTTCGAAACCGAATAGCCAGGTGTCCCCTGTTCAACTATGAAAGAGGAGATGCCCTTGCGTCCAAGACTCTTGTCAGTCATGGCCATGATAATAGCAACGTGGGCGTGAGAGCCATTTGTGATGAACTGCTTTGTACCGTTAAGAACCCAGGAATCGCCATCTAATTTAGCGGTCGTTTTTTGCGATGAAGCATCCGAACCTGTACCTGGCTCGGTTAAAGCCCAGCAACCAAGCCATTCGCCAGATGCTAATTTGGGAACATATTTTTTCTTTTGTTCTTCACTACCAAACAAATAAATTGGATTGGTGCCCAGCGAGACGTGAGCTGCATAGCTCAGACCGGTTGAACCGCAGGCTCTACCGATTTCTTCGACGGCAATGGCATAGCTTCTGTAGTCAGCGCCGGCGCCACCATATTCTGCGCTGATTGGCAAGCCGAGCAAATCCAGTTTACCTAGAGCTTTAAAAGTCTCTTCAGGAAATCGAGCATTACGGTCAACTTCAGCAGCTTTTGGAGCAATCTCGCGGGTAGCGAAATCTCGGACCATTTCTCTAATTGCGTGATGTTCTTCGGTCAAAAATTCGCCGTACGGTAGAACGTCCGCATCGTGTACTGTGCTACTCAAGATGATTACTCCTGTCATGGGCAAAGATTCGCATATTCATAGCTGCCAGTCTGCTGCCGGCTAGCGTCGATTAACGATCATAGCGCTTAAAATGTCTTAGCACTTCTATCTTTATCTAAATGAACTAAATGCTAAGCGCGTTATCAAGAGAAATCCTGGCGAACAAGTCGCCAAAAGCTTTCAAATCAGCAAAGATAAGACTCTCCTATAAATGGGAATGATGCAGTTGACCAATAGTGCGCTCCCTACACCCTGCCGTTCATGAACGACTCAGAAAGCCCCGATTTGCACAAGGACAATCCTCGAGCAGCCGCACAGGCTCAGACGGGCGCGCCCCAAAATGCTGCCGACAAGCCTGCTGAAAACAGCAAGGGTGAAGGCAAAGTTATCAGTCCGCCCAAATCCTCTCTGGCAAATTTATCGACTGCCACACCTGCGTCTGGCTTCAGCCGTCCGAAATCCCCAGATTCGCAGTTCCCCAATAACAACTCGCTAACACCACGAAACTCATTCAACAGTCTTCCCGAGTCACAAAGTGATCGACTGACACCATCGACATCAACCCCTTCGACGCCGGGCAGCAAGCCAATGACGAATGCTCATGCCAGCCAGAAGTATCCAACTCCGCTGCCGCCACCCACTGAAGGTGAAATTGGTCAGCCCTGTCCCACTTGCGGCCTATCTTTCAATCAAGCCATTGTGATTTGCCCAAATGACGGCACCTCTTTAAGACGACATGTTTCCGCCAAGATCTCCCTGATAAAACGCTTTGAATTTCTCAGCGAAGCTGGTGTTGGCGGTGTCGGCACCATCTACAAAGCCAAGCAGCGCAACAACGAAAATATCGTCGCCATCAAAATGCTTAGCTTCGATGACGTCAGTTCAGAGGCGAAGAAGCGTTTTCAGGAAGAAGCGAAGGCTTGCAGTCGTTTGGAACACCCTAATCTACCCAAACTTCTGGATTATGGTTTGACTGAGCATGGGCAACCATATATGGTGCTCGAATACTTTGACGGCAGCGATTTGTCTGATGTCTTGAAAAAAGCCGGCGGAGTTTCGCTCACAACTGCTCTCGATATCGCCGAACAAATTTGCTTGGGTCTGCAATATGCGCATGCACAGGGCGTTTTGCACAGAGACCTTAAACCAAGCAACATCATGATCAAGTGGACTGACGGATTTCCGCTCGTAAAAATTGTCGACTTTGGCATCGCCAAACTAATCGACGACGAAGAACAGAAAGACAAACTGACCAAGACCGGCGAAGTCATCGGCACACCGACCTACATGAGTCCCGAACAAATTCTTGGAAAAGAAATAGACCAGCGCTCTGACCTGTATTCCGTAGGATGCGTTCTCTTCGAATTGCTTGCTGGAGTGCCACCATTAGTCGGAGAAAACTCCGTCCAAACTATCCTCAAACAACTGAACGATAAGCCGTTAAGCATGACAGAAGCCTCCAAAGGGCGCGTCTTTCCGGTTGACCTGGAATCGACAATTGCCAAACTTTTGCAAAAAGACCCCAAAGACCGCTACCGCAATGCTGGGGCGCTGCAAGAAGACATTCACAATGTTCGAGCTAAGTCAAATCAAGTGCAAGCGGCACCAGTTGTAGAAAAGCCCAAACCAAATGCGCCCAGCGCAAGCGAAAAATTGATGCACAAAATCGAACATCAATTCGATAAATTGCCAGATCAGCGTGAGCTGGCAGCCCTCTTGATCGTGTTTCTGGCCGCTGTCGCCATCATTGTGTACGGCATTGTGATGCAGAATAAAACAACAAAGCCAGAACCAGCTAAAGATAATCTGGAGCCAAATGCGCTGCATAAAGTGGAAGCAAAATTACACAAAAACAAACACGAGCACAAGGTCAATCAAGCACCTTAAACTACAGAAAAGTTGCAACCATCGGCACTACCTGTAGTGGCAAAGACAACTTCCTTGACCGCTACGTAATTTGTGAGAATTCCTCAAATTTGATTGCATCAAATCCTATTTCGAGAGATTAGCCGTAGTAGACATCACTGCCATCTTACGGCGAAGTTGTGGAAGCGCTTTGCGAGCGGCAAGTTCACCGGCGTTGATAGCTGCAAGCACTTGCTCTGAGGAGTGGGCGAAGACGGGAATCTTACTGACATCAGGATTAATGATGATGTCAGCGTACTGCAATTGTCGCTCATCTGCCACCGCGAGCACAATGTCACTCATTCGCGCAGCAATATTTTTAACCTTGGTAAATCGTTTTGCAGGCAGCTCTAGTAATGGTTCATCGACGAGGACCGCTATGACCAGCCCAGCGCCAGTTTGTCTGGCGGCTGACGCAGGCAAATTGGCTCTGATTCCACCGTCCATAAACAATTTATCGTCCATGGCTACAGGTTGAATAATCGGACTGATAGCGCAGCTGGCCTTAATTGCCGTCGCTAAAGAACCATCGGTAATTCTATAGGCTTTGCCATCAAGCAAATTAGTGGCAACACAGGAAAACGGTAATTTGGTCTCGCTCACCATCATGTCAGGACGAGGCAGTAAGCTCTCGAGATATTTGGTCAGTTTCTCTCCTGACCACAAGCCGGCATAGTGTTTCGGTCTGAAGGGGTGAAGGAGCGGAGATAATGGTAGCGAAGCAATTTTTCGAGTAAATCCCCCTGGCATATACGCTTTGCTAAGACTTTTGTCTGAAAAATGAGTAGTGATGTCATCTAGTGAAAGGCCTGCACTGTACAACCCCCCAACCATGGCGCCCATACTGTTGCCAACTATGGTGTCGACGACGAGGCCTTCCTTTGCAAGCACTCTAAGCACGCCTATATGGGCGGCTCCTCTAGCTCCTCCACCACCAAGGGCAATGGCGATAGTGGGGGTGCCATCAACCTTTCTGGCGGGTATTTTTTTCAAACTGGCTGGATCTTGATTTTCGATAGCTGAAGAATCCGAAACAGCAAAGATTTTTTTCCTCTCGCTAAAAACCTGTCCAGTTGCCGGAATTTTTGATTCTACGACATCTTCGTCGGCACTCTCTTCAATTTGTTTTGCAGCTTCTTCTTTTTGCTTGTCGTAACAGTCCAAAATAGGCACAGTCTGGCTGCGCGCGATCAAAATTTTAGAAACGGTGACCGCCGCGCTCGCAGACGCGTCGCTCTCAGCATTTGCGCCTGTAATACTCAGACCAATACCCACTTGCAGACACAAAGAGACTGCAAGCACAGGAAAATGACTCATTGCTTTCACGAATTTGTCTCCTAAGAAAAAACGAGCGGACATATGTATGCGCACTCGTTTTTACTCGAACTATTTGGTCTAGGCTTCAGCCTGGTGATTGCTTTTGTTAGCTGTGGATTTTGATTTCGCACCGACTTTTTTGTGCGATCCATCTTCTGAATGTTCATCGCGCAAATCGGCTTTAATTTCGGCCACGAGTTCATCTTTGTACTCTTTGGTCTTTTCGACCAGTCCATCAACAGCTTCTTTAGCGTCATAGCCGGCGGCGATGCCTACTTTCAATGCTTTCTTAAGATAGACTTTGCCAGTTTTGGTTGTGACTGCTGCGACTGCCAGCAGAGCTGCAATGCCCCATGGTCCCATAATTTCGATCCTCCCCACATATTTTCTCTGCCTGAGCTTTCAAGTGTATACCCGCCACAGCCAATTTCACATGTCGGTTAAGAAGAAGTGAAGAAAAATGTGACGTTAAAGCAACTATGTCCTGCGCGCCACTAAATGCTTGCCTTTCTTCCCGTGATCAAATTGAAGACGAAAATGCAAAGCGCGAGCACGAGCAAACCGTGGATAAAGGACCCACCGATGTGCGCAACCAGACCTACCAACCAGAACAGTACTAATAACGATATCAATGTATAAATCATGGCCATTTCACCTCGGTAACACAGCCAGAGACTCTTCCAACCTTAAATAGTTCCCGGAATTGGTTCCCAGCAAATTGGGCAAAACCGCTATACTGGAGTCAAACCATCTCGTAGGGAACTCAATGCAACCTCTTTTTGCCGGCAAGACTTTTTCCACGGTCATGACTGAGCGTATCGCTCAGATGCAAAAAGAGATTGAAAAACTAAAATGCGCTGATGTCGAAGGAATCGACGAAAAAGGTCTGAGCGCAAAAGCAGAAAAGCTCGCCG
>Ga0182030_10009585_pt1 | contig 19808 bp, 13 predicted proteins | sample 812S3MmetaG_FD_121299 | JGI IMG/M metagenome (GOLD analysis project Ga0182030, IMG submission 121299) | Permafrost microbial communities from Stordalen Mire, Sweden - 812S3M metaG (Illumina Assembly) | ecosystem: Environmental > Terrestrial > Soil > Wetlands > Permafrost | place: Sweden... | reverse complement strand
GCCAAGCGCGAACTGATGCTGCGAGCCTTGAAGCAGACCGGCGGCAATCAAACCAAGGCCGCCCGCCTACTGGGCATTAGCCGCGACATGCTGCGTCACAGAATCAAGAAGCTTCAACTGAAGGTGGAAAAGTCCATGCCGTAGGCCGCGAGAGGTGGGGCGGCTTGAGCAGCCCACAGACGCAGATCGATTCACTACCTCAGTCTCGCCAGCGTTAATTTTTGCCCGCGATTATGCGATGCTCGATTTATGCGCCGGGCCGTTGCGATTTTTGCGCTGTGCTTCTGCTCCCATGCCGGGCTGGCGGCCGATCTCAATCAGCGCCTGGCAGCGTTGGTGGACGACAAACCCGCCAGCTTGGGAGACGCGGGAATCCAAGTGGTGGATGCGGCGACGGGCGAATCGATTTACGCACACAACGAAAATCGCCTGCTTCTGCCGGCCTCCAACGCCAAGCTGTTTACGGCGGGGCTCGCGCTGGAAAAACTGGGCGCCGGTTACCGTTTTACCACCAAAGTTCTGCTGGGGCCGTCGGGCGATCTGGTGCTGGTGGGCAGCGGCGATCCGTCGCTTTCCGGGCGCATCTATCCGTACACGAGAGACGCGAGGCCGGGACCGCCGCTTGATGCGATCGAAGATCTGGCTGCACAAATCGTGAAGCGCGGCATTGTGCGGATCGAGGGCGACGTCGTCGGCGACGACGGTTTATATCCGTGGGTTCCGTATCCGCAAAGTTGGTCGATGGACGATTCCGAGAACGAATACGGAGCTCCGGTCAGCGCCCTCACGCTGGACGACAATACGGTTGCGATTGCGATTTCGCCGGGATTGCGGGTGGGCGAGCACGCCGGCATGACTTTGTCTCCGGCCATCGAATTTCTGACGATCGATCATCGCGTGGTGACGGGAGCGCGTGGTTCGGCGGTCGCGATTCGCTTCCGCCGCGTGCCGGGCACGCGCCAATGGATCATCACAGGCAGCGTTCCTTTCGGGCACGCCGCCGTGGAGAGAGAACTTCCGGTGGACGATCCCGCGGCGTTCGCGGCGGCGGCGCTCTATGACGCGCTGGTGCGGCGCGGCGTGGCGATTCGCGGGCGTCCGGTGGCCCGGCATCGCGCGGAAGGGGCGGGCTATGTCGCGCCCGCGGGTTCCGAAATGGCTTCGCGCCAGTCGCCCGCGTTGGGCGAACTGTTGCGCGTGATGGAGAAGGTCAGCCAGAATCTGCACGCCGAGTTGATCTTGCGCGAAGCGGTCCGCGTGCGGCGTCCGGGTGCGGAGGCGGGACTCGCCGACTTGGGCGCGTTCGTGAAGTTGCTGGAGGCTGCGGAGAAACGCTTCGATGCGCGGCTGCCCGAGGCTCGGTTAGAAGATGGCTCGGGGTTGGGGCGCAATACGCTGGTGACGCCGCGGTTGATTACGCAATTGCTGACGCGCGAGTATGCGACGAAGGATCGCGAGTTGTGGATCTCCCTGCTGCCGGCCGGCGGCGAGGACGGAACGCTGGCGCATCGGTTGTGCTGCGTCGGCGATGGCGGAGGGATTCGAGCCAAGACCGGAAGCCTGAGCCGCGCGGTGGCGCTCTCCGGCTATGCCCTCACGAAGAATTCCGGGACGCTGGCGTTTTCGATCCTGGTGAATAATTTTGCGGCGCCTGTCGGCGAGGTGCGCGCGTGGGTTGATAAAATAGCGTTAGCGTTACTGGAATAAGAGCGGCTGGAATAAGCGCTGCTCAAATACGCGTTACTTAAATAAATCCGGGCTGGAGTGAACTTATGCCGATTTACGAATATCTGTGCGACGATTGCGGAACGAAATTTGAAAAGCTGGTGCGCAGCTCCGCCGCTGCCGTAGAGGTGGAATGCCCGGCGTGCGGGGAAGCGCATGTGAGCGAGCAGATTTCCACATTTGCGGCTCACGCGAACGGAACGGTGCGCGACGCGATGCCTTCGTGCGGCGCGGGGATGTGCGGAACGCCGGGTTATTGCGGCCGCAATTAGCGACTTTCGGCAGCGCGGCTTTCGAAGACGCTGTGGGCGCCGGGCAGCCGCTGGATCATCTCCAGCAGCATTTTGGGTAGAAACGGCTTTTGCAGAAACTCGACATCCGGCGTGGGCGGCTGGTAGGGATAGCCGCTGGCGAGGATGGCGTGCATGGCGGGGTTGAGGGCGCGAATCCGGCGAATGAGTTCGTCGCCGGCGATTCCCGGCAGGGTCATATCGCTGACGACGAGCCAGAATTGCCGCGGTTTCGCTTCCACCAAGTGGAGCGCCTCTGCGGGATCCGTACAAGCCGTGACGTCAAGGCCGCTGCGCTCCAAGTATTTTCGCAAGAGTTCGGCGAGCACCGCTTCGTCGTCCACCAGGAGCACGCGGTTGCCGGGCATGCCGTTACCACAGAGACAGCGGAATGTTTTTGGGAGCAAACGAAAGTCCCAAGCTGACTCGCTTGACGAGGCTCGGGAGACCCGCCTCCGCGGCGTAACTATAGGAGATCATGTCGAAGCGGCCCGTGAGGTGGGTGTAGCGCATGAGTTCGTAAGTGAATCCTGTTCCGGCCGCGTACCAGTGAGCAGAGGCGATCGACTGGGCCGACGCGGCGGTGGCGGCCGGCGCGGTCCCTAAGCTGGTCAATGAATAGTAGTGCGCATCGATCCCGAAATTCCATTTACGCAAACCCGTATAACTGGCTCCGGCCCCAGCAAACGTGTTGCGTGCGCCGGCGATTAGCCCGTTTCCCATACCCGTCGCCTGTCCGCCGTTGGCATAAATGATCCCGCGCTGAAACTGGCGGGTGAGGCCCACGGTTCCGACGGGATTCACATTTTGAATCTTAAATTGCCCGGGAACGATGATGGAGACGAGTTCGCCATCCGCGTTGAACGCAGGGAGCAGGAAGCCGACCGTTTCCCTGATGTTGCTGATGGAGACGCCGGCGGACAATGCGAAACTCCAGCCGTGGGCGAAGGCCGTCGTATAGTTTCCCATGATGGATTGGGTGTTTAAGGTAAAGTATCCGCCCGAGGCCGTCTGGTACCCATAGCTATATGATGCACCGATGGAGCTGGCTGCCGAAATGCGGTGCCGGACGCTGGCCGTGGCGTTGTAGCCCTGAAAACTCGTCAACTCGCTCGATGAGTAATTGGTGTCGGTGGCGGCGGCGGCGAAGGTGTAAGAGGTGCTGGACGTTTGCAAGTACGTGAGCGAGCCGCCTCCGGTCACGCTGCTGAAACGAGTATTGTACGGCACGAATGCGATCAGTCCCCCGGTGGCGGCGGCGGCGTCGGCGACCACTCCGGTGGACTGCAAAAGCGTGAAGCCGGAGAGGCGGGCATCGAAGACCCAGCGAGACGAGTACTGCGTGGAGAAGTCCAGCGCCAACGTCTGATTGGTTCCGTCATAGAGGGTGTAGTTGGGGTAGTAACGGTAATCTCCCCGATAGGAGAGCGAAAGTTGGGAATGACTCCAACTGTGGGAGCCGGAAATTCCGCCGTTGAACGACACCCCCGCGATCCCCGGGACGTGAATCAGATTGCCGTGTGCATCCGTGGTGAGCGGCTGGATGCCGGTATCGTAGGTTCCGGAGGCGCCGAGCCAAAACCGGAGATCGGTCGGCTGGCCGCTGGCGGTGCCAATGCCGGGGTTGCCGGGGCTCGAGACGCTGGGACCTTCGTAGGCGCCGGAAGCCGCATTGGGATCCGTCTGACCCGCCAGGGGGAGCGCGACCAGCAGCGCGATATAAAACAATTTATCTCTCAAATGTTCTCTCCCTTTTCCTATCCCCCTCAGTCTGACGTGCGGAAGCGGATCATGTCAAGCTGAAGTCGTCGAACCGGAACTAATCCGAACCCGTCGGCGTCTGTGTAGTCGTCCGCGGATATTCCGCCGAGGAGGCCGTCATGCTTCGTAGACCCATCATCTTTCTTAAGCAGCGCTATTGCTGGGGGCTCTTCTCTATTTTAGCGGTTGCGCCGGCTTGCGCCGCGGACTTGCCGATCAGGGATGTAACCATTTATAAACATGGCGTGGCGCACATCGAGCGATCCGGCGAATTGAAGGCCGGCGAAACCGCGCGGCTGGATTTCAAATCCGATGACATGAACGACGTTTTGAAATCGCTGACCATTACCGATCGAGCGGGCGGGAAGGTGGCGGGCGTGCGCTACGATGCGAGCGATCCGGTGGAAAAGCGCCTCGCGGATTTTCCGTTTTCGATTGGCGGAGGATCGTCGCTTGCGAGTTTTCTGGATCAGGCGAAGGGCGCGCGGCTGGAGTTGAAGCTGAGCGCGGAGAACGTCGCCGGGACGGTGCTGAGCGCGCGCAGTATCAAGGATGAGAAAGCGTTTGAGCGCGAAGTGCTGGTGCTGTTGTTGGACTCCGGCGATATTCGTACTTTTGATTTGGCGGCGGCCAGCACGGTGAGGTTTTCCGATGCGAAGCTGCAAGCGCAATTGCGCGATTATCTTGCCGTGCTGAATCAGTCGCGGTCCAAAGACCGGCGCAGTGTGTTCATCGACGCGACGGGCACGGGCGCGAAGGACTTGCAGGTGAGTTACATGACTCCGGCACCGGTGTGGAAATCGAGCTACCGGCTGATGTTCAACGACAAGGGAGATCCTACGCTGGAAGGTTGGGCGATTGTCGACAACACGTCGGGCGAGGATTGGAGCAACGTGCGGCTGGCGGTGGTTTCGGGCAAGCCAGTGTCGTTCATCACCGAATTGTACGAGCCACGCTACGTAGAGCGTCCGACGATCGAGTTGGCGGAGAATCAGGCGGCGAATCCTGTGGTGTATCAGGGAGTGCTGAGTGCGGGTGCGCTAACCGCGCCAGCGAACTCTCCGGCGCCTCCGCCGCAGGCGGCCCGAATGATGAGGCTTGGCGGAAACGCCTCCTTGGCGCAGGTATCCTCCGAATCCGTGACGGTAAAAGCCGAAGCGTCGTCGATCGGGGCCACTGCTGTCGGGAGTCAGGCAGGCGAACTCTTCGAATACTCCTTTGCAACTCCGGTCACGGTGAAGCAGGGTGAATCCGCGATGCTGCCGTTTTTGCAGCAGAAGATCGGCGCTCGTAAGCTGCTGGTGTATTCGGAAAACTACGGGCTGAATCCTCGCGATGCGGCGGAGCTGAACAACAACACGGGCAAGACGCTGGACGGCGGTCCGATCACGGTTTACGATGCGGGATCGTACGCGGGTGAGGCGCTGGTGGAAACCATGCCGATGGCCGACAAACGCCTGATCAGCTACGGCGTCGATTTAGGAACGCGTATAACAACAGCCTTCGACTCCACGCAGAGTGTCGTTCGCGAGGTTCACGCGCATCGCGGAATTCTGACCAGCAAGTCGGCGGTCGCCGAGACGAAGACCTACACGATCAAGAACGTCGACGCGAAGGCCAAGACGCTGATCATCGAACATGCGCAGCGCTACGGATATACGCTGCTCGATCAAAAGCCGACGGAGACGACGGCGAATGCCTATCGCTTTGAAGTGAAGCTGGGGGCGTCGGGGACGGAGAAATTTCCGGTGAAAGAAGAGCGCGTCTACGATCAGACGATATCGGTCTCCAACATGACGCCGGATGTGCTGGTGAGCTGGGTGCAGAACAAAGCGCTGAGCGACGCGGGGCGCGCGCAACTGCAGCAGGTAGCGGCCAAGAAGCGCGAGATCGCAGCCAACGACGCGGCGCTGAAGCAGACGGGCGACGAGATCAGTACGACGACGCAGGACGAGACGCGCATCCGCAGCAATGTGGAAAGCTTGAATCGCGTGAGCGGGCAGCAGGATCAAGTGCAGCAGTATGCTCGGCAACTGGCGGCGGCGGAGACGAAGCTGGCGGGATTGCGGGATACGCAGAGCGCGCTGCAGAGAAGGAAGGCGACGCTGGATGCGGATCTCAATTCGCTGATTGAGAAGCTGGATTTTTAGGCTAATTTGCGGGGAAGAGTCGACATGAATCTCGACTCAGCAGGCGTCGTTTGAAAAGAACGCGGCCCGCGCCACCTCAGCCTAACGGTGTGCGCTACCTCAATGGGCCGGGTGCGATGCAGGGAGCTGGAGGCCGTCGCCGTACTGGCCGAAATCCGGGATCGAAACGGGCAGCTTGCCGGTGATCGCGATCTCGCCGAGCAGCGCCTTTACGACGGCGATTTCGCCGGTGGGCGCTGCGTTGAACGCAGCCATATAGGCCGCGACTTTCGGGAACGGCGTCACCAGATACGGATTTCCCAGCGAGACGAACACCACGGGAACCGGCCCTTCGCTGAGTTTTTGCACGAACGGCGCGAGGTCGCCCTTCAAGAGAGGGTTCGTGGTGAAGGTGGCGAAGACGATCGCCGAACAGGTGGACGGATCGCCGAGCACGGCATCGAGGGCCACAGGCGGCAGGACGTTATCGACGAAGACGACGCGGGCGTGCGGAGCGCGCTTGTGAAACTCCTCGGCCAGTTTTTGTCCAAAGGACGAAAGACGAATGCCGGAGGACGCGACGAGGCAGGCCTTATCGGGCGCGGCGAGAGGCACTACGTTTTGTTCATTGCGGACGAGCGTGACGGCGCGATCGGCCACGCTCTGCGCGTGCGCCTCGGCCTCTTTCGAATCGAGCGCGGCGCTGATGGCGTCGAGATCGACGAGCTTGTTCTTCATCAATCCGACGTGGACCTTGGCTTGGAGAACTTTTTCCGCGGCGTCATCAATGCGCCGGCGAGGGATGCGTCCCTTTTCGACGGCCGCGACGACGGCGCGAATGGCGACCTCCGGGTTGGGAGGCGCGAGCAGGACATCGGCGCCCGCTTCGAGCGCGCGCACCGCCGCTTCGCCGTCTCCGTACACTTTGCGAATGCCCGCCATGGTGAGCGCGTCGGTGACGATGATTCCCTGGAAGCCGAGTTCTTCGCGCAGCAGGCCGGTGAGCACTTTGCGCGAAACGGTGGACGGCACTCCGGCGGAATCGAGCGCAGGCGCCATGATGTGCGCGGTCATGATGGAATCGACGCCGTGCGCGATGGCCGCCTGAAACGGTTTCATCTCCACTGCGCGGATGCGGTCGGCCGCGGCGTCGAGCGTGGGCAGGTCGCTGTGGCTATCGGTATCGGTGTCGCCATGGCCGGGAAAATGTTTCGCTGAAAGCAGGACCACGTTTTTGGGATCGGAATGCGCTCCGTCGATGAAGGCGGCGACGTGCGCGGCCACGTCGTCGGGATTTTCACCGTAGGCGCGGATGTTGATGACGGGGTTGGCGGGGTTGTTTTGAACATCGGCATCTGGCGCGAACACCCATTGCACGCCGAGCGCGCGGGCTTCGCGCGCCGTGATGAGGCCGGCAACGCGCGTGGCATCGAGGTCGCGCGCGGCGCCGTAGGCCATGGCGTAGGGGAACTTTGTCGTATCGCTCACGCGCATGGATGCGCCGCGTTCGAAGTCGGCGCCGATGATGAGGGGGATCTTCGACATCTTCTGCAGGTTGTTCAACGACAGCGCCATGACGTGAGGATCGATGTAACGCAGCAGGCCGTATTGCACGTGATTGATGACGATGATGCCGCCGATGTGCAGGTCGCGGATCCAGTGGCGGAACTGCATGTATTCCGTCGATTGTGTGCTGGGGACGTTGCCATACGAGATGGCCACTACCAATTGTCCGACGCGATCGCGCAGAGAGAGCGACTTGAGAAGCGACTGGGCGGCCCGGCGCTCGGCCGCGATCTTTGGATCGAGCTTGGGCGGCTTGGGGGCGGGGTCCGCTGCCGGCAGACCGATCAGCATCGCGCACAACGCCGCCGCTGCCGAAAGGAGTCGCATCGGACTTAGGATAACTCGAATCCGATCCGAATAAAACAAAAAATGTCAATTATGTTTTAGGGGCCGGGGACGCTGCCATCGACGCCTGGATGGACGCGGCGGCGATTTGCGCGATGTCGTACAGCTTGGGAGGCGCCTCGGCCACGGCGGCGAGCCCGTCGCGGAACATCGTATTGCAGAAGGGGCAGGCGGTGCCGACCACGTCCGCGCCGGTGGCGACGAGCTCCTTGGCGCGATTGTGGCTGACGCGGTCGCCGGTTTCTTCGCCGAGGAAGGCGAGTCCACCGCCCGCGCCGCAGCAGAAGCTACGCTCGCGGTTGCGCGGCGCGTCGACGACTTCGCCGGAGCGGGCGAGCACGTCGCGGGGTTCGTCGTAGGTGCCGCGATAGCGTCCCAGGTAGCAGGGATCGTGATAGACGATCTTACCGGCGTCGTTCGATTGCGGCAGCCGGTCGATATGGCGCGCCATGAATTCGCTGTGATGCTCGATGGGCGGGGCCTGGCCGAACTCGCGCCAGTCGGTGGAAATGGTGCGCACGCAATGCGGGCAGATGGAGACGATTTTCGCGACCTTGGCTTGCGCGAGCGTTTGCAGGTTCTGTTCGGCGAGTTGCTGGAAGACCAGATCGTTGCCCAAGCGGCGCGCGGGATCGCCGGTGCATTTTTCCTTTTTCAAAACGCCGAAGGAGGCGCCGAGATGCTGCATCACCTTGGCGAAAGAGGCGATGATTTCGCGGCCCTGAGGATCATAGGCGCCCATGCAGCCGAGCCACAGGCAGTATTCCTGGGTGCCATCGAAAATGGGGAACTGCTGCTTCTGAATAAATTTATCGCGCTCCGTGGCGCTGAAGCCGAGGGCGTTGCCGTTGCGTTCGAGCGCGAGGAAGAGCTTGGTGCCGTAGTCGTCCTCCCACTTGCCGGTGTTCACCGCGCCGCGGCGCAGTCCAATGATGATGGGCAAATGTTCGATGCCGACGGGGCACTGGAACTCGCAGGCGCCGCAGGTGGTGCATTGAAACGCCGCTTCCTGGGAGATGAATTTGCCGAGCAGAGGCTCTTCCGATTTCGCGCCGAATTCGTTGAGGTAGCCGCGCACGCCAAGAATGATTTCTTTCGGGTTGAGCGTTTTGCCGGTGTTGTAGGCGGGGCAATGCTCGGTGCAGCGGCCGCACTCCACACAGGAATACGCTTGCAGCGCGACCAATTGCGTCAGATCCTTGCCGGTATCGAGGCCGAAATCCTCATCGCCCGCGAGAGGCGGGATGCGGGAGAATTCTCCGCGCGAGAGAAATATCGTGATCGGGCTGAGCACCAAATGCAAATGCTTGGTGTGCGGAATCAGCGGCATGAAAATGAGTAGCGCCAGCGTATGCGCCCACCACATGAGTTTGGAATCGCCGTTGATGTAGGGGACCAGATACGTGATCATCAGCGTGAAGATCAAGAGCGCGATGAGACCCGATTCTACCGACACCTGGGTGCCGAGCCATTTTGGACGGACGAGGAAGCGGCGAATAAACAAGGCCAGGATGGAGATGGCGACCGCGACGGCGAACAGGGCGGCGAGCGCGAAATAGATTCGTCCAAACCAGCCGGTGGGTGATAGAAAGGGCCAGCCGATCCCCGCGGCGAAGTGATTGAACGTGACCAGGGCGAACGCGCAGAATCCCCAAAATACGAAGGCGTGGGCGATTCCGGCGAGCGGCCGTTCGCGGATGACTTTGGATTGCAGCAGGACTTCCGAGACGAAATCCCAAACGCGTTTCCCGAGCGGGTGTAGATGGAAATCGGCGTCGGGCTTGGCTTCGCGGATTTTGCGGAACACGCGGCTGAAGCGTAGCGCGAATCCGCCGGCGGAGGCCGCCAACAGGGCTAAAAAAAGAAATATTTCGGAAGGGGAGAAGCGGAGCACCTTTTGAAACTTTAGCACGCGGCCGATCGATCGCATGTCTTCGACAGCACATTTAATAACGACATTTAGTGGTAGAAATGTAGGGGGAGGACGTTGGGTGCGTCACATCATCTCCGGCGCGGCCGGATTCATTGGATCTCATTTGTGCGACCGTCTGATCGCCGATGGACACCAAGTTACGGGAATCGATAATTTCATCACGGGCTCGGCGCGGAATCTGGAGCAGCTGAAAGGGCATCCGAACTTCCGATTCGTGGAACAGGACGTGACGAAAACGTTTGATGCGCTCGGCCCGTGGGATCACGTGTGGCACCTGGCGTCGCTGGCGAGTCCGCGGGAGTATTTAGCGCATCCATTGGAGACGCTGGAGAGCGGTTCGACGGCCACTCGCAACATGCTGGAGATCGCGCGGCGCGAGGGGGCAAGGTTCCTGGTGACTTCGACATCGGAATGCTACGGAGATCCGCTGGAACATCCGCAGGTGGAGACGTACTGGGGCAACGTGAATCCGGTGGGACTGCGCTCCTGCTACGACGAAAGCAAGCGTTACGCCGAAGCGATCACGATGGCGTATCACCGCTATTACGGCGTGCGCACAAATATTGCGCGCATATTTAATACCTACGGCCCGCGCATGGCGCTGAACGATGGGCGCGTGGTTCCGGCGTTTCTGGATCAGGCGTTGCGCGGCGAACCGTTCACGGTGTTCGGCGACGGCTCGCAGACGCGCAGCTTTTGCTACGTTTCTGATTTGGTGGATGGGCTGGTGCGGCTTGCGTCCTCGGAAGAACGCTATCCGGTGAATCTGGGGAATCCCGTGGAACTGACGATCATGGAATTCGCGCGCCGCATTCAGGAACTCACGGGCGCGGATCGCGAAATTGAATTTCAGCCGCTGCCGGAAGACGATCCGAAAATGAGGCGTCCGAATATCGACAAAGCGCGGACTGTTCTGGGTTGGGAGCCGAAGGTGCCGTTGGCCGAGGGGCTGAAGGAAACGGTGGAATACTTCAAGTCGATCAGCGTCGCGCCGATCGCGTAAGAGTCTGTGTGAAGACTTCGGCGCTGAACCACTCTCCCGCTCAGCGGCTCGGGTCCGACGATTATTTTCAATGGCGTTTCTTCTGTGCCACGAACCCAGGGAGCGTCGAGACCGACTTTTCACGCAGACTTGTAAACCCGGCTTGCTTGCGTGAGGCTATTTTCGCGGGGCCGATTCGTTCGCCCGCGTCCACACCTTCGAAGCTGCAGCGCAGCCCAGCTGCACGGATTCGCGTTCCACTTTGAGCGTCATGGTCTCGTCGCAATTGCGGGCGATGACGCGCACGGCCGATCCGGGGCGGATGCCGAGGCCATCGAGATACTCCAGCAGATTGCGATCGCGCTCGAACACGCTAGTGACCTGAATGGCCGAGCCGCCGTCGACCTCATCGAGAGGCTTCCAGCCGCGCTGGCGGCGATCCTGCGGACGATCGAGGCCGGGAAGATTGCCATGGGGGCAGGCGTCGCCATCGCCGAGCTTTTCCCGCAGACGGCGTTCGAAATCGGCGGAAACGGCGTGCTCCAGGTGCTCGGCTTCGTCGTGGACTTTGTACCATTCCATGCCGAAGATTTCCGTCAGCATGCGTTCGATGAGGTTATGCCGCTCGATCAAGCGATTGGCGATTTCGCGGCCCTCTTTGGCGAGCGTGATGGCGCCGTTCGCCGCGACGCGGATGAGCCCGTCGCGCTTCAGGCGGCGGACGGCCATGGCCACGGCGGGCGCGGAAACTTCCAGCCAACGGGCCAGCGCGGCGGCGATCACGACTTCGCCCGCGCTCTCGGCCTCGGCGATCGCCTTCAGATAATTTTCCTTCGAGATGGTGATCCGCACTCCATCAAATTGTAGTACGGGATTGCCGTAGGAGCGCGGGAGAGGGAGCTTACGCGGCCGAGAGAACTTCGGCCATCTGCTGGAGCTTCCTCTGAAAAGAGGCGGTATCCATGCCGCGTTCGCGCTCGATGACCCCCGCGACGGCGTGCAGTTCGATGTTCCGGGACAACCCGTTCTCCTGGACCGAATAGACGCCGGTGAGTTTCTTGCTGGCTTTCCGCGACATACTCATCGCCGTGGCGGGATCGATCTGCAGAACGGCGGCGAAGGTCTCTTCCTGCCAGCGGCCGAGCGTCGCGTCGTCGTCGAGCATCGCGGTCAATCGCTGCAACAGCGCCTTGACACCGCCTTCGACGACCGCGGGCGAATAGCGTTGATCCAAGCGGCGCAGGTTGCGGATGCCGACCACCAGGACGCAGAAAGATTCGTCGTGCTTGAGCATTTCTTCCATCTGGGCGTCGAGCTTGTGGCGATTCCAAACGCCGGTCGCCCGGTCCGTGAACTGCGCGCGGCGGTCGGCGTCGATCTGTTGATGGAGCGAGCGGATCTCATCGCGCAATTGGGCGATCATCAGGCCATGTTGGTGGTCCATCCGCTCGATGCTGGCGCCGATTTCGGCTTTGGTTTCGACTAGCGCGTCGCGCACCTTGGCGAGGCTCTCTTCCGCCAGGACGGCATCGAGTTTTCCGAGCGCTTCCTGCACGCCATCGCGGTGATCCATGCTGCTGGCGACGACGCTGTCGGCGAAGATCTCCATGGCGTCGGCGGCCGCCTTCATGTCGGCGCGGAACTTCGTTAATTGCGCCACGGAGCGGTCGCGGTAGTCGCGTAATTCGCCCCGAAAAGACGCTTGAATGGATAACCAGTCATCCGGAAAGGAGGCCGTTTCCGCCAGCGCGCAGATGGTTTCCAAGTGGTCGCGAAAGCTTTCCGCATCCGCGGCACTGAATTCGATGGAGTACTGCGCGGTCGACCGTAAAGCGTGCACATACGTGGCCTTCACCGAGTTGATGGTTTCCGCAAGGCGGTCCAGATCGTCGGTTGCTTTGCGGATGGAAATCAAGAAATCGCCTCCACTGCGGCTCATCGGCCAAAGGGATGCGTTCTTGAACGGAGCAATTAACGCGAATGGAAGCTCATGCCGGCGAAACTAACGACGCTTTCGGGGTCGATATTCCACTGCTGGTAGTGGCGCAGCTTGCCTCGCGCGCCCGGTACCGCCTTCAAAAACGTATAAATGGGCGACGAGCCGCACCACTTCAAATCGTCGCCGTTGTCGCGCACCAGGTCCCAGAAACCGCGGGCATCGCCGGCTTCCATGCGCTCGATCCGGGCGCGATCGCGAAGCTCCACGGCCTGCATTTCATTTCGCCCGGCCTGAGCCCTCATGCTATCTCCGTAGCGGCGGCCCATATGCGCCATGTCGACGCCCAGAACCCATAACAGACGATCTCCTTCGCGCGCGGCCATTTCGCCGAGCGCTCCGAAGATGCGCTGCGCCGCGTCCGTCCGCTCCGGCAATCCACCTTGATAGAGGCTCATGTAGCTGCCGCAAAGAATCGGCAGGATGCGGATGTTCGGGCCGAACAGGTGCTGCAGGAACACCACTTGAAACTCGATGGAGTGTTCAATCGCGTGGCAATAGTCTTCCATCTTTGCGGCGTCGCCCAGCTGGGTGGCGAGCTTGTCGACCAAGGCCACATCGGTGAGAGCGCTGCCGAAGGGAGTTTCGAAAGGCTTGCGCGTGAGCCCGAGGCGATCGGGATGCCCATAGTGCGACGTTCCTAAGACGACGAAGGTGCGCTCCGCATCGGCGGGACCGAGCGCTGAATAGGCGGCACGATAGGCGTCGATGCCGCCGAAGGGACTCACGTGCGGCGCGGCGATGGCCAGCACGCGTTCTGTTTTTGTTTCGGGGGTTGTTGCGGCGGGAGTTTCGCCGCCCGCGAGGTAACTCGAAATCGTCCGCGTCAACTCGCCGCGTTCGTCGGGATAGCCGCTCCCGGCATGCGCGGCGAATCGCACGGGCGTTTCCGCGAAAGCCTGCTCGGCGGCGGCGCGCAGACTCTCGAAGTGCTCGTCTTCGAGGAATCCCGCGTGGCTCAAGGCGCCGGTCAGTTGCTCCTCGATTTGTCCCGTCTGCAGGTCGCCCGAAACGCGCACCAATTCTGCGCGCAGATCGAGCGCGCTGCGCTTGCCGTCGTAAAACTCCAGGAATTCAATCAACGCGGGCGGAATGATCAGGGTCGCCTGGGAGAATTGAAACGGATCGCGAATCAGCAGGCCCGGCTTATCGTCAATCGGCGAGGGCATGAAATCGAGGGTGGGACGGAGGCGGGCTAACATAGTTTGTTCTCGTGGGTTTGTTCTCGCGGGCTTTTCTCAGGATAACGCGGAGCTCGCGCCGGCTCGAAAACACGGACCGACCGCAAGTGTATAGTCAGAGACAGAGGCTATGGTATGAATAAACTCACCGACGCGGAAATCGCCCAGGCCCTCACCGCCCTGCCCGGCTGGAGCATCAAGGACGCGAAGCTGCATCGCGAATATCGCTTTCCGGATTTCGCGCACGCCATGGGATTCATGATGACCGCGGCGCCCGCCATTGAGCGCATGAATCATCATCCCGAGTGGTTCAACGTGTATAACCGCGTGGTCGTCGATCTCACCACGCACGATTCCGGGGGCATCACGCAGAAGGATTGCGCGCTTGCCGCGCTGCTCGAAGGGATCGCCGCGAAGCTGCAGTGAAAGTGGCCCAGTGAAAGCGACCCGGTGAAAGTGACACGGCCATGAAGCTCCTGTGGCTTGCGGTGTGCCTGCCGCTGATCGCGCGCGGACAAGACACGTCCGCCATGTCGAGCGCTCTGGATGGGGCGATGGAGACGGCCATTCGCTCCGGTCTGATTCCGGGAGGTGTGCTGATCGTGGGGCACCAGGGCCGCGTGGTGCATCGCAAAGCTTACGGCAATCGTGCCGTGGTTCCGGCGCGCGAAGCGATGACGCTCGATACGATTTTCGACATCGCGTCACTTACCAAGGTCACCGCGACCACTCCTTCGATCATGAAATTGTTCGAGCAAGGGAAGATCCGCATGACGGATCCGGTGACTGCGTATCTGCCCGAATTTCAGGGCGGCCACAGCGAGATCACCGTGCGCGATCTGATGACGCATTTTTCCGGATTGCGTCCCGACCTGGATCTCGATCCGGTGTGGTCGGGCTACGACACGGGCATCCGCCGCGCGTTGGTCGACAAGCCTGCCGGGCCTCCCGGTGTGCGATTTGTGTATAGCGATATCAACTTTGTGCTGCTTGGTGAGATAGTGCGGCGGCTGAGCGGCAAACCTCTCGACGAATTCGCGCGCGAGCAGATTTTTCAACCGCTCGGCATGCGCGAGACGACGTTTCGTCCCGCGGAATCCTTGCGCTCGCGCATCGCGCCGACAGAGGTCGACGCGAAGACGAAAATTCCTTTGCGTGGGATTGTGCACGATCCCACGGCGCGTTTCATGGGTGGCGTCGCCGGACACGCCGGCGTGTTTTCCACCGCCGACGATCTGGCGAAGTATTGCGAAATGCTGCTCGGGGGCGGGGAATTAGCGGGTGTGCGCATTGTTTCTCCGCAGACCATTGAGCGCTTCACCACGCCGAATTCGCCGCCGGATCAAGTGGTCCGCCGCGGCCTTGGATGGGACATCGACTCGCCGTATTCGGCGCCGCGCGGCGAACTCTTTCCCGTCGGATCCTACGGACACACCGGATTCACAGGGACGTCGATGTGGCTGGATCCCGCGTCGAAAACCTACGTGATTCTGCTCACCAACTCCGTGCACCTGGCGCCGGGCCGCAATATCAATTCGATTCGTGCGAAGGTCGCCACGATTGCGGGGAGTGCGTTTGCCGGAGATCGCGTTCGTGCCGCGGGCGATCGTTCATTGGACGCAGCTCCCTACGAGCTTCTGGAGTCTGCGGGCGTCCACCGCATGACGGCCTCGAATCACGAAGTACTGACGGGGCTGGATGTTTTGCAGGCCGAGAAATTCGCGCCGCTGGCGGGGAAGCGGATCGGCGTGATCACGAATCACACCGGCCTCACGCGCGCGGCGAAGCGCAACATCGACGCGATGCGTGCGGCGGGCGTGAACCTCGTCGCGATCTTTTCTCCCGAACACGGAATCAGCGGTAAAGAGGACCGTTCGGATGTCGCCGACGATCGGGATGCGGCCACTGGGCTTCCCGTTCGCAGCCTGTACGCGAATGGCCGCAATCGGCCCACGCTTGAGATGCTGCGCGGCCTCGACGCCGTGGTCTTCGATATGCAGGACGCGGGCGCGCGCTTCTACACTTATTCGTGCACCATGCTCTATGCGCTGGAAGAAGTGTCCAAGGCGAAGCTTCCGTTTTACGTTCTGGATCGTCCGAATCCCGTGACGGGCGCGCATGTGGAAGGGCCGCTCCTTGATACGAACTTGCAAAGCTTTACCGGATGTTTCGCGATGCCGGTGCGTCACGGTCTGACGCTCGGCGAACTGGCGACGATGGCGAACGCCGAACGCAAATGGAGCGCCGATCTGCATGTCGTAAAAATGAAGAACTGGGAGCGCGGCGATTGGTTCGATTCGACGGGACTCACCTGGATTGATCCTTCGCCCAATCTCCGCAGCCTGAATGCCGCGACGCTGTACGACGGACTTGCGCTGCTGGAAGCTTCGCCCAATTATTCCGTGGGCCGCGGTACCGACGCGCCGTTCGAGCAAATCGGCGCCGATTGGATTCGTGGCGCGGAGCTCGCGCGGTTCCTCAACGAGCGTTTCATCCCCGGCGTTCGCGCCTATGCGACGCGCTTGCAGCCTTCCTCCGGACCGTTTGCGGGAAAGATGATCGAGGGAGTCCGCTTTGTTATTTTGAATCGCGAGCAGCTGGATTCCGTGCAACTCGGAATCGAGCTCGCCTACGCCTTGCAAAAGCTCTACCCCGGAAAAATCAATTTCGAGGCTTGCCGTTTTTTGATCGGCAATCGCGAAATGATCGACGCGTTGAAAGCGGGCCGCGATCCGCGCGAGATGGAAGATCGCTCGGCGCGCGACGCACGAACGTTCGAGGAACGCAGGCGTCCTTATTTGTTGTACTGATCAAATCCCCAAGATCCACGCCGTCGCAGGCATGCCCGTGAGCTTCGTCAGCGCGTAGGCATACCATTGCAGTTGGCGCTCGTAATGGCCCAGTCGAGCGGAAACGTCGGCGTCGGTTTTGAAATCGACCACGACCCACGCGTCGTTTTCGACGAAGGCGAGATCGACAATACCTTCCAGCAGTTTCACGCCATCGAGCGGCAGCACGATGGGATATTCGCGATGGCACCGCTGGGCCTTTCGAGCACGCTGCAGCAGCGGATGGGAGAGCGCCGCGAGAGCGGCCGATGCCGCGGCGTCCAGTTCTTCTTTCGTCGCGCCGACGATCTTGCCGTGCAACGCGACCAGTTTTCCAATGGCGGACTCATCCGCATCCATCTTGACGTCGCTCATCACCCCGTGGACAAGGGTTCCGAAACGGCGTCCCGAAGGACGCGCCGCGCGCGGGGTCTTCGTGGACTCGAACGAGACCGCGATCTTGTGCGGAGGTTCTTCCGTAGCCTGGCTTGCGAGGAAAGCGTCGTGCTCCGGGTGTGATGCCTCGGTGAGTACGCGCTCGCGTTCGGCCTCCCAGGCACGATACGCCGCGAGACCTCCGTTGTCTTTGATCAGCATCTCGTGCTGGGTGCCGAATTCACTGCGCACGCCGAGCTGCAGCGCCGCAGGATCCCACCACGCGACGCGATGTCCGCCGTGCTCTGGACGCACCCATCCGGGACGAACGGAAAATTCTTCTTCGCGACCATATTCCATGGGGCGATCCAGAACCGTCGCGGCGCCGAATTTCGGGCAACCTTCCACGGGCTGCCCCGAACGGCGCCAATCGGCACGTGAAGGATACATCGCTTTGTTCAGAGGACTCAGCCAGCCCTCAAACATTTCGTCGCCGATCGCCGGAATGACCAGCAGGTCGCGCGCGCGCGTCGCGGCCACATAGGCGACGCGGACTCCTTCGGCGCGCTCGCGCAGCGACTCCACGGGTTCGTGATCGGCGAGTTCGCGAGGCGCACAGCGCAGCAGACGCGTGGCGCAAAGACGCCGCTTTCCATCGACGTGATGATCCGGCTCGCGCGAGGCAAGGTTCGCGGTTAAATCCGCCAGGATTACGACGGGGAACTCGAGCCCTTTCGCGCTATGCACGGTCAGCAAGCGCACGCCGTCGGAGTCGTCTTCGAGCGAAGGAGCCTCCGTCGCGTCTTCCTTCTCCGCGCGCGCTTCGAGTTCTTCCACGAAGCCGCGAAAAGAAATTCCACCAGCCAATTCGTAAGATCGCGCGAGTTCCGCGACGCGCAGGACGTTTGCCAAAACCTGCTGGCCGCCGGGTCTAACGACGAATCCGGCGTGAGCGCGCGTGGCTTCGAGCAGCGCGTTGACGGTGGCGGCGAAGGGGCGATGATTGCGCCGGCGATGCAGCTCCGCGAGTAAATCGAGCGCTTGCGTGATCGGCGTGAAGACAATGTCATCGGTGCCGGACGGTTTTCGAAACGGGCGCAGATGACCGACGCGATGGCGATAGCGCAGCAACAATTCATCGGTGATGGCGAACAGAGAACCTTTGAGCGTGGTGAACACGCTGAGCTCGTCGTCGGGCCATTCGATGGCGTTCAAGGCCGCGCGCACCGTTTCCACTTCTTCGCGTTTGTGGAAGGATCGCGATGCGCCGAGCAAATGCGGAATGTTGCGGGCTTCCAGGGCGCGTGCGTAATCGCGCGTCAGATCCTTATTGTTCTGCGTGCGGCGGCGCAACAGGATGGCGATGTCGCGCGCCCGGAACTTCACGAAATGGCCGTCGGTGACAAATCCCCAGCCGCTTTCGTTCACCAGCCACGCGGCGAACGCGGCGACCGCATCGGGCAGCGAGCGATTGATGGCTTCCTTGGCGATTCTGGATTTGTACGGACGCGGCACCGGCAGCGCGATGACGCTGGGACGGCCCACGGGCGCGGCGCGATCCTGTTCGAGCGCCGCCCAATCCGCGTGGCCCGATTCTGCATTGCCGGTCATTTCTGTTTCAAACGCGGCGTTGACGAATTGTTGGATCTCTGGCACCGAGCGAAAACTCTTCGTCAGGCGAACCAGTCCCACGCCGCTCCCGGTGAGCGAATCGCGAATCTGGCGGTACAACACCATGTCGGCGCGGCGGAATTTGTAGATCGATTGTTTGGGATCGCCGACCAGAAAAAGCTTTCCCGCAACGGGGCGTGCACGAAAGCCGTCGGAGATTTTCGGATCGTCGGAGGCGAGCAGCAAAAGAATTTCCGCCTGCAGCGGATCCGTGTCTTGAAACTCATCCACAAAAAGATGCGTGAAGCGCTGCTGCAGATGCGCGCGCACGGTTCGCTGATCGCGCAGCAGATCGCGCACGCCGATCAATAGATCCACGAAGTCGAGCTTTCCGGCGCGCCGCTTGCGATCCTCGTATTCGGTGACGAGATCCGCCATTTCGTCGTGCAGCGCGGCGGCCAGATCGGCGTCGGCGCGGCGACGGAATTGCTCGATGGCATGCTGCATTTGCTCACGGCGAGTGAGGAGTTCGTCGCGCGTGACGCCTTCGCCGTACGCGCCCGAGCCTTTCTTGGTGTCGCGCGCCAGATCGCGTCCCAACTTGAGCAGCAAGCTTTCGAGGCCGTCATAGTCGCGCCCGGCTGCTGAACGGGGCCGAATGGCCGCCGATTCCGAACGTTCAATGGAATCCGCCAGCCAGCGTGCGGCGGCGAGCGACCGGTAGAGATTGTCGGTCGTGCGCCTCGGACGCGAGCTCATCACGGCGAGATCGCGGGCCGATTCCACCAGCGCGTCGATCTCGCGCTCCCGTTCGAAGGGATCGCGCCGCCACGCGGTTTGATAATCGCGCCACTCGATCAACTTGCGGCCCGCGTACATCAGCTGTTCCAGGGGCGGGGTGTCGTCCCAGGAATCGCGCCAGGCCATTCTTGCAAACGCACGCTTCAATCCCGGCGACGATGCGCCGAGCTTGCGTTCCATCCAGGCGCGAAACGCCGCCCGGAAAATGCGGTCGTTGCCCTGATCGGTGAGTTCTTCGAAGCCGGGATCGATCTTCGCTTCTACCGGTCTTTCGCGCAGGATCTG
>Ga0182030_10009584_pt1 | contig 19809 bp, 14 predicted proteins | sample 812S3MmetaG_FD_121299 | JGI IMG/M metagenome (GOLD analysis project Ga0182030, IMG submission 121299) | Permafrost microbial communities from Stordalen Mire, Sweden - 812S3M metaG (Illumina Assembly) | ecosystem: Environmental > Terrestrial > Soil > Wetlands > Permafrost | place: Sweden... | reverse complement strand
CACATAATATATTGTTTGAATTATCGGATACGGCTGATTCGGGGCGACGGCAATCCGATCGTTCTCACTGAACCCCAATGCCTCCAGTGACTTCGAACGAGCCCGAAGAATGGTCGGCTCAATGAGTGAAAACACTCGAGTCACCAGCGGGTCGCCATCCGGGAACGAAAGGCGCCTCGACCAATCATCATCATCAATGACAGCCTGAGCAGGCGCCGGGGTCTCAGCGCGATGTTTTCGATAGAATCTTTCCTCGTCAGGCTCAGCACGATTGAGCACGCTCAATGCTTGGCATACGCACCACGCGGGGTCGGGACGGCGTGCGCCCGCATAAAGATGTCGAAGTAATTTGTAACTCTGCAACCTGTACGGATTTCTGCGAAGAACCGCAGATTGAGCCTTCACAGCCTTGTCCAGATACTTCGACGGGTCACTCGCATACAGATCGGATAGGATTTCCGATCGTTCTCCATTGTCTGGGACGACAGCTTGCGCCGCCTCATAGGTTTCAATAGCGAGGCTTGTCTCATGAAGGTCATCTCGATAAAACAATCCGAGAGCGTCCAACGCGGACGCGGTCAAGGAGCGATCTTCCAATGCCTTAGCCTGCTCGAGACGAGTCTTGAGCAACCGCTCGAGACCTGCAAAATCACGTTGGCGTCGCCGAAGAGATATCGCTTCGTCCATCGACTTCGTCAACGTTGGATCGAAGTCCAATGCGCGTTCAAAACAAAGAATAGCCTCAGAGTTATTACCCAACTGCCTCGCGGTAATAATACCGGCCGTTTGTAGGTATTTCGCTCGTTGTTTGGTGTCCTCTACAAACTCCGCCAACCGAAGCACCACATCAACGAGATTTACCCAGTCCTTGTTTTCCGAATACAGCTGCATCAGCTTCGTTAATACCGTCCGATCGTCCGGTCGAAGCTCGAGCGCCGACACATATGCTTTTCCGGCTCGTACCGGATCGCCGAGTCTCGTGAAACATACGTCTCCGATATCCAACAGCAAATCAAAACGCTCATCGCCCGTCGACACATCCATGCGGGCTTGCTTTGCACGAAGCAATTCCGTCCAATTGCTGGTCGCCTCGTGTAGATGTACGAGCGCATCGAGTACGAATGGATTTAGCGAATCCAATTCGAAGGCTTCACGCAGTACATCACTCGCACGATCAATATCTCCTACGCGAACGAGCGATTCGCCCAAACGCCAGAGCACCTCGTTACGAAGCACGCGAGAAAGCCCATCCCCATTAGACGACAGAAGTTTGTCATACGAAGTGCGTGCACCCACATAGTCGCCGCATTCAAACAGCACTCTGCCAACATGGGCACACATCTCGCCGTCACCAGGGGCAAGCCTCTCGAGCATTGATATCGCTGACGTCAATTTTGGATGGGCAGACAAGGTCTCCTGAGAATTGACAGCACCCCCGATCTTTCGATCGTTCCGATTGCGCGCAGCAATTTGGCGTCCGTACGCTTCAATGTAGTTCGATATGATATGAATTGCATCGCGGCTCGGCAACGTATCGACCCGTCCCAGCAAGGATTCATAATGCATGCTTGCTTCGACGCACCGATCGGACTCCAAAGCGACATCCCCGAGAACCGTAAGTGCGTCCACATTCGTGGGGTCGAGGTCGATAGCTAGCCGCGCGCTGGTCTCTGCCAATGCTGAATTACGCAATCGTTCACGCTGAATTCGTCCAAGCTCTGCATACAGGTTTGCCTTCGACACTTTATTATCGGATTGCGCGATCTCGCGCTCGATCAAGACAATGACATTCGCAATGTCACCCCGAGCGACAAACGCTCGACGCAGAGAGAGAGATATATTCCTATCCGTTGGTTTCTCATCGAGCGCTCTCTGGTAGTGTTCGATCGCCCCATCGCGGTCTCCGTGTTCTTCAAGCAGTCGCGCGGCCCGAAGCCACAATTCGACCTTCGCGTCAGAGGTCTGCGCGTTTGTCGCCAATGTCTCGATCGCTTCAACAGCCGCTTTCTCATCCCCACCTTGCTCACGAAGCCGCGCCAATGCTTCGAGCGCAGTTGAATCGTCGGGAGATAGGTTGAGAACCTGTTCGTACACTCGCATGGCTCTCTCCGGAGAGCCGATATGTTCGGCAAGCAGACGGGCGCGCTGAATGAGAAGCTCGACCTTTCGCTTGGCGTCAACCGTCGACGCAGCGTGATTCTCGTACAACCTATCGAGCTGCTCCCATTCGTCGAGAGCACGATAGTGCCGTGGAAGTGAGCTGAGTGCTCCTTCGTGCATTGGGTCTATGGCGAGAACTCGCTCTAGGCAATCCGCAGAACGCGCATGATCAATAAATTCTTCATCGTAGAGCGCCGCCATCCGTTCATAAAGACTAATCTTCTGACGAGGAGTCGCCGCTATAGCCACCTGACGCTCGAGATTTTCGAGAAGCTCGCGTGACTGCCCACTGCGGTTATAGATGCGATCAAGTCCGCGAAGGGCTTGCGATTCCTGCGGATCGAGGTCCAGTGCTGCATGGTATCGCTGGGCGGCAGCTGCCATATCCTCGATGTCGTCTTCATATACCTGAGCGGCGCGGAGCAACGTCACAATCTTGTCTCTACCCCTCGTCGCTTCTGCGCGATGATCCAATATCGACACGATCGTTCTATGGTCCTCCTCCTTCTCTGCAATACGCAAAAGGCCATCCACGGCACGTTCGTGACCGGGATCCTCGGTTACCACTTGGCGGAACATCTCCCTTGCGCGCTCGATGTCGTTGAGTTTCTGCTCGCATACTTCGCCGGCCTCGCTTTGAAGATCCCGCGCACGCGGCAGTCCGCCAATGGCATGGCTCCAAGCCACAAGGGTCGAAACAACTTCTGACCATTGCTGAGCTTTTCTATAAATGGCTACGAGTCCTGCATATGCTTCCTCGTGCGCAGGTTCATTCGCAAGAACCTGCTGAAATGTGAGGACAGCGAGATCTCCACGTCCGAGGTGCCGATCGTACCAGTCAGCTATATGCAACAAAAGGATGTTGCGCTCAGTGGAAGACAGGGATTCGGACTTGGCTCCTTCAACCGCTGCGGCGAGTACGTCATTCCACCGCTCGAGTTTCTTCCCGGCAATATCTTCTATCTTTTCCGAATACTCGCTCGTAGTCGGATCTTCGCAGAGGGCGCGAATGAACGCTAGAACGCCTTGATCCTTATCGCCGAGCTCATTGGCGCATATCGTGCCAATTTCTGAAAACAGTCGCGCGCGTTCACGTCCCGACGACGCGTCCTCGGTACGAGTCATCAACCCATCCACGATATCCGCAAATTTCCCGAGTGAACGCCTTACTTCGTCCAGCGCGTCGATTGCCCCTTCATCCTTCGGGTCCAACGATACGATTTCTTTGTATATGATCTCGGCTCTCTCCTTGTCGCCGGCATATGTGTCGAAGATACGTGCCGCGCGAAATAGGAGGCCTTTCTTCGAGTCGATCGAGCTGCGATCGTCGTCTATGTCGACAATCTGTCCGGCGGCAGTCTCGATTGCCTCTCCCACCCTCGCTGGACTCCCTCCGTCTTCCACGGCCTGCTCAAGAGCCATCGCGGCCTCGTTGTCGTCTGGCGTCGCGACGAGCCTTTCAATCATCTCCGCGAGCCGCGTCTCATCGAATTTGCGAGGCATAGGCGCCATCGACTCCGGCCGATGATCGAAGCGCTCTACGATGTCGAGAACCGTAGATGCATTTCGAGGACGCCGTTCTGGATCCTTTTCCAACAGGGAGAGAACGAACGTGTCGACGGCGGTGCCAATGCAGGCACGTGGGATTCTTACGCTGGGAGGCTGTGGCACGTGCGTGAGATTCGCTATCAGCCCGTCGGCAACGGACTCGAAGTGAAATACAGATTGTCCGGTAAGAAGCTCATAAAGCATCGTTCCAAACGCATACACATCCGCCGACGGTCCGGACGGCAGGCCGCGAAGCTGTTCCGGCGCAGCAGTCCTCGCCGAATCCAAAGTGAGCACTGTCGCTATTCGGGAGCCATCACCGTGAAAGCGATACCTCAGCCGATCGCCACCACCGTGGAGAAGAGTAACCCGGAATCCGTCAGCTGATCCAACCGGCGACAACCACACATTGTCTGGCTTGATATCGCCATGGACTACGCCGGCTTCATGCAAAGCGGCCAACGGCTGGAGAATGCCACGGAGCGTGGGGAGAAGATCGCGCATAGCCATCGGTCCCGTCCCGCGAACGCGTTCACTCAGCCGTTGACCCTCCTCAAACACATGGCTAACCCAGGTGACTCCGCCGGCTTCGCCTGCTTCCAATTCACCGGGCAGTCCACCATGCTTTACATTGGCAATCATTCGATTGGCCGTAAGAAATCGTTGCACGGATGCCCGATCGCGGCACACGTCTCGTGACAATATCCGAACGACGTAGTCGTGGTCCCCTCGACTGGCGGAGTAGACGATCGACAAATCATCGTCTGACAGTCTTCGCATGAGAACGAAGGGCCCCACATGACTGCCGTCTGCTGCGGCTTCGTCGCGACCCAACAATCCGATCGCAACGCGCAACCTCGGATCTACGCCAGATCTTGTTGCCAGTATGATGTCACCCAGAGCTTCGATGCGATTGCCATCCAGGCATCGCTCGACAAGTGCCTTTGCAAAGCTAGCCTTGGTCATCGTCCCCCCCACATCGTCCGGCTTGAAGTCAAGAAGATGCTCCGCCATAGAGACCATCTCTTCGAGTGAGAAGAGACGCTCGAGTTCAGCTCGTAAAATGTCGATCGTGGGATTCATGGATGCCACCTGAGACTGGCCCAAAAACAACCGGATTGTACAAAAAATCGGCTGCTCGAGTGGCATCTTGTCGAAATGGCGCAGCGGCTCTCGTGGAATCCTCGGGATGCACGATCTTCTCCGGGGCCACCAGCCGTCGCACCCCCATAGAACCAACTAAGGGGGACGCCAGAACGTGGCTCGCCTCTATTTAGGACCGCTCCTAGCCCTGCTTGCCGCGCCTCGCCTTCGACTCGAAGAGCCAAGCCGAGCGGTCCGGCATCGCTCCGGATTCCTCGCGACACCTTATTGGACCCACTCGTGTCCCTGCCAGAGCCCTAACGCTTCAAGGTCGTATACCGTCTCACCATCTGTTTACGGCGGTAGTGCTCCCACTCCCGCTGTCATGTCATCACGCAAATGGCTCGGTATCGACTATTCGCCGCCGTCGCGTGTCGTGCCGGGGTAAGTCTCGTCACCCGGCTCATGGCGAGGATTACTCGTCCCATACGTGCCGTCTCGGCCGCTCATCGATAGAAGCACGTCCCGATCGAAAATGAACTGATCGCGAGAATCGTAGGGCACCGCATGGTTGCCTGTGTCCATCCGGATCGCATCACACGGGCACGCTTCGACACAGTATCCGCAAAATATGCACCTTAGCTCGTCGATCACGAATTCGACTGGATAACGCTCGTATCCGCGCCGACTGTCGCCCACCGGATACTCTCCTGCCTTGATGGAAATGCACTGGGCTGGACATGCCGTCGAACAGCACAAACAAGCAACGCAGCGCATGCTGCCGTCGGCTCGTGTCGTCAACCGATGCAGCCCACGAAATCTGTCAGGATATGGTCTTTTCTGCTCCGGATACGCAATCGTGGTAACCCCGCGACTGAACGGTTCAAGAACCGGGTCGGGACGCTGTCGACGAAACATTTCTCTCGCATTGCGAAAAAAATGACTCATCGAGACGGCAACTCCACGCACGATTTCCGGCACGTAGCTGTCGACCGTCATGTCTCTTCGTGCGCGTGTCACCGTGGCGGCATGGGTCGCAGATGCTGGTTTTTTCGGAAATGCGGACATGGCGGAAGACACCTCACTGGCTCCAAATCTATGCCTGCATCGGAAGACTCTCGGTTCGCCCCCGCTTGCCAATTCGGGACGCAGACGATCCGAGAATCACTGGAGTACGGCGGATCTGACCGAAAAATCCGATGAACATTCTCACAGCAATCACGGTCACCGAGAGCGCCACAATCGCTTGCGATACGTCTGCAGCCACCGAAAGCGCACGGGCTACGGACGGTCCTAGCGCGTCCAGTCCAAGTACGACAACGCCCGTCGCGACGATATTCGCAAATGAAGCCGGCAGTATATAGCGCCATCCAAGTTTCATCAGCTGATCGTAACGCAACCGCGGCAGGCTCCAGCGGACGAAGACCTGCAGCGCGCACACAACGATGACCTTGCCAAAAAATGTCGCAACACCAAGCAATGTCATCCACACGTGAGGGATGAGCCATCGACAAAGAATCCAGTCTCCGACCTGTATCGTCAGCCCGTCTCGATGGAAGAACGGCAAGGCCCACCCACCGAGAAACATCGTGACGAGAAGCATAGACCCAGTCACAACTTCGGCGTATTCCGCAAAATAGAACATGCCAAATTTCATGCCGGCATATTCCGTGAAGTATCCGGACACGAGTTCGCTCTCTGCCTCCGGGATATCGAACGGGATACGCTTATTCTCTGCGACGGACGCCGCGAAAAACAGAATAAAGGCTATCGGCTGAACAACAATGCCCCATGCGTGGTCTTGCTGCCACCGAACCATGTCGTCGAGCCGAACCGTTCCGTAGACCATCATCGCACCGACCAACGACATTCCGATGGTCACTTCGTACGAAACCATTTGACTTGCCGCTCGAAGCGCACCCATCAGGCTGAACTTGTTGTCGCTCGAATACCCAGCAAGCGCTGCTGCTATGACGCCTTGGCCAGACATGGCGAACACGAATAGAAGTCCGATTCCCAAGGGGGCGACCATGAGGTCTATGGGAAATATTCCATGCGCCGGATCCGCGGAGCATGTGCCCCATCGTTCGACCGCTGGTCCCACGAAAATATTGGGCCACAGCACACGAAACTGATGCGGGCAAATTGTGTCTCCGAACGGGATCGTAGTCACGAGCGTAAACACCATCCCCATCGCAAGCATTGGCGCTATGGAAAAGAGAAGCTTGTCCGCACGCTGAGGCATGAAATCCTCTTTCGTGAAGAACTTCAAGCCATCGGCCAGGGGATGCAAAAGGCCCGCGAGTCGGAACTCTCTCCCGAAAAGCGTAATTACGGCCCGACTCGGACCGATCCGGTCTTGAATCAACGAACTCTGACGTCGATCTGCCCAGGTCAGTATCGCCGCAAGATTGAGAACGAATCCGATCATGATGGCGATCTTCACTACCGCCCAAACAATCTGAGAAATCGTCATGTTCTACTCCACCGAACTCGGCGAAGACACTGTAAGCGTTGAATCATCTAGTAGCGGCCCGATGCCGAGGACCTTCGCTCGAACAGCTTTCAGCGAGTGCCACGAGGCCTCGTGACCGAGTGCCTTAGCGACGGAAATGAGAGCTTGCCAGGCAGCCTGACTGTCACCCTGAGGCGCAAGAGCCTTTTCGCTGACTTGCCGCAGACCACGCGCATTCACGTACGTACCCGAATGCTCGGCCCACGAGGTCACCGGCAGCACGACCGTCGCCATCCGCGGCAGAGTGCCCGTATGTGCAGCCAAGCTTAACCAAGTCGCCTTCGCGACCTGGTCGACGCCCAACGTCGCGCTGCTGCCTAAAGAAATCACATGCGTGATTTGCCCGGAGGCCACATCACCCAGAAGGGCCTCGACGGGCTTCGCTCCGGGCGCAACACTATGAACTCCGCGCAGATTAGGATTCTTGTCACGATGAATCAGAATATCATCTGAGTATCCATCCGGGTGGGCAGCATAAAACACACGGTCTACACCCAACAAATTCGTTCCCAGCTCGTGAAGAGCCCAATTGTCCTCGAGCGAGTGCTCGGCGCTCAGTACGACCGCTATCCGCGAACCAGGTACACCAGCGAAAAATGTTCGCACGTGCTCGATGGCCTCGGTAGTCGAAACATGCTGATCGCCCACACGCGCCTGAAGCAATCGCTCTCTATGAGCAAAAACGTACGACAACATCCCTTCATCGCACATCCAAAAATCGTTGACCTTCGCGTTATCTCGCGGTCGATATCGATATGCCTTATTTTCTCTCGGGTCAAAATCGATATACGCATTGCAACCCGTCGCACACCCTTGGCAAACGACCGGCGCAGAGCGCAAAAACCAGACTCGTGCCTTGAATCGAAAGTCCTTCGTAGTCAGAGCCCCTACGGGACAAACATATTCGGTCATGAACGTGTAGTGGCCGTCGAGGCGTCGCCCCGGTGCGACCACAATCTCATTGAGATTTCCGCGCTCGCGCATATCGAGCACCGGATCCTTTGCAATCTCCGCCATGAAGCGGATGCAACGCGTGCACATCACGCATCGCTCCGCATCATAAACTATCGTGGTGCCGAACTCGACCCCCTTCGGCTTGTGAATAGGCTCATCACGCATCCGCTTTCGGAACTGGCCATGTTCTAGCCAATAATCCTGCAGCTTGCACTCGCCGGCTTGATCGCATATCGGACAGTCCACGGGATGATTGAGAAGAAGAAATTCCTGGACGTCCCGGCGAGCCTTTCGAACTTGCTCGCTCTTGTCACTCAGAACCACTAACCCTTCGGCAGCAGCCGTTCGACACGCGGGCACGAGCTTCGGCTTTTGCTGCGTTCGATATTCGTGCGCAACGTCATCCCACGCAAGGATATCGAGCATGACCGGTTTCTGTGGTGCGCTCGGAATGACTTCCACCAAACACATACGACAGTTCGCGGGGGCTGACAGTCCCGGATGCCAGCAGTAGTGCGGGATCTCGATACCCTCGCGCCATGCGGCCTTGATAATCGTGTCGCCAGCCTCAAAAGGGATGGCATTTCCGTCGAGCTTGAAGGTCGGCATGAATCTTCCTGATGTCCTCGTACTTTGCCCACGTAGCGCGGGGCCACCGTTCACCACCTAGTGGTCGCACTCACCGCCAATCATGTTGAGCGAACCAAATGTCGGAACGATGTCGCTGAGCAGACGTCCATCTATCAGCCGCGAAAGGCCTCCCACGACCTGGAAGCATGGGGGACGAACACGCACTCGATACGGGGTGCCAGTTCCGTCCGAGACGAGGTAAAATCCGAGTTCGCCGTTACCAGCTTCCGTGTAGGAGTAGACCTCCCCCTTCGGCACCTTCGCCCCTTCCATGATGAGCTTGAAATGCTGAATCGTTGCCTCAATGGTCGTATAGACATCATCCTTTGAAGGAAGGACTACACGGGGGTCATCGCAACAAATTGGACCGTCAGAAGGCATGCGTTCCAGCGATTGTTCAATGATTCGTTTGCTCTGCCGTATCTCACCGAGACGCACGAGAAATCGATCGAGAGTGTCGCCCGATGTGCCAATAGGGACCTCGAAATCGATCTCGTCATACTTCAAATAGGGGTGCGCCTTTCGGATGTCGTAGTCGATTCCGGATGCCCGCAAGCACGGCCCGGTCCAACCGAGCGACACCGCATCTGCCCCCGAGATCGGACCTACCCCCTCCAGTCGATCCAAAAAAATACGGTTCTTGAGGAGCATCTTCTCGCCCTCCTCGACGATCTCTAGGATGCGAGGGAGGGCAGAAGAACAAAGCGCCCGAAGGTCGCGACTCGGTGGAAAGGCCATCCCACCGATCCGGCCAAAAGAGTGAGTAAGCCGTGCTCCGGTCTCCTCCTCGAGGATATCCCAGACCATCTCCCGGGCTTTGACGAACCATAGGAATGGAGTGAACGCCCCGAGCTCCATCGCCATCGCGCCCGTGCACGTAAGGTGATCGGAAATTCGAGCCAGCTCTCCAAGAATCATCCGATACCATTGGCAACGATCGGGAACGGAGAGGCCGCACAGTTTTTCGACGGCTAGCGCGTAGCCGACGTTGTTCAACATGGGAGATACGTAGTTGAGTCTGTCTACGTACGGGAAGACTTGCGCCCAAGTTCCCCGCTCACACATCTTCTCGAACCCGCGGTGTAGATATCCAATCTGCACATCGGACTTCGTGATGATTTCTCCAGATAGCTCGAGAACGATGCGCACCGTGCCGTGCATGGCGGGATGCGACGGTCCCATATTGAGATGCATGGGCTCAGACGGAAGCTCCAGCTCTCCATTCTCGTGCGAGAGATCGAGAGGCTCCATCAGCCCACCCCTGCCGCCGTGGGGTCAGGGCGACGACCGAATGGCATTCCCTCAAATTCTCCGAATGGCTCCAGCTTGTCTATTGGCATCCCAGCGGATGCCTCCGTTCGATAAGGAACGAGCGGCTGCGTCTTTCCTGCCGGATAGGTCCGTTGTAAAGGATGCCCCTCGAACTCAGGATACATAAGAATGCGCCGCAAGTCGGGGTGTCCTCGAAATGTGACGCCACTCATGTCAAACACTTCTCGTTCCAACCAATTGAGCCCCGGCCATACGTCCGTGAGGCTGTCGAGCTCCGCCCCTTCCATCGCCTCACCGCCTACTCTAGTCTTCATCCGAATACGGTGACGCTTGCCTATCGAATATAGGTGCAGAACGACCTCCATGCGCCCAGTGCGGGCAGTCGAACTTGGACCGTTCCACGAATCCGGATAGTCCACGCCACACAGGTCGACCGGAAGATTGAATTCGAGCGCTGGGTCGTTGCACAAATACGTCGCAATCTCCCGCCACGCGGATGGATCGACAATCGCCGTGTCGTCGCCAAAGTCACTGTGCGTTTCGAGAATTGCAGCTCCAAACCGCTCTCTCAATCGCTCGAGCACCATCTGGCTCATCACGCGTCTCCCGATTTTTTTTCGGTCTGCGAACGACCTGCTACCCCTGGAGCGAGGTGGCTCAACAGGTCTCGCGGATCGCCCGAGGAACGGCGAAGTGACACCAGCTCGGCAACCTTGGACGGCGGATCGTTTCTGGGACGGACTACGCGAGGGTCCCTCCCCCCGCGTGAAATCTTGTCCTGCAAAAGCAGGAGCCCATCGAGAACGGCCTCCGGTCGCGGTGGACATCCGGGTACGTAGACGTCCACCGGAACGATCTTATCGACCCCTGGCAGTGTCGTGTAGTTATCGTAAAAGCCACCGCTCGAAGCGCACGTTCCAAATGCAAGAACCCATTTGGGCGACATCATTTGTTCGAAGATACGATGGAGAACTGGGGCTTGCCGCTGGCTGATCGTCCCGACTACCCATAACAAATCGCTCTGCCTCGGGGAAAACCTCGGGGCCTCCGCGCCAAACCGAGCCAAGTCGAATCTCGGGCTCTGCAAGGCCATGAACTCCATTCCGCAGCAAGCCGTGATGAAAGGATACATAAATAGGGAATACTTACGTGCCCAGCCCAACATCGCATCCACGCGACTGGTCGCGAAACCTTGCTCATTACCGTCGATGGTCAACGAGCGCCGCGGCTGTTCATCACGACTCCCCAAAAGCGGCTCTTTCACGTCTCCCATTCCAGCGCTCCCTTCTTCCACACGTACATGAGCGCCACGATGATCACTCCAAGAAACGCGAACATCTCACCGAGGCCGTACCACCCTAATGTTCGAAAGTGCACGGCCCAGGGATAAATAAACACCGCCTCGACGTCGAACACAACGAACAGGATCGCTGTCATGTAGAACTTCACAGACAGCTTGACGTCACGGGCACCCGTACTTTCGCTTCCACACTCGAAAGGCGCGTCTTTGTCGGGAGTGTGGACTCGGTTGCGGCCAAGTATCGTCGCCGCCGTCCAGAAGCTGGCCGAGACAGCCGCTGCAGCAAGCAAAATGAGAAATACCGGACCGTATATCGCCATCGTGGTCGTTCCCCAAGATACGAAATGTGCAGCAATTTCCTAGTGCCGACGACAAACCAAGTCAACGACGTGCGAGGGCGCGCCTGACTTCGGGTCACGAGCGTGCGTGGCCCGTAAGAATGCGTCTAGAAGGTCGGTGGATTTCGGTCGAAACCGAGCGAGGCCGGCGCTGAGTCGCGCGGAGCGTACTTTCCGCTGGCTTGCCACGCTCAACGGCGGGATCGCGAAGGGATCGGCGAAAAGACACTGGCTTCTAAGTCGGCTTTAAGGTTTTCCACGCCGCCAGCGGCTCCCCCAACGCGGCCTCGACCTTCTGCAAATCTTCGACGAGCTCGCTACCCGTGGCTCCCGCTGCCAGCGCCTCTCTAAGACATCCGTAGGCGGCAACCCATCGTGAGCGCTTAATAAATGCGCGCGCTAGCGCAGGCATGACCTCGCCAGGGGGACCACCGTACGCCGCCGCTCGCCGCAGGGGCGCAATCGCCTCCCCGGGGCGATCTCCAGATAGCAGCGCATCGCCCAAGCGCCGAAATAGGTCGGCCGCTTCCACGCCATCGTGCGCGTATTGGATACCTATACGGAACACCTCTTCAGCCTGGTCACTTTCTCCAATCCGAACGCATGCTGTTCCGAGAAGACCGAGGCCCTTTGCAATGAGTGCACGCGCATCGGGGGTCAACATTTGCCCCTCCGGCGTCCGCAGGAAGATAGCGAGCGGAGCCGGCCAACTCCCAAGCAATTGAACGACACGGACCCAGTCCTCCCCGCGAGCCGCGGCGTCGGCTTCCCCAATTCGTGACAGGTCGATCGTTCCTCGTGAGCCCGGTCCCCCGCGCTCGAGCTCATCTTGCACGAGCGCTCGAAGCCGCACACGAAATTGGTCGAGCGGCACTGTCTCGATCGTAGCGTCTCGAATCGTGACGAGCTCAGCCCTGACACCTTCACTGGGGCCGAGAACCAGCGATCGAAGGGAGTACCCAAATATGGGCGCAAGCAGCAGATATTTCACTCCGAGAAATAGCTGCAAGCATTCGATGTCGGTGTCGCGAACAGGATCGGGCGCCGACATGTCGTCGTCGACCAAAAGCGCACCAACGACCCATCGTCGAAAATCAGCGAGAGGCATTCGCTGGGGTTCGACCGCATCATCTTGTTCGCCGGTACCCACGACGAAATCGACGATCGATTGGTCGGGGCTGCGTCGATCGACCGTGAGCGAAGTGATTCGAGCTCCCACGATGATCGAAAATGCAAAAAACCGCTCGCCTACGATGTCGCAAAGAGCCCGAAAGCTCCCGATGCCTTCACCTATTCGCTCGAACCACCCATCGGTGCGCAAGGCATCGAGATCGAATTGACGCCTCGCGGTGTCATCCATGGCGCACAGATCCCATTCGCGAACATGTCAGGCCGAAGGCGGCGTTACCCAATGGACACACACCGGCTTGATTCCACAACCGTTGCACAGGCGAGGATCGCGTCGCGATGGGCATCTCCGTAGCATACCTAGATGGCACAGAGAGAAGTCATACTTCGTGGGATCCGACGGATCGAATTGAGCGAGCGCCCCGGTGACATCCTCTGCCGTTTCCCACGTCACATGGCGGCGCGACGTAAACCCCAAATTTCGAGCGAGCCTATGAATATGTATGTCCACCGGAACGAGCAAGCGCGCCGGGCTAACGTCCCATAGCCCCAGATCCACCCCGTCGGCAGGTCTGCACATCCATCGCAGCAGCAGCAACATTCGCTTGCTACCGCTCGATTTTAGCGGGTCCGGAATCATGTGCTCGATCCCTCTCGATCTCCGACCAACGCCTCCAGCCGCCCGGATCCGGTCGCGAAATGTCGCCAAAGCGGTTCGAAGCGACTCGCCACGGTCCAGGCCGGCTTGGAAGGCGGCCCCCAGGGACCCAAACTGCCTCTGAATCGCGCGAGCGCCGAGGAGAAGCCACTCGATATCGGAGGCCACGAACACCCGATGCTTCCAGCCGTTCATGCGGTCGCCAAGACCCGGCTCATCGTCAGCGGCGCGCGCGGGTCCTGGCGATAGTCGTCCGAACAGGTCGTCGAGCTTCGCCACGACCACCCGAGCGTTGCCAAACGCCATGCATGCCGCGATGAGAGCGGCTAGCTCCTTGTCATCCCGTCGACGGTATCGATGTGCAAATGCCACGGGATCACTGGCCCGACGAGCGTCGGAGTCGCATTGGCAGCGCACCCGATCGAGCGCGGCGTGGATGTCGCGCATTCGACCCGGTTCGGACGCCCCCTTGGGGAGAACAAAGGGCTGCTCGCGAACGCTCACGGATGCCACCGGCGCGTCGAACGAAGGCGATCCGCATGCCCTTTCGCGTAATCGAGCCAAGGGGTACTCGCACTTGCGTCTACCGCTGCATCCCATTGCTCGAGGGCTCCATCCCGGTCCCCGCTGATTTCAAGCGCAAGTGCCGACGCGGCGAGCGCATCGGGCGGAGCTATCGAAAACACCGCCTTTGCAAAGTCTGCCTGGACCCTCTCGCGAGGATCTCCGGATGTCCTCGTCGAAAGCAGGTCTTTCGCATCGGAGATGTCACTGCGCCGGTCGAAGGCGAGAGCAAGCACGAGAACCGCCACTGGCTGAGCGTCTCCATTTCCGTCGCGCAGCGAAGCGCGCAGGCAGCGGACTGCGTCATCAAGCCCGACACGCCCTTGAGACATGAGCGCGAGCCCGACTTCCACTCGCGCTGCGCTCCGCTCGGCGCCATGAAACATCGAAACCCACGGCTCGAGCTCCCGATACGCCTCGACGGCTTCATCCCGATGGCCGGTCCGGGCTAGCGCTCGAGCCCATGAAAGTCTGGTCGCCGGTTCGTCCAGCACATGGCTGTCGCGGGCGATCGCGGTGCGCAAGATGTCGACCGCACGGGTGACCTCCCCCATCGCGACGAGCGCGCGGCCTTCGACCACCAAGGCCTCCGCCCGCTCCGGCAACACGAGTTCGGCCTCGTGCGCGACCTCGAACGCGGCCTTCGCAGCCCGATCTCCAGAGGCTAGCTTCGAGCACGAGCTTCCGACGAGATCGCAGTATCGTATGAGCTGCGACTGTCTAGAGCGCTCCCAGATGTTTGCCGTCTGGGTCCACAACGCCTGGCACGCGGCGGGGGCCATAAAACCTGCTACCGCAGATTGTCCGAGCAAGAGAACGACCCACATGAGCATTGGATCCACATACGTAGCTCGAGCCTCGGAACGTTCCCACACCCTCGGCGCATGGCACACGGCCGCGTAGAGTCGGTCGGAGTCGCGATGCCGCTAAGAGCCAACGATACCCTTCGCGACGGTCGTTACGTCATCGAGGCCCCGATTGGCTCGGGATCGCAGGGGTCGACTTGGAGCGGCTTCGACCGGCTCGAGGGTCGCTCTGTGGCCATCAAACGTTTCGATGTGCGCGGTGCGCGATCGTGGAAGGACGTGGAGCTCGCCGAGCGCGAGGCCCAAGTCTTGTCATCGCTTTGCCATCCCAAGCTGCCGAAATACGTTGAACACTTCGAGCAAGACGGGGCGCTCTATCTGGTGATGGAGAAAATCGAAGGAACGCCCCTTTCTTCGTTCCGACAGCGCGGGCCCATGTCGGAACGGGACGCGATGCGCCTTCTGGCCGATTCCTCAGAGGTTCTCCACTATCTCCACGGGCGCACGCCACCCGTCATCCATCGAGATCTCAAGCCCAGCAACGTGATACGCCGCCCCGACGGTTCGTACGCATTCGTCGATTTCGGGGCTGTAAGAGACAGACTGCGTCCCGAGGGCGGGAGTACGGTCGTCGGAACCTTCGGCTACATGGCTCCCGAGCAACTTCAGGGGCGTGCAGGCCCTGGAACGGACGTCTATGCGATAGGAGCAACGGTCATCGCGTCGATGACTGCGACCGAACCCGAGAATCTACCCCACAGGGGATTGTCGATCGATGTCGACGCGGCCATCGGAGCGAAAGTCAGTCGCCGTCTGCGCAGGGCTCTCACCTCGATGCTCGAACCGGATCCCGATAGGCGTCCGACTCGCATCTCCGACGCTCTATCCGAGATTGGGGCCTCGCCGACAATCGACGATCCGTGGCTGTCGATCCGTGAGCAGGTCGAAGCGAAAGTTCGAGATTCTCTCGATCGGCGATCGCGAAGCGCTCAACGAAAAGCCGAGCGCCGAATGAGAAAGCTGCAGCGGCGCCAGCGGAAGCTTCAGGCGCGCGAATGGAAGCGCCACGGCAATTGGGCAGCTATCCCAAACCGTGAGGGCCATCCGCCTCCGGTCGTGCGCCTCGCCATCCTCCTCGCCCTCACCATGGCGCAGGTTTCCGTCACCATTGCCGTCGTCGTTTTTATTCCTATGCTGCTGACGCTGCTGTCGCTCTTTTTCGGTCGGCAACAGCTGCGATCTGCTTCCACTCGCGCGCGCCAGGCCGGTCAAAGGGCCGTCCAAGCTCTCGATCACGCGCACCGGCTGCTATCGGGGGACTCCTCCACGGTGTCGAACCAGGTGCGAGTCGAGGCCGAGCCACACGTCGCCGGGACGAGGATATCGGACACCCCTTCGATCGACGATGGCGATGATGGCGAAGACTTCGAAGGGATCAGCTCATCGGATTCTGAAGGACGATCGTCTCATCGCGACGCGACCCGACGCTGATGAGCACCACGGGGCATTCAGCCTCTTTCTCGATCCGATCGATATACCGTCGCGCTGCTGCCGGCAGCGCGTCCACCGTACGGGCACCGCCGATATTCTGGCTCCAACCTTCGACCGTCTCGTACACAGGAACTGCGTGCTCGGCTTCCATCACGGGGAAATCCCTACTTACGCCGCTCGCGGTCCGGTAACCCACGCAGATGTCGATCGCGTCGAGCCCGGTGAGAACATCGAGCTTCGTCAGTGCAATTCCATCGAGGCCATTGATTCGAACCGCGTACCGCAAAGCCGGCAGATCGAGCCACCCGGTGCGCCTTGCACGCCCTGTAACCGAGCCGTACTCGTCTCCCTTCTTGCGAAGACTCTCCCCGAGCTCGCCGCTTAGCTCCGTCGGAAACGGCCCTCCCCCGACTCTCGTGCAATACGCTTTGACCAAGCCGAGGACGTAGTCGATTCGGGTTGGACCAATGCCGGCCCCCGTACAGGCGCCTCCCGCCGTGGAGTGAGACGAGGTCACGTAGGGATACGTGCCGTGATCGATGTCCAAAAGCGTTCCTTGAGCACCTTCGAATAGCACTCGTTTGCCGCCGCGAACTGCGCTTTCAGCGAGCTTTGACGAGTCTCCCAGCAGCGGCAATATCCGATCTGCGATACCTCGGAGATGGGCTGAGACCTCGGAACGAGTCGGCGGAGCTCCGCCCTGGCTGGCAATCACGGGCCCCCAATATGCGAGGGCCTGTTCAATCGCGGCATCCATCGCAGAAAAATCGCGCAGACTGCCGAGCAGGATTCCGCGGCGTGCGGCTTTGTCTTCGTAACAGGGGCCTACTCCGCGCTTGGTCGTGCCGAGCGCGCCCGGACCGCGCTCTCGCAAACCATCGGCCACGATATGGTAGGGAAGTATCGCGTGCGCCCGATCGCTCACGACGAGCGATCCAGGCGCTCTCACAAGCCCCCGCTTGCCGAGCTCGTCGAGCTCCGCGACGAGACTCACGGGATCAATCGCCATCCCTTGAGCGAGCACGCATGTCGTCAGCGGACGCAGGATGCCACTCGGAATGAGACGCACGATAAGTTTGTCGTCCCCGACGACGAGCGTGTGTCCCGCGTTCGGGCCACCCCCGTAGCGCACAACCATATCGGCGTGCTCCGTCAGAATATCGACAATTTTCCCTTTTCCTTCGTCGCCCCACTGTGCGCCGACGACGACGACCGCAGTCATCTCGATCCTCTTTCTTCCAAAGGCGACGCGATGCGATCGCCTGTTAATGTGTCAAGCCATCCCGAACCATCGAGCACGTGGGTGAAACCCCACGCCCTTGCCCAGCGCGTAGCCTCGGCACCGTCTGCAGCGCAGACCGTCTCGATACCTCTAGCGCGCAGGTTCGAAATCCGCTCATCGTTCGGAAGACCTACCACGACCACACGGACGAGCGTAGGCCTGGGTACCTTTGCTGCCTTTAACGCTTCGATCACGCAATCGAGGTCGACGGCAAATCCGGCCGCTTCGACCGGATACCCAAAACGTCCCAAGAGCTCATCGTAGCGACCACCAGACACAATCGCGTCCCCCGGACCGGAAGCGTATGCGTGAAATATCGCGCCCGTGTAGTACGCAAAACCGCGCACCTCAGCCAAGTCCGCTACAAGGCGCGCTCCCGAGAACCCCAGTGCGGTCGCACCATCGAATAAATCGAGCAATCGCCCTGCCGGATCGTGAGCGGGTGTTCCCTTGAGCCGCTCGACTCCTCGGACCAGAGCGTCGCGCTCTCCGTGGAGGCTTGCGAGATCACGTAGGATTTCCGCGTAGGGCGTTCGCACCTCTTTGCAGATCTCCTCGATCATCTTCTCGTCTTTTTGGGAAAGGGCGATCGAAAGCCGCGCCTGATATTCCGCTGGCAGCTCGGAAATAAGCGAACGAACGACCCCCGCCTCCCCGACGTCGATGGTGAAGTCTCGCAATCCGACCGCTTCGAGAACACTCGCGCACAGCTCGAGCAGCTCGAGATCTCCGGCCGGCCCCCCTATGCCCGCGAGCTCGACACCTACCTGCGGGATCTGCCGATGAGTCCGCGCGCGCCCGCCCCGACGCCGCAGGATGGTCCCCTCACAAGCCAGCCGAAAAGGCACGGGCCGACCGCGCAATCTTGTGGCAATCATTCGCGCAATCTGGGGCGTCATATCCGGGCGGAGAGCTGCAACTTCTCCCGATTCGGGCTCCACGAAGCGCAGAACATCCGCCGGATCGAGCGATCCAAGGCCTCGCTCAAGAACCTCCGCAAACTCGAACGCGGGCGGGGTCACTAGCGCATAGCCAAAGAGTGCCGCGCGGTCGAGTATCTGCTTGACGACCGTTCGGCGCATCGCAGCGGCCTCGGGCAGCAGGTCGATCATGCCCGCAGGCAGGGGGTGTTCTAGCGGGCGGGGCGTTCGGTCGGAGTCTATCAAAGCTCACCAGGCTCACCACATTGCGCAAGCCAGGTCAACCTCGACCACACTGTCTCCGGCCCTCCATCTGTCGGTAATCGGGCAGAGGCTCTCGACCACGCGCTCGAATGATTGCGCGAGAATTGCCGCTTGCCCAAGGTCGGCACGGCTGTCGCATTGGGAAGGCAGCGGCATCGAACAAGGCACCGCCCTCAGAGCTCGGATGAATCAGCTGGGGGGCGCGTGTCGACGAGTTTGAAGGAACTATCATGGCCTTTTCCATTTCCGAATCCGTCATCGATCAGGCATCCCGCGGCGAACCCGGGGCTCTCGCTTCTCTCTTGGCGGACCTCCGACCGCATGTGGAAAAGCAGCTTCAGAGATATCCCCTCTCCGAGGAGGACCGTCGGGACCTGCTCCAGACGACTCTCGTGCAAGTGATCCGCCGCGTGGGCTCGTTTCGCGGAGATTCGAGCTTCTCGACCTGGCTCTTCCGGGTCACGGCTAATGAAGCACTTATGTTGATGCGATCGCAGCGCCGGCATCGGTCGAGGCTCGTCGAAGGCCTCGACCTGGACGATCTCGGTAGCCTTCCAGCTGCCAACGACGCGTCGCGAGGTCGAGGGGGCGAGGACTCCGCTGCGGAAAGCGAGCGCGACGCGAGAATTCGGCGGGCAGTGGAGGAGCTGCCGCCAGGCTATCGGGCGGTTGTCGCACTGCACTACCGCGAGGATCTTGGCCTCGACGAGATCGCAACCAGGCTCTCGACGACCGAGAGTGCCGTGCGATCGCGACTCCATCGCGCCCGGTCGAGGCTCCGAGAGATTTTGCAGAGCGCGGCGGCGTAGAGTCCTTCCCGAAAGTCGGGGAGCACCTTATCCGGAAATGGGCCCTCACCCCGCAGTTCACGCTATGTCACGATTGCCCTCTCCCTT
>Ga0182030_10009582_pt1 | contig 19811 bp, 19 predicted proteins | sample 812S3MmetaG_FD_121299 | JGI IMG/M metagenome (GOLD analysis project Ga0182030, IMG submission 121299) | Permafrost microbial communities from Stordalen Mire, Sweden - 812S3M metaG (Illumina Assembly) | ecosystem: Environmental > Terrestrial > Soil > Wetlands > Permafrost | place: Sweden... | reverse complement strand
GCCTCCCCGCCGTTTCTGGCCGCGATCGCCCCGCAGAGCGGCGACCCGATCGTCCTCGGCGCGGGCCAAGACCGCTTCTATTCCACCGCGCTCGACGGCTTGCTGCGCGCGCACGGCATCTCGACGCTCATCCTCGCCGGCTGGCGCGAGAACGGCTCCGTGCTCTACACCGCCGTCGGCGCGAACCTCCACGGTTACACGGCGGTCGTGGCCGATGACAGCACCTCTGCGACCACCGACTACGACATCGCGATCGGCCGCTACCAACTCCTGACGCAACTGAACAACAACGCGAAGAACGAGCCGCTCAAAAAGGGCGCCGTCACCCTCAGCCGCAGCGACTTGATGACCTTCCGTTAGAGTGAGCGCGGTCACGAAAGCCTGTACAGTATGGGGTATGTTCTGAGCTTGTAAGCGGGATTGGGCAAGTAGCCGTCGAGAAACGCGCTTTATGGGGTGGTTAAGGACCTCGTGAAAGTTCGTTTCTGGGGCACTCGCGGATCGATTGCGAAGCCGGGGCCGTCTACGGCCCGGTACGGCGGAAACACGTCCTGTATCGAAGTGCGCTCGTCCAAGGGCACGCTCGTCGTGATCGATTGCGGCACCGGCTCCCACGGCCTCGGGCAAGCGCTCGTTGAAGAAGGCGTCACGCGCGGCTGCTTGCTGATCAGCCACACGCACTGGGACCACATCCAGGGTCTGCCATTCTTTGCGCCGCTGTTCCAGCAGTCCAACGAGTGGGACATCTGCGGACCGAAGGGACTGAGCGGATCGCTGCGCGAGACGCTCGCGGGTCAGATGGAGTCGACGTATTTCCCGGTCGCACTCGAATCGCTCGGCGCGACGATTCGCTATTGGGATCTCCTGCAAGGCAGTTTCCAAGTCGACGACATTCGCGTCTCGACGCACCATCTCAACCATCCGGCGCTGACGCTCGCCTACCGGCTGGAGTGCGACGGCGCGACCATCGTTTACGCCTGCGATCACGAAGTGTATTCGCACGCCGCCGCCGATGGTCACGTGCGGCTCGACGGGCCCGACCTGCGGCACGCCGAGTTCGCGGCGGGCGCGGATCTGCTGATTCACGATTCGCAATACACGGCCGCCGAATATCCCAACAAGATCAACTGGGGTCACAGCACGATCGAGTACGCGATGCGCGTTGCACGTGAAGCCGGCGTCGGACAACTCGCGCTGACGCACCACGATCCGCTGCGCACCGACGACGAACTCGATCTCTTGGTCGAGCGCGCCGAGGCCACCATGCGTGAGTACGGCTCGCCGATCCACGTGTTTGCCGCGATGGAAGGGCAAACGATCGAGGTGAAAGCCGCCTCGCCGAGCGCTACCGAACCGGCCGCCGCGATGACGCAGCATTCGATCCAGACCACCGAAAATGCGCAAACCGTGCTCCTCGGTCTGCACGATCCCGAAATGATCACGCTGTTCGCGAACGCCATCTCAACCGATGCGAGCCTGCGTGCCGTAAAGGTGACAAACGCAGCCGACGTTCATGCGGCGGCCACGAGCGACCGGCTGTCGGTCGTGATCCTCGAGCACGGTCCCGGTCACGATGCGCTCGCGATGTGCCGGCAGATCGCTGCCGACCGGGCCGACGATCGGCGACGTCTCCCGATCCTGGTCGTTGCCGATCGCGAATATCCGGGCGGTGCGAAAGCCGGCGTCGCGGAGTGGCTCGTAAAGCCGTTCTCGAGCGTGTACGCGCAGGCCAAGGTACAAGCATGGGTCCATCGCGGAACGAGCCGCTGGAAGAAAGCAGCGATACCGGCCGACGAAGATCGCCGTCTGAGCACGCTCCGCGCGATGGGTATTTTCGACACGCCGCCGGAGGCGCGATTCGACCGGATCACGCGCCTCGCCAGCCGTTTCTTTGCGGCGCCGATCGCGTTGATCACGCTGGTCGATCCCGACCGCCAGTGGTTCAAGTCGCGGGTCGGGCTGAACATCCGCGAAACCTCACGCGAGTCGTCGTTCTGCGCGCACGCCGTATTCGACCGTTCCACGCTGGTGGTCAACGACGCGCTCGTCGACGACCGCTTCGCGGAGAACCCGCTCGTCGTCGATGAGCCGCGGGTGCGATTCTACGCCGGCGCCCCGCTGATTCTGACCGACGGCACGTGTGCCGGATGCCTGGCGGTGCTCGATACGCGTCCGCGCTGGTTCGCCGCCTCCGACGTCCAGTTGCTCGAAGACCTGCGTGACCTGGCGGTCAGCGAACTCGAGCGCGAACGCTCCTCCGGCAACGGTTCCGCCGAGGATTCTCGCCTAGCCTAATTTTGTCACCCCGACCCCGGGTAACCTTGCCGGCTGAAGAATAGGCGTTCTCGAAATGAAAATCGCGCGTTACCTCGTTCAAGGGAAAGATCGCATCGGCGTGAGCACGGGCGGCGACTTTGGATTGCTTGCACCGGAGTTCTCGAGCATCACGGCGGCGCTTGCGCCGGAGTCGCGCGCGACGATCGAGCAAGCCGCCAAAAGCGGCACCCTCGAGCCCGCCGGCGCTGCGCAGCTGCAGATTCCGCTCGATGCCGGTGCGCGCATCTTCTGTATCGGCGTGAACTACCGCTCGCACGTTGCCGAAACGCATCGTGAAGTCGAACCGCAACCCTCGGTGTTCATCCGCACGCAGGCGAGCATCGTCGCACACGGCGCGGGCATGGTGCGCCCGACGATCTCGGATAACTTCGATTACGAAGGCGAGCTCACGGTCGTGATCGGGCGCCGCGGCCGTCTGATCTCACAGGCCGATGCGCTCGCGCACGTTGCCGGCTATACGTGCTTCAACGACGGCAGCATCCGCGATTTTCAGAAACACTCCACCACGTCGGGCAAGAACTTCGAGGCGAGCGGTGCGTGCGGCCCGTGGATCGTCGCCTCCGACGAACTGCCGGATCCAACCACGCTCACGCTCGTGACGCGGCTCAACGGCGTGGAAGTTCAGCGCTCGACGACCGATCTGCTGATCCACTCGATTCCCCGCATCATCGAATACATTTCCATCATTACCACGCTCGAGCCGGGCGATATCATCGCGACGGGCACACCGGCCGGCGTCGGCTCGCGCCGCACGCCGCCGCTGTGGATGAAGCCGGGCGATACGATCGAGGTCGACATCTCCGGCATCGGCGTGCTGTCGAACCCGATCGTGCAGGGAGCTTAAGCGCCGATCGATAGCGCGATGTAGGTCAGGTTTTCGTCGCGGTCGTTGAGCAGGCCGTGTACGCTGTTGCGCGGATGTACGGCGAACTGCCCCGCCTCGATGCGTTCTTGCCGCCCGTCCTCCATCGTCACGACGCCGCCGCCGGAGACGATGAACCACGCGTGCGACGTTTCGGGATGCATGTGCACCGTTTGCGCTTGACCGGGCGAAAGCGTGATGACGACTGCGCGAAACTCGTCGCCCACATACATGCGGCCGGCGCGTTCTTTTTCCTTACCGACGACCACGTGATCGGCGATCGTCATGATGCGCGCATTCGGATCGGTTTTCGGACGATCGGTAAAGCGCGCCGCGATGACCTTGACGTCGTCCATATGGCTCCTTAACATGGCAGACCAGGGATGGTAGAACTCTAACTACAACTCTAAGGACGCGCTCCGCCAAAGTCAACGGGGCCACGTGAGAGATAGGGACGACATGCGTATTTTGATCACCGGCGTGAGCGGTTACGCGGGGTACTATGCGGCGATTCGCCTCGCTGCAGCAGGCCACGACGTGACCGGCCTGGTGCGCAATCCCGATCATCCGCGTCTGAACATCCTGCGCTCGCGCGAGATCAAGCTCGCCGTCGGCGACGTGTCGCAACCGGACACCTATCGCGCACTGCTCGAGAAGAGCAACGTCATCATCCACACGATGCTCGACAAGAAAGCACCGCTCGCGACCGATCGCGCGCTGTTCGCCGCAATCGGCGCGCTGCCCGAACAGCCGGGCGCGCACCGGCGTTTCATCTACGTTACGGGCTGCTCGATCTTCGGGAAACTCGACGTGCGCATCATGGACGAGACCACCGAGCCGAATCCGAAGCATTTCCTCGCCTTCCGACGCGACTTGGAAAAAGAAGCGCTCGCGCTCGAGAACGTCGGGGTGGTCGTGCTGCGCCCGGGCTTCATGTACGGCAACGACGGCTACAATAGCCAAGCCACCGACTGGTTCGAGATGGGCGATTCGGGTGAGGGCATCTATCGCGGCGATCGCGAGAAGAGCTGGTCGTGGATTCACATCGACGATCTCGCCGAAGCGTTCTTGCTCGCTACCGAAGCCGGCCGCGCGATCGACGGCGAACTCTTCTGCCTCGCCGACGATCGGCAACCGCTGTGCGTCGACGTGATGCGCCGCTGCGTGACCGTTGCCGGCTACACTGGTGAGATCACGTTCGCCGGGCCGCTGGAAGGCAACAACACGAGCACGTGGTTCGACCAGAACGAGCTCATGACGTCGGAAAAGGCCCGCCGGATTCTGGGCTGGGTTCCACGGCGTGCCGGCATCCTCGAAGACGCTCCCGCTGCCTACGCGGCGTGGAAGGTCGCGCAGAAGATCGCCAAAGGCAGCTAGCTAGCGGGCTACACCCCGGATCGCGGCGATATCCCACGCTTCGAACGGCTCGCCCAGGCGCGCTTTGCGTGCCCAGTCGGGATCGTTGAGCAGCGAGCGTCCGCAGCCAAAGAGATCGAACTCGTCGCGTTCGAAGCGCGCGCGCAGCGCGTCGAGATTATTCGCGGATTGCGGCGCCTCGTGCGCGTCCGGATCGTAGTGTCCCACGCTCATTCCCACCGCGCCGACCGTCATCGACTTGCGCCCGGTGAGTTTCTTCGCCCAGCCCGCGAGGTTGAGATTCGAGCCGGCAAAAACCGGCCGGTCGAAGTTGTGTTCGGTGCAATCGAACACGTCCACGCCGGCATCCGCGAGCGGGCCGACGATGTCGTCCAGCTCGGCCGCCGTGGTGGCCAATTGCGCGCGATCGTCTTGATGCTTCCACTGCGACATGCGGTAGAACACCGGCATCGCGTCGCCGCCTTCGCGCCGTAACACACGGACGAGTTCGGCCGCGAAACGCGTGCGCTCGCGCCGGTTGCCGCCCCAGCGGTCAGTGCGGCGGTTCGTCTCTTCCCACAAGAACGAATCGGGCAAATAACCGTTCGCACCATGGATTTCGAGGCCGTCGAAGCCGAGCGCAACGGCACTCCGCGCGGTGCGAGCATACGCTTCGATGATCTCGAGGATCTCGGCATCGGTCAGCTCGGGTCCGGGTACGGCGAGACGTTCGATAAACGCGCGCTCGACGTGCGTCGGCCGGTCGGTCGGGCCGTAGATGCCGGACGGGCGCGCCGACGGCGCGTCGGGGTGGAAGCCCGTTCCCGGCGTGCGCATCACGCCCAGATGCCAGAACTGTGCGACGATCTTTCCGCCGCCTTCGTGCACGAGGTCGACGACGCGCTTCCATCCGGCGGTCTGTTCCTCGGTGATCAACTCGGGAATAGCGCATGGGCGATCGACGTACACGCCGGTTGCGGCCGGATGATCGACCGCGATGCCGCCGGTGAAGATCAGGCCGACCTCGCCGTCGACCCGGCGGCGATAAAATTTCGCGATGTTCTCGCCCACGACACCGCCCGGCGCCGCGTTGCGGTTCATCGGCGACATCGCGACGCGATTCTTGACCGTCAGCCCGCGGATGCTGAGCGGTTCGAACATGTTATCGGCCATTTAGCGGCTGGCCGCCGAGTTTGCTGACCGGCACGAACTCGCTGCGCGCCGTATCCCAGCGCACCATGACGATCGCGCCCTGCCCGATTCCACGCTGCTCATACTGCGGATAGTCGTAGGCGCCGTTCGCGCCGACCCAACCCTTCGAGCTGATCATCGCATCGCGCAATTTCGTCGCCGACGTATCGAGCCCGACGTGCCGCAGCGTATCGACGACGAACATCGTCGGATCCCACGAGCTGATCGCGACTTGGTCGGGTACCGCGCCGGCGGCATGAAACGACGTGACGAGCAAATTCATGGCGGCGCGCGTCTTTGCATCGACGCCGGAGGTTCCGCCGTAGTAGGCCATACCGGGTAAGAAGCTCACGTCGGTGAGCACCGGCCCGTACTGTTTGGTGAACGGCTCCGTCATGTTGCCCGGCGAGAGCAACACCGGGATGCTGAGGCCGGCATCGTGCATGCCGCGCAGTGCCGTTCCGCCCGGCGTGCCGGTGGCCCAGGCGAGTAATACGTCGGGCTTGGCCGCTTGGATACGCGCGAGCTGGGCCGAGATCGAGATATCCCCTGCGCCGAAGTGCTCGCGGTCGACGATCTCGATGCCTTTGTTCTCCGGCAACGCGGCATCTTGGAGAATGCCTTGTTCCGCGTCTTGTCCGCTGGCATCGGTCGTCACGAGATACGCCATCTTCTTCCAGCCGCGTTCGCGGAAGTACCGCATCGCGACCGCGATGAGATCGGGCGTCGACGTGAGCGTGGAGAACACGTAACCGCCGGGGGTGGGCTTCGCGCCCGCCGTAAGGCAGTACATCACGGGGCCGCCGTTTGCGACGAGCGGCATGATCGCGTTGCACGACGCGGTGAGCGACGGGCCGATGACGAGCGGCACTTTCGCCGCGATGAACGCCTGCGTGAGTTGGATGTCGACCTGCGGATTCGAGGCGTCGTCTTTGAGGATGAACTTCACCGGCCGTCCGTTGATGCCGCCGGCTTTGTTGATCGCGGTCTCAGCGATCTGAATCGCCTGCCACTGACCCTGACCGACAAACGTGCCCGGACCCGTCATCGACAGGATGACGTTGATCTCGTACGGCTCGGCCGCGACGGCGACGTGTGCCGGGCCGAACGCCGCGATCGCGACGCTCGCGACAACGGCCGCCTTGATCCAACGGTACAACTTCATGAAGCATCCTCAAGTAAAGCAGCAGGAACTGATTTGCCCTCGTTAGACTTCTATCATTCTTATGAGATGTTTTGTCCGATTGGGCGCGTTAGTTGCTGCGATCGGCTTGCTCCTGGGTCCCGCCCATCGTGCGGTCGCCGCCGAGCCGTTCGACGTATACGTTATCGCGCCGCTGACCGGCAGCAACGCGTTCTCCGCGAAAGACGCGCGCGACGGTCTCAACGCGTTGCAGGCGAGCGTGAATGCAACCGGCGGCATTCGCGGACGGGCGCTGAACTTCGTGTATCTCGATACGCAATCGAGCCCGCAGATGGCCGTGCAGCTCACGAACGAGATATTGCCCAAGCATCCGTCGCTCATCATCGGCGACGTGTCGGTCGCGGGATGCAATGCGATGTCGGCGCTGCTCAAGAACGGGCCGGTGGAATTTTGCCTCTCGCCGGGCTTCCGGCCTGAAAAAGGCGGTTACGCGTACACGATCGGCCTCTCTGCGATCGACGAGGCGAAGGTCATCTGGCGTAATTTGCGCGAGCGAGGCTGGAACCGCATCGCGCTGCTGGTCGGCAGCGACGCGACGGGCCGTCTCGCCGAGCCCGAGTTTCAAGAAGTTGCGGCGCTGCCGGAAAACCGTGCGACGCAGATCGTCACGGTCGAGCACTTCAACCTCACCGACGTCACGATTGCAGCTCAGGTCGCGCGCATCCGCGCCGCCAACGCGCAAGTGGTGATCGCCTGGGTCAACGGCTCACCCTTCGGAACGGTGCTGCGCTCGATGAAAGACGCCGCATTGAACTTGCCCGTCGTCGGCATCACGGGCAACCTCTCGTACGACGAACTGCATTCGTTTGCCGGCGCGCTCCCGCCGCAATTGCTGTTCTGCTGGACGGCGGTGCCGGCGGCGGATCAACCCGTACCCAACGGTCCGCTGAAGGCGATGCAGACGATGTATCTGCAAACGTTCAAGAACCTCGGAATCAAACCCGAATGGGGGCAGGCCGCTGCGTGGGACACGGGCCTCGTCGCGGTCGCAGCGTTGCGCGGTGTGGGCACCGATGCAACGGCCGATCAATTGCGTGCATACGTCAACGGTTTGCACGGCCTCGCCGGCGTTCAAGCGGTATTCGATTTCCGTAGCGGCGACATGCGCGGCATGCCGGTCGACGCGGCGCGGATGCTGGAGTGGGATGGAGCGAAAGAAACCTGGTACGTGGCCAGCGGGCCCGGAGGAGCGAAACTGTGACCACCCCCAATGCGTTGCCGCAAATCGGTTTCATCGGCACCGGCAACATCGGCCAGCCGATCATTCGCAGCATGCTGCGCGCCGGGTACCCGGTGGCGGTTTGGAATCGCACGCCGGCGCGCTACGCCGACTTGGTCGCGGCGGGCGCCACGGCAACGGCGACGCCGCGCGAACTTGCCGCGAAGAGCGATATCCTCTGCGCAATGCTCGTTGAAGCCGCGCACTTGGACGCGCTGTTGGACGGCAACGACGGTATCCTCGCCGGCGTGAAGCCGGGCAGCATCTTCATCGACATGGCCACCAGCGGACCGCGCCACGCGCAGTGGCTCGAAGGCGTGTTCGCGAAGAAATCCGTCGCCGCGCTCGACGTTCCGGTGCAAGGCGGCGTAAAGGCGGCCGTCGACGCAACCCTCACCGTGATGGCCGGCGGCAGTAAGGAGGCCTTCGACCGCGCGCTGCCGCTCCTGCAATCGATCGGGAAGAAGATTGTGTACGTCGGCGGTGCGGGATCCGGGCAACTCACGAAGCTCTGCCATCAAGTCGTGCTCGCCGTGACGCTGGAAGCGATCGCCGAAGCGTTTGCGCTTGCGAAGACGTTCGGCGCGGATCAAGCCGCCGTTCACGAGGTGCTGAGCAACGGGCTCGCCAGCGGTCCGATCTTCAAGAATAGCGCGCACCGCATCGCGACTCGCGACTGGACGCCGGGGCGGCCTATGTGGCTCTACGAAAAAGACGGCGTCAACCTCGCCGAGACGTTAGCCGGAACGTCGATGGACCTGCCGATCGCGCGCGAGGTCTTCGAGCGCATTCACAAAGTGGTCGAGGGCGGCAGCGGCGATCGCGACGAGATGGTGCTCTACACGCTCCTCGATCCCGGCTAGACGCCCTCGAGGCCGCCGCGGTGGCGCGCGGTTTCTTCGTGGTAGTGGTAGTGCTTCTTCATCACGATCGGCTGACACATTTGCTTGGCCGCGCGGGCCAATTCGTCGCCCTTCAACGTACGCGGGGTGCCGAGATTGTTCGCCATACACTGGATGCGCGCGTTCTCGGCCACCAGCACCGTTCGCGCGACGGCTTCTTCGAACGTCGCGCCGATCACGACGACGCCGTGTCCGCGAATCACGAGCACGTTCTCGCTGCCGAGATGGTCGGCAAGGATTTCACCCCGTTCGATCGTGGTGATGATGTTCGGATCGTCCCACACCGGCGCGCGTTCGGGCAGAAAGCCCGCGGCCAGATGAACCGGCATCAGCGGGATGTCGACGATCGAGAGCGCGATGACGTGCTCGGGATGCGTGTGCACGATCGCGTTGACCTCAGGCCGGCGCCGGAACACGGAGAGATGAATCGGCAGCTCGCTCGGCGGTTCATCCCCTGAACCGATGCGTTTGCCGGTCGTGAGATCGACCGGAACGATGTCCTTCGCGGTGAGCGTCGATCGGCTCGCCTTGCGCGAGTTGATCCACAGACGGTCGGAATCGCCGGCATCGCGGACTGCGAGATGGCCGCTCATGTGCATCACGCCCGCGGAGTTGAGCACGCGCACGGCACGTGCGACGATCAGGGCGTAATCGGCGCCGGGTACGAAGGCCGCGGAAACCGGTTCGGCGACTTGAGTCATGCTGACTTCCCCATAAACTTGCAGGGATGCGTTTAGTTCTCTAACTAGTGATCATGACCTTGAAAACTCCATTGACGTTCGCATGCGGCGCGTACGACCGCACCCTGCCGCTCATGACGCGCGAAGTCACCGTCGACGGCGTCGATCTCAACTACATCGTGGTCGACGAGCCGCGCGAGATCTTCGACCGCATGGCGGGCGGCGAAGGCTTCGATCTGGCCGAGATGTCGCTCTCGGAATTCATCTGCCGCCATGACGCCAAGCAAAATCCGTTTGTGGCGCTGCCGGTGTTTCCGTCACGCGTGTTCCGGCACAGCATGATCACCGTGAACCGGAAGACCGTGCGCAAGCCGGCCGATCTGGCAGGCAAGCGCATCGGTGTGCCGCTCTACACGATGACGGCGGCCGTCTTTCAACGCGGCATGCTGCAGCACGACCACGGTGTCGACCTCTCGAGCATACACTGGGTGGAAGGCGCGACGAACGCGGCGACGAGTCACGGCGACCCGACGGCGATGCCGTTGCTCAAACCGGTCGATCTCGAGAAGAATACCTCGGGCAAGTCCACCGGCGATCTGCTCGCAGCGGGCGAACTCGATGCGGTCATCGGCACGAGTTTGCCGTTGGCGATGAAGACGAATCCCGACGTCGTGCGGCTGTTCCCCGATTTCCGTGCGGCCGAGCAAGACTATTACACGCGCACGCGGATCTTCCCGATCATGCACGTGCTCGTGGTACAACGCGAGATCTACGATCGCGACCCGTCGATCGGCCCGCGTCTCTATAAGGCGTTCGAAGAAGCCAAGGCGTTGTCGCGCAAACGGATGATGCGCTTGCAGACGCTCTCGTACATGATTCCCTGGATGATCGCCGACGTAGAAGAGCAGGAACGCATCTTCGGCGGCGACTCGTGGCCCTACGGCGTGGAACCCAACCGCGTCACGCTCGAGGCGCTGGTGACGTACCTCGCCGAGCAGAACATGATCTCGAAAACCATTCCGATCGAAGAACTCTTCGCACCAACCACCTGAGGGGCAAGCGCAATGCTGAACGAGGAATATTATGAGCGCGGCATCGCGCTCATGGGCGAGATCATGGGGCCGGAGTGGATCGCGGCCTCGCGTAAGAGGCACGACGAGGCGGTCGCGAGCGGCGACGCCGAGCGCAGCGACTTCTCCACCGAAGTGTTGTTCGGGTTCATGTTCAACCGTCCGCAGCTCTCGCTGCGCGACCGCGCGATCGTGATGATCTCGAACGACATCTCGGAGAACGCCCCGAACGCGTTGCGTTCGCACGTGCAAGTCGGCCTCTACGCCGGCCTAACGCGCGACGAAATTCGCGAGATCGTGTTCATGATGACGCAATACTGCGGCCACCCCCGAGCCCGCGAAGCCGACATCACGATCAGCGCCCTCTTCGCCGAACTCGACGCCAAGAAAAGGTAGCTAGCCGTGGCTGCGGCGGTGGGGGCTTTCGGGGTGCGCGTGATCGTGCTCGAGGTAGTGCTGACGTAGCAGGTCGCGGCCGTAGTCGTTGCCGTTCGGCGTCCGCACGATCGTGTGGACGTGCGCGCGGGTCGGCTCCGGGTTGTCGAACGCGATTCCCGGCAGGTGATCGAACTCGATGAAGATCACCGGGCTGTGCACGCGGTAGTAGAACGGGCTCACATCATCGCAGGCACCCATCCACGCGAAGTACGTATCGTCGAGGTGCGCCCGGACTTCGTCCATACGGATGGCGTCGTGCCCGGGCCGCATGCGGCCGACGTAAACGCCGATCACCGCGAGCAGCAGATCGCGCTGTGAGGCCGTCAACGCATCCCAGCGAATGCCCGCGTACGGCAACACGAGATTGTCGATCTGCGCGATCGTGAAGACCTCGCGCGGCACCGCGGGGCCGATCCGGGCCACGTCTTGCTGCTCGGGCGTGAGCGCCTTCATCAAGGCGAAACCTGCGTCGCGCTCCTCGTCGAATACGCGCGTGCCGGCATACTTGCCGGACTTGGCGACGACGGGTTCCGAGCCGCTAAAGTGCGGGGTGAGGACGAGTTGGTCACCGAGCACGAACGCGTTGATGATCTGGTGATGCCCGTCGAACTGCCAGCCCCAGGGCTCCGTCTCCGATGGTTCGCCGAAGATGCTCATGTAGTAATACCACTCATTGAACTCCTCGGTGCGGCCGGAAATCTCCGCAACGTGTTCGTTGAGCTTCATCACGTTCCGGACATTCTCGAATCCGGCCGCGCTGAGCGTGGCGCGCACAACTTCGAGCGCGGCGTTGCGCTGTGCGTCGTTCAAATCGAAGAGACAGACCCCGTGGCGATAAAAGCAGACGTGCATGTTGTGCCACTTGCGCCACGCATCGCTGTCGAGATCGAACGACGCGGTCTTCCGCTCGTCGGCACTCAGTGCGTCGCGGAAGCGTCGCGCCGCATCGACGACCGGTTGCAGCGAAAGACCGGTCTTCTCGACGGGAAAGAGTCCCGGCGTCACATTGCCGTCGGTCGTCAGGCCCTTGAAGGGCTCGGCCAGCAACCGTTCCGAGCGCTCGAGCGACGTCGTGAAGATCGTGTGCAACGGCTCGGGAAATGCATCGAGCGGCGTCCATTCGCGCGCCGATCCTGACTGGACCCGGATGATGTGCGCTTCATCGTGCATGAGGAGTCTCTTATTCAGTGCTCCTCGGGGTCCTTGACCGAACGGTGAGCCCGCAAATAACCCGCAGTGCGGCGAGCACATCCGTATCGAGGGTGGGAAGCGATCCCGACACAATGGCGGCCGCGGCGGGGCTCATGACGCTGCGGGCGTGAGCTCCGCGAGGTCGGGGAAGACTTTGCTGGTCAGGAGTTCGAGCGACTGCATCGATTGCTCGAACGTTAAGTTGCCGAACGCGACACGCGCGGCGAGATAATTGATCCCCGACTCCTCGATGAACTTCGCGAGCGTGTCCCGCACGGTGCGCGGACTGCCGGCGAAAATGAGTCCGCCTGCGAGCGCGGTGTCGAAATCCGCCACCCACGCTTGCGGGATGTTGCGCTGCTTCCAGAGCAGCCCGGTGTTCTCCGTATACATCTCGTAGGCCGGACGCGCCAGCGCCAGCGCTTCGGCGTCGGTGTCGGCGATGACGATGTGCTTGTTACTGCCGAAAAACGGAAACTCGTGCGGGTCGTTACCGGCCTTCGCCCATTCGGCTTGGTAGCGGTCGTGGATGGCACGCGCGCCGGCGGCCTTGAGTCCGGTCAAGAGATTCACCCGGTGTTTAGCGGCCCAGACGGTCGTGTCGGGCGAACTGATTCCGTACCAAAACGGCGGATGCGGCTCTTGGACCGGGCGCATCACGATCGGCACCTTGTCGAAGGTGTAGTGAGCGCCCGCAAAGTTCAGTTGGCCGCCTTCGAACGCGCGCATGAGCACGTCGAACGATTCGGCGTACATCGCATTGGCGGTTTCGAGGTCGGCGATGCCGAGAAAGCTCAGCTCGATCGGCGAGGCGCCGCGCCCGATGCCCAACTCGAGCCGGCCGCCGCTGATGTGATCGAGCATGCAGATCTCTTCGTAGAGCCGATACGGATGATACCCCGCCAGACAAAAGACCATGGGGCCGAAGCGCAGCGTCGTGGTGCGTTGCGCGATCGACGCCAGGAAGATCGCCGGCGAGGGCGCGAGTCCGATCGGCGAGCCATGATGCTCCGCGAGATGAAAGGCGTGAAACCAGCCGCTTTTTTCGTACGCCTCGATCAGGCGCAGGCGCTCCTCGTACTGGTCGCCCAGTCCGAGCTCGCCCTGGTCCATGTGGTCGAAGGCGCCGAACTTCATTGCGGCACGTACATCAATTGCTGCGCGGGGAACGATGCGCTGATGGCACCATAGCGAGCTGTAAGATCGATCACCGGTTGGATCTGCGCCGCTTCGGGCCGCGTCCCATACGTGATGCGATGCATGCTCTTCAAGAGATTCGGATCCAGATTCGAGTACTTGGCCAGAATGAGCGCGCTGAGCTGCGGGTTGGCATTCGCCCACGTTGCGGTCTTGGTCATCACGGCCCGGAACGCATCGACGACGTCACGGTGAGCGTTTGCCCACGCGGTCGTCGTGAACCAGGCGCCGAGCATCCAGCGCGGCGCGACGGCATCGAAGCAGGTTGCGAACGTGCGCGTGAACGACGCCGAGGTGGTGATGAACGGCTCCGCGAGCCAACCCGCGTCGATGCGCCCCTGTTGCAAGGCGGCCGGAATCTCCGGCAGTGGCACTTCGATGAATTTCACCGTGCTCGATTTGCCGCCGTTCTTATCGATCCATAATTCCGGCGCATACTGCGCGATGTTCGCTAGACCCGTGACGCCGATGACCTTCCCCGTGAGATCGCTCGCCGTGTGGAGCGGCGATTCTTTGAGCACCATGAGCTGGGTGGCAAGCGATCCGGTGGTATGAATGCCGCCGGCGGCGATGATCACGACCGACAACCCGCGCGTATAGGCCGCAGCAAGCGAGGTGATGTTCGACCAGCCGATGTCGATCGAGTTCGAGAGCACGGACGACGTGATGACCGCGCCGTTCGAAATGTTCTGGATCGCAACGTCCAGTCCGGCGTCTTGGAAATAGTTGAGGTCCTTGGCGTAATAGGCCAAGGCGGTTCCGTCGATCGGCAGGGTGGCGATGCGTAACGGCGCCGCCGCGCCGGCCGGAGACCCTACCGCGCTCGCCGCGAGTCCGGCGCCGAGCAGGCCGAGGGCGTGCTGTCGATTCATCGTTAGGTCCCCAAGAGTTCGGGCACGAAGATATCCTCACACGTGAGACGGCGTTTAGATACGCCTTGTTCGAACGAATAGCGCAGGAACGTGTCGACCGTTTTGCGATTCGCTTCGACGCCGTAGGGCCACCAATCATCGCCCATGAGCCGCCGGTTCTCGCTCATCAGCTGGCTGAACCACGGAATCATCATCGGCGCGTGGTGAAACATCGTCGCGCCGAGATACTGCTTCACCGCGACATCCTTGGCGTCGCAGAAGCCCTTGTAGATCGCCTGCGCCAAACCGGGATGCTTTTCGTGGACGTCTCTGCGGATCACCACCGTATGCATGATCGGGAAGATGGCCGTGCGCGCGAAGTATTCGCGCTCGACGCTTTCGTAGTTCTCGAAGAGGCGGCTAACCTGCGGCGAGTTCTTCAGCATGCACTGCGGGACGATGGCGGAAAACAACGCGTCGATTTCGCCCGATTCCAGCATCGGCCCGAGCGCCTTCCCGTCCGGCGCGTCCGAAACGTCGACGTTCGCGGGATGCGGCTGCGGGATGAAGCTGTGCGGCTTCTGCGCGTGGTCGATGCCGCCGATGAGCCAACGATACTGGTCGGGTGTGACGCCGTAGTCTTCGCCGATAATGCCCTTGGCCCAAATGCCGGCGTCGTGGCCGTAGGTTCCCAACTCACCGACGGTCTTACCGGCGAGGTCCTTTGGCGAGGTGATGCCGCTGGATTTGTTGACGAACACCGACGAGTGGCGAAAGAAGCGATTCGGAAACACCGGAATCGCAATGAACGGCGGGTCGTCGAAGTCGAGCGTACGGAGGTAAAACGTCAGCCCTAATTCCGAGACGTCGAATTCACGCTGCCGTATCATTCGTTCGAAGATGTCGGCAACGATGACGTCGCTGCGGTAGTTCAGGTCGACGCCGTCGATGCGCACGCTGCCGTCGGTTAGGGCGCGCGTGCGATCGTAATTCCAATAGGCGAAATTGAGTTCGAGCGCCACTCAATTCGCCGCCCCGGCGTGCTGCGTCGGAAGCTCGACGCTCTCTTTGAGCGGGTGCCACGCCTTGGTCGGAAGCCCGGATGCGAGCGCGTCCATTTCGCGATACAACAGGCGCCGCAGCAGCGCGATCCCGGCATCCGAACGGCCGAGAATCTCGTGCTCCCGGTCGACCAGCGGGCCCTGTCCGACTTGGGCCACGTAGTCTTGGGCGTTCGTCAGGTCGGAATATTTGTCGGGCGGGTAGGCGTGGTCGTTGAAGAGCGCGTCGTGATCGTTGACGGGGTCGTAGTTCTGGTGCTGCGCCCAATCGGCTTCGAATGCCGCGACTTGATCCGGCGGCAGATCGGGCATCGAGTACATGTGCATGCGCTGCGTGTGCGTGTTGTCGATCGGAACGTTCCAGATCCCCACGTGCATCCAGCCGCCGCCCTTGACGGGACCCGGAATGATGATGTGGTTGTTGTTGGGAAACGTCCAATCGCTCAGGCGGACGTTGCCGGGCCCGCGCGTCGCGATCTGCCGAATGCCCGCGTCGGTCTCGAAATATTCGAGCTCCGGGATCGTCTGCGAGACGTGCTGGATGAAGCGACCCTGTTCGCGACCGATCGCGTGTACGAAGCTCACGTGAACGGCGTCCATCGAGTTCTCGACGAATTGCAGCCAGTTACTCGGCCACGCCTGACGGCGCGTCACGTGAAAGCCGTTACCTTCCCAGCACGGTTTCCGCGGTAACTCGAACGGCGGCGGCTCGCCGTCGCCGAGGTAACCGAAGAGCAAGCCGCCGTACTCGTAGAGCGGATAGGCGGCAATCTTGATATTCGGTCGCGCGGTATCGCGCTCGGCCGGCCGCAGCGTGCATTGCCCGGTGCCGTCGTAGGTCCAGCCGTGGTAGATGCAGCGGATTTCATCGCCGTCGACCCAGCCCGTATGCAAGAGCGTGAGCCGGTGCGCGCAGTGTCCGCCGACGAGATGCGGGACGCCGGCCGGCGACCGGTAGAGTGTCAGATCTTCGCCGAAAACGCGCACCGCCGTCGCCTCGCCCGCCACGACCGATTTGGACATCGCGACGGGTTGCCAAAAGCGGCGCAGCAGTTTCCCCATCGGAGCGTCGCCTTCGATGAGCGCCAATTCGCGCAAACGCTCGCCACGGGAATGAAGCCGGTCTTCAACGCTCATGGCCCCGAGCATACCCTATCGCTTGGATTCAAGCAATATTGCCTCGCCGAGCGAGTTGCCGGCGCGAACGATGAGGTCCAGCAACGTTTGCTGCTCTTGTGCCGACAGGGCGCTCATCGCCGCAACCGCCTGGTCGTGATGGGTCTGCGCCGCCTTCGCGAAAAGGCGCTCGCCCTTGCGCGTGAGTCGCAGAACGAGACTCCTCCGGTCGCTCGGATGCGGAACCCGCTCGACGAGGCCGCTTTGTTCGAGCGTATCGGTCATCGACGTCACCGTGCCGCTCGTCGTGTGCATCGATTTGCCGACGTCGCGCGACGAGATCCCGGCTTTGCGACCCTGCAGAAAAATCACGGCCATGAAGTTGTACTGTGCCGGCGTGAGGCCGTGCTGCGCGAGCCAACTGCTGCTCGCCTCGTTCATCCGGTGCGAAAGCATTCGCGTCGCCCGAAAGATCTGAACCGCGCTCAGATAATCGGTGGTCCCGAAGAAACTATCCAGCTCCGCAATCGCCGTCGGCGCAATCAAGACCCCAAGACGATCGTCGGGCACCTTATCCATCCCGAAGTACTTTCTGCCCATGTCCGCCGGCCCATCCGGCGCGGCCAACCGAAATTCGGGGGAAAAACATATTGGTTACATGTAACCCATAAGGTGAGGTTTGCATGATGCCCCCACAGCCACCAAAGCCATCCCGGGATAAGGTGCGCGCCCATCGTGAGCGCCTGCGTCAACTCGGTTTGCGGCCGATCCAGATCTGGGTCCCGGACGTGCGATCGGCGGCTTTTGCCGGCGAGGCGCACCGCCAGTCGCTCGCCGTAGCAACGAGTTCAGATGAAGCTGCAGACCAGGCTTTCATCGACGCTATTTCATCGTAACTCAACATGAGACGTGGCGAGATCTGGACTGTCAGCGGCGGCAGCGGTTATGCGGGCAAACCGCGACCCGTCGTCATCGTACAAGACAACCGTTTCGACATGACGGCGGCCATTACGGTCTGCGCGTTCACCACGAACGTAACGGATGCACCTCTGTTTCGACTTCGCGTCGAACCCGACGAACAAAACGGGCTAAACGAAGCATCGTCGCTCATGGTCGACAAATTAACAACGGTTCCAAAGAAGAGAATCGGTAGGCGTCTCGGACGAATTGGTGACGACGATATCGTTCGTCTCAATCGCGCTATACTCGTTTTCCTCGGAATTGCAGGGCAACCGGCCTAACCGAATGACGAGGACCAAAAAAATCGGCGCGTGATAGATTGGGGCCACACTCGATATAGTATCGGAGCCTCGTAATGAGCTTTGAAACATAACACCTGACGGTTTGAAACAGCTTAAAGCCGTTATCAGCGCGCGGCTTCATTGTGTGATCGTTCAGTAGAGGAGGAGCTTGCGCATAAGTTGGGTTCGCCGGATGCAGCACATCTTGCGAAACAGACTTTGTATGTAATCCGAGGCCGTGCTCTCGGCGATAATCAACTTGGCCGCGATCTCTTTGTTCGTGTACGCTTCGCTAACCAAGGACAGCACCACGGCCTCGCGCGCCGTCAATGCGTAGATTTCCTGAGCGTGCCGCAGTGCTGCGGAGAGGATCGTCGATCTTACGAAGACGAGCATCGCGGGGCCTGGAGGCTTACCCGTAAGCTTTACGGTGTACAGGCTGCAGCCATCCCCAAGCTCGATGATTTCCGGTAGGTTCGCTTGCGTATAGTCTGAGAGCGCCGTAAGAACAAACGGCATAAATGCGAGTGTCTCACCGCCCGCGGGTGCCGAATTCAGGCGAAGCTGGCGGTCGAGGAGGATGAATTTGTCCACGGCCTCCGCCGTTTTCCGATCGATGGAGCGCAGAGCGGCGAGAGACATATGCTTCGCAGTATGACCCGGATTCGAAGTCTCAGGCAGCTTTGTGGCCATATCAAGCGAGCCTCACAGCTCAATGTGTAAGTGCGCCATACCACGCCAGCCGGTCGGCTCGAATACCACACCAATATGCAGATGCCAACAGGCCCTTGGCCGCTTCCTCTCCTCCCAACCTTCCGCCTTTCTCGGGCAACTAGCTTCCAACGAGGTTGAGGGCGTCCAGCGCGGCGATAACCCACCGTCGGCGCCCTCGAAGAGGTGGCTGCCTTCGGGACACCGATCTGCAAAACAAACGCCCTGGGTGGGTCGGCCCTATGAGCGCGTTCACCGCCTTTCGCCCGCGCTTGCGCACAACGCTCAACCCGAACATCCTTGTCTAGCGTGGAGGAGTCTCCGGCGCGCCGCAAGCTCAGACTCTACTTGCGTGAGATGGAGGGGGGAGGACGTGATAAACATCCTCTACCGCGCGGCGCCTGATCCCGACCGGGCCACGACCCCAATGATGGAGCGGCAACGCGCCAACCGCGAGGCCCGCGACCAGCCCCGGCCCCAGCGCGGATCCACAGGAGCGCATGGGATCGCACGTCGTGCTCATTCCCTACCCAGCGGCTTGGGAGCCTTGACCGATTACGATTAGGCCTTCCGCGCTGCCCATGACTTCGAGCGCGTCGAAGGTATCGAGAATCATCGGGGCCTCGTAGGGCGTCCGATTGAGTTGTTCCATGATGTGTCCTCCTCAGTGTGCGGATCAGCCGATCCACCGCTTTCTAGTCTAGGCGCAGAAAGGGGACCGAACTTGAGCCGCTCGCGTCGTCCCGCTAGGACCAAAGGCGGGCCCGGCAAGGCCATTGGTCCCGAATTCGTTAGTGCTTTAACCTGGTCTTGAAGCACCATCATCGAACACCGAAAAACGCGGTCAATTTCGGGATCCAGCCCAAAGTCGGCGAAAGATGAAGCAAACGCGGGCCGACCGCGACGCGTACGGCCGTTCGTATGGCCGAATTCCCGGACGTCAGCGAAAACGGCGGACGTCGACGGACGGAAACGATGAAGCCCGACGCACATTTCGTGCACGTCGGGCTCTCTTCACGATCAACTGCCAACGTCTCGCTTGTGCGCGAAAAAGAACGGAAGCCACGGTGACATGGCTTCCGTTCGGTTTTGAACCTGTGTCGCGCACTCACGGAGACCGTCCGTTGGCGTTAGGCGCAGCTATCAGCGCGGAACTTTTTGCGCGACACTACTTGATGCTGAGG
>Ga0182030_10009581_pt1 | contig 19811 bp, 18 predicted proteins | sample 812S3MmetaG_FD_121299 | JGI IMG/M metagenome (GOLD analysis project Ga0182030, IMG submission 121299) | Permafrost microbial communities from Stordalen Mire, Sweden - 812S3M metaG (Illumina Assembly) | ecosystem: Environmental > Terrestrial > Soil > Wetlands > Permafrost | place: Sweden... | reverse complement strand
GTCTATGTCGGGGGCAACTGGCACAACATGCATCCGATTAGCATGGACCGCGGCTTCGAGTCGCCGCCAGCTTGCATGGCAGCCCCCGGAAATGGTCTTTTCTTTTTCGGCATAGGAGACGGGTGATGGCGGAAATATCGCGGAGCGAACGGGAACTGGCGCTGGTCGCTTTGGCGCGGCGCGTGTTGCCGGGCGGCGGCTTTGGCAATTTGTCCTCGGACATCATCATCGGCGAGGGCCGCGCGGGCCGCGTGTGGGATGTCTCCGGCAACGAATATGTCGATTTCCTGTTGGGCTCCGGCCCGATGTTCGTGGGTCACGCGCACCCTCATGTGGTCGAGGCGGTGCAGGCGCAGATTCCGCGCGGCGTGACGTTCTTCGCCAACAGCGAGCCGGGGATCCGGCTGGCGGCGGCGATCGTCGACGCGGTGGCGTGCGCGGATCAGGTGCGGTTCACCAGCACCGGGACCGAGGCGGATGTGTATGCGATGCGGGTCGCGCGGGCGTTTCGCGGCCGGGACAAGGTGCTGAAGTTCGAGGGCGGCTTTCACGGCATGAGTGAATACAGCCTGCAGAGCCTGGCGCCAAAACGTCCGGGGAATTTTCCGCAGGCGACGCCGGATTCGCCGGGGATTCCCCGGTCGGTTTCGGGCGACATGCTGATCGCGCCATTTAACAACGCGGAGCTGGCGGCGAGTATCATTCGCGAGCATCGCGACGAACTGGCGGGCGTGATCGTGGAGCCGTTTCAGCGATTGTTGCCGCCGCGGCCTGGTTTTTTGCAGGCGTTGCGCGATGTGACGGCCGAATGCGGCATCCCGCTGATCTTCGACGAGATCGTGACCGGGTTCCGCTTCGCTTATGGCGGCGCGCAGGAATACTACGGCGTAATTCCAGATATTTGCACACTGGGAAAAATCGTCGCGGGCGGCTTTCCGTTGGCGGCGGTGTGCGGGCGGGCCGACATCATGCGGCATTTCGATCGCGGACAGGTCGGCGACAACGTGCTGCCGCAAATCGGCACGCTGTCGGGCAATCCGGTGGCCTCGGCCGCTGGGCTCGCGACGTTGGAGGTGCTGCGGGAGCCTGGAACGTACGAACGCGTGTTCGCCACCGGCCGGCGATTGAAGGACGGGCTGGCGGAGATGATCCGTGAACGCGGCCTGCGGGCGCAGGTGATCGGGGAGGCGGTGCTGTTCGACATCATCTTCGCGGAAGGGGAAATCTTTGACTATCGTTCCGGTATGCGACAGGATGGGGATGCGCTGCGGCGGTTCAACCTGGCGCTGCGCGGCGAAGGCGTGCTGAAGGGGGATTCGAAGTTTTACGTGTCCACCGTGCACGATGAGGCTGACGTGACGAAGACTCTGGCGGCGTTCGCCGTGGCGTTGGACGCGGAGGTGGCGTTCCGGAAATCATAATGGGGGGTTGAGATGGGATGGCGCGCGATTCTGCTTTTGGTTTTGCTCGCCTCCTGCGCCGCTCCCGCCCCGCCTGAGGACATGTCCAAAGGCCCGGACCCGGCGGCATGGTTCCCGGCGGATTATGACGCGTCGCGCGCCCGGTTCCGCGCGGATTGCGCGAGATACGTGACATCCGCGCGGGATTTCTGCCGCGACTGGAAAGTCCCCAGCGCGACGGATCCCGATCTGACTGTGGATTACGGGCTTTTCTCGGGCGGCGGCGATCGGTTGCTGGTGCTGCAATCCGGCATCCATGGTCCCGAAGGCGAGTCCGGCGCGGCGGCGCAATTTTATTTCATGAACAGGTATCTGCCCGCGTTGCGCGCCAAAGGCGTCGACGTGCTGATCATCCACGCGATGAACCCATGGGGGTATAAGCACGTTCGGCGCAATGATGAGACCAACACCAACCTCAATCGCAATTTCTCGGTCGATGGCTCGGATTATCAGTTCGATAACGATTCCTATCGCCGGTTCCGCGGTGTGTTTGAGCCGCAAGGACCAGTCGATAGCGTGTTCTGGGGCTCGGCGCGCGGTACGTTCGGATTTCTCGGCGGGTTCGTCGGCGGCGGGTTCAGCGGCGACGCGTTGAATAACGGATTGAATAACGGCCAGTACGCGTTCCCCGAAGGCATCAATTACGGCGGCCGCGCGCCAAGACCGCAACAGGGGTTTCTGGTCGAACGAATCAAGCCGATCCTGGCGCGGCCGTATCGCAAGACGTGGTATCTGGATTTCCATACCGGGCTTGGCGCCGACGGCGTGCTGTCCGTGATCCTCGGCAAGAAACCCGCGCCCGGGCCGAGGCAGGAGCTGCAACGCTTGTTCGGCTCGGATCAGGCGCAGGGGATCGAGATCACCGATCCCACCACGTCGCCCGGGTTTTTCGCCGATTATGGCGACGTGATCGATTTCGTGCCGAGCCTGTCGTCGCGGCCGGATGCGTTCCTGGCGGTGACGATGGAATACGGCACGATGGGATTGGATCCGGTCAATGAATTGCGCAGCGCCAATCGCATGATCCTGGACAGCGAGAAATACAACTTTCATTGTGCCAGTCAGGCGGTTTGCGACGAAGTCGACGCCAACACGCGGGAAATGTTCAATCCGTCGGATGTTGTCTGGCGCCATAAAGTATTGCGCGAAGCCGACCTGGTATTCCGCACCTTACAGGATCAGTTCTGAGCGGGCCTTGCGGCCGGGCGACATATCGGGTGCATTCGATCCACCCCGCCTGAGGGAGAGGAACGATGCCCAAAGAAATCCGTCTGCTGTCGACGAGCGCCATCCTCGGTTACGGATTTCCGGAAGCCTCCTTGAAGGCCGGGCTCGATCGCGACCCGCATTTTATTGGCGTCGATGGCGGATCGGTCGATCCTGGTCCGCATTATCTGGGTTCGGGGAAGCCGTTTTGCTCGCCGATCGCGATAAGGCGGGATTTACGGCTGATGTTGCGGGCGGCGATCGAAAAGAAAATCCCAATGGTGATCGGGACATGCGGCGGCGCGGGCGGGGAGCCGCACGTGGCGCTGGTGGTGTCGATGGTGCGCGAGATCGCGCGCGAGGACGGGCTGCATTTTAAGATGGCGACGATTCACGCCGAGCAGGACAAAGCCGATCTGAAGCGCCGGGTCGCCGCCGGGACCGTTCGTGGGTTGGCGCATCAGCCGCCGTTGACCGGCGAGACGATCGATCGCGCGACGCGGGTGGTTGGGATGATGGGGCCCGAGCCGTTCATCGCCGCGTTGGACGCCGGCGCGCAGGTCGTGTTGGCCGGACGTGCGTCCGACCCGGCGCCCTGGGCCGCCGCGGTTACGCGGGCTCAGTTACCGCCGGCGCCAGGATGGTACGCGGGCAAGATGCTGGAATGCGGCGCGACGCCGTCGATTCCGAAAGGCCATGACTCGCTGTTCGTGACGGTGCGGGACGATCATGTCGAATGCGAGCCGTGCAATCCGGAGCGCCGTTGCACGCCGTTGTCGATCGCCAATCACAGCCTGCATGAAAACAGCAGTCCCATTCATCATATCGAGCCGGGCGGCATGCTGGACACCTCGGATTGCCGGTTCGAGGCGGTCAGCGATCGCGCGGTGCGGATCAGTGGCATGCGGTGGAACCCGGCCGATCGCTACACGGTTAAGTTGGAGGGCGTCGAGCTTGCCGGATATCGTGCGATTTGCGTGTGCGGCACGCGCGATCCGCTGCTGATCGGGCGGCTGGATGCGTTCCTTGACAGCGTTCGGGCGGAGGTGGCGACGAAAGCGGCGGCGTTCGGGTGTGGGCCGGAAACGTATCAGCTTGGCGTTCGGGTTTATGGGCGCGATGGGGTGATGGGCGCGCGCGAGCCGATGCGCGACGCGCTGCCGCATGAGCTTGGGTTCGTGATCGAGGTCGTGGCGCGGGATAATCAGGAAGTCGCCAGCGCGGTGTTGGGAATGGCTCGGACGAACATGCTGCACACGGATTTTCCGGGCCGGTTGTGCCGGGAGGGGAACATGGCGTTTCCGTTCTCTCCGTCGGATATCGAGGTCGGGCCGGTTTACCGGTTCAGCGTGTTCCATGTCGCGGAACTGGACGATCCGACCGAGATGTTTCCGATTGAATATGAGATGGTGTGATAATGGCGTTGTCATTTGCGTTTGTGGTTTCCGCGTCGTCGTTGGGCGTCCGCCTGTCGTCATCCTCGGGCGTCCCCCCATCGTCATCGTCGGGCGTTCCCCCATCGTCATCGTCGGGCGTTCCCCGTTCGTCATCGTCGGGCGTTCCCCGTTCGTCATCCTCGGGCTCGACCCGAGGATCTGTCGCGGCGACACGGCGGGGACGATCTGGCACCGTGCGTGCGTTGAGTGATCCCCGGGTCAAGCCCGGGGATGACGGGGTTGGTTGCCGGGATCACGGGGTTGGTTGCCGGGATGGCGGGGTTGGTTGCCGGGGTGACGGGGTTGGTTGCCGGGATCACGGGGTTGGTTGCCGGGGTGACGAGGTTGGTCAAAAGGTCGATTCATCATGGCACTGATCCGCGATGTCGCCCGCGTGTGCAAAAGCAAGAACGCCGGCCCGTTCGAGCTCACGATCGATGTCGTGTTCGATGACGCCGAAACGTTCCGGCGCGTGAAAGCCACCGGCGTGCTGTGCCCGGCGCTGTTCGCCCGTTTGTACAACGTCGCCGAAGAGCATGTGTTGTTCACCCCATACGACGCGGCGTTCGCGTTCAAGGCGACACTGCCTCGGCTGGTGCCGTCAGGGGACTTTGGCGATACCGATGTCTATGGCTGCCAGCAACATGCCCCGTTGCTGGATGTCGATCTGCCGATCTGAAAGCGAGTATTCAACATGGCTTCCCGTATGATGACGCTGGTCGCGTTTCTGCAGGCGCAAAACTGTTCCAACCTGCCGGGATCCTGGCGGCATCCGTCCACGATGCTGGATTTTCTGACGCCGGAATATTACCAGCGCATCGCGCGCGTGCTGGAAGACGGCAAAATCCAGATGGCGTTCTTCGACGATCGCCTCGCGTTGCCGGATCGTTATACCGACAACCATGCGGAAGCGATCAACGCCGGCGTGCGCGCGGTGAAACTCGATCCCTGCACGGTCGTCATGGCAATGGGCATGGCGACGACACGGCTTGGCCTCGGGGCCACGTATTCGACGACGTATTATGAGCCGTATCACGTCGCGCGCGTGTTCGCGACGATGGACCTGATGCTGAAGGGGCGGGTGGCGTGGAACATCGTGACGTCGTTGAACAGCGGCGAGGCGTTGAATTTCGGCGGCGAGGAACATCTTGAACACGACAGGCGCTATGACCGCGCGGACGAGTTCATGGACGTCGTCATGGGCCACTGGAATACGTGGGAAGACGACGCGCTGATCCTGGACAAGGAAGGCAATCGTTTCGCCGACGCGAGCAAAGTGCATCGGCTGGATCATCACGGCGAATGGTTCAACTCGCGCGGACCGTTCAGCGTGCCGCGCTCGCCGCAAGGTCATCCGGTGTTGATTCAGGCGGGGCAATCGGGTCGCGGTCAGGCGTTCGCGGCGCGGTGGGCGGAACTGGTGTTCGTGATCCATCACAACCTGGAAGCCGGCAAGAAGCAGTATGCCGAGTTCAAGGCCGCCGTTGCCGCCGAAGGCCGCGATCCAGCGTCAGTGCATGTCGCGCCGGCTTGTTACGTGTGCGTCGCGGAGTCGGAGGCGGCGGCACAGGAGAAGCAGGCGATCATCGAGGCGACCGCTCGGCCAATCGACGCGCTGGTGCTGATCTCCGAAGTTACAAACTACGATTTCTCGAAAAAGCCGTATGACGAGCCGTTCAGCGATGAGGAACTCGCGGATTTAAGCTGGCACGGATTTCGCGATCGGGTGGTGCGGTTCTCCGGCAAGAAGAACCCGACGGTGCGGGACTTCGTCGAAGTGTCGGGCCGCGGCACGGTGAAGGAACACAAGATGTTCGTCGGCACACCGAAACAAGTGGCCGATCAGATGGAGGAATGGTTCACAGCACCAGCCTGCGACGGGTTTGTGCTGGCGGCGACGCATATGCCGGGGGCGTACGAAGACGTCACGCGATTGCTGGTTCCGGAACTGCAACGGCGGGGCTTGTTCCACAAGGAGTATGAGGGCACAACATTGCGGGAGACGTTGGGTTTGCCAATTCCGCGCGCGGTGGACTGGCATCGTCGCCGGGCGAAGTAAGCGTCGGGGCTCCGCCCTCTGGACATCAGGGTAAGCCACCGGGGAGAAAAACGTTCGTCTCTCCCCGTCACCCTCGGGTCGAGCCCCATAGCGATAAAATAGTGTCGCGGTTGGAACGGTACCGTTCGCTATTCGTCATGGTCCGGCTCGACCGGACCATCGGTGTGCCCAAAATCGCTCTCACCGGCGGGATTGTGCCGATGGTCCGGTCGAGCCGGACCATGACGGGGATGGAGGGTGCGAGCCTGCTTTCCGTGCTATTTTAGCGCCTATGGGGCTCGACCCGAGGATCTTTCGACACGCCAAGGACGTCAAAATTCGGACGAAGTGTCTGGGCTGGTCGATCCTCGGGTCAAGCCCGAGGATGACGGTAGGGGGGAGGATGACGGTAGGGGGGAGGATGACGTTCGCGGGAGAGGCTTTCGCCTTCGACGGCCTTGTCCTGACGCCTGTGGGTCAGAGCCCCTCGTGGGATCCGGAGCCTGCCCCGGGCTCGACCCGGGGTGAAACCCCGCTCTTACGACGACTGCCGGCGCAGGAACGCCGGAATGTCCAGTTCCCCACTATCCAACGCCGCTGACCGGCTCGGCGGACGTTCCGCCTCCATGACGAGCTCGCCAGCCGAGGCCATTTGCATCGGCTCCGCCGTCGATGGTTCCCGCCGCCGGACGATCGGCTCCAGCGCCGGCGCGGGGGTCGCGCGTTTGCGGAACAACCCAGTGGCGGACTGGAACAACGACCGAGCGACCGACTCGCCCGACGGCTGCGTCACGGGCGCGCTCGCGGCGGACCCATTCGCGAACAGGCTGGACGATTGTCTCGGCAGCGGAACGCTACCCGGCGCGGGCACGGCCAGTGACGGAGTGGCGAACACGCCGCCAGACATCGGCCGCCGTTGCTGCTGTTCGCGCGGCGGCGGTGCCTGATCCACGACGGGTTCTTCCAGAAAGGGCATCGGATCGGGAATGATCACTCGCTCCGCCAGCGCCGACGGTTGCCGCAACGCGGTGATGTTGCCGATCTCGCGCCCGATCGGTTCGGCCATCGCGATGCGTGGTTCGGCGTTCATGGCCGGCACGGGGATTGGTTGCGGCGCGGGAAAGGCAGCGCCACCGCCGACCGCGACCAGCTTCGGCCGCTGCTGCTCCTGGAACTGCGGGCCGTCGATGCCGGTCGCCACGACGGAGACGCGGATCCTGCCTTCCAGCGCCGGATCGGTGGCCGAGCCGAACAGCACGTTCGCCTCTTCGTCGAGTTGCTCGCGCACCGTGCTGACCGCCTGATCGACCTCGAACAAGGTCAGGTCCTCGCCGCCGGTGATGTTGATCAGCAGGCCGCGCGCGCCGGCCATGCTGCTTTCTTCCAGCAGCGGGTTGTTGATGGCGGCCTCGGCGGCGCGGCGGGCGCGATCCTCGCCTTCCGCTTCGCCAGTGCCCATCATGGCTTTGCCCATTTCGGCCATGACGGTCTTGATGTCGTTGAAGTCGAGATTGATCTGCCCGTGCACCATCATCAGATCGGTGACGCCGCGGACGCCCATGTAAAGCACCTGGTCGGCCATCTTGAAGGCCTCTTTCCACGTGGTGCGCTCATTGGCCATGTGGAACAGATTTTGATTGGGAATGACAATCAGCGTGTCGACGTATTGTTGCAGATCGAGGATGCCTTCCTCGGCGGCCCGCGCGCGGCGTACGCCCTCGAACCCGAACGGGCGCGTGACGACGCCGACGGTCAGGATGCCGCGTTCCTTCGCCATGCGGGCGATGACCGGCGCGGCCCCGGTGCCGGTGCCGCCGCCCATGCCGGCGGTGATGAACACCATGTGGGTGCCGTCGAGATGACGATACAACTCATCCGCCGCTTCCTCCGCGGCGGCGCGGCCGACATCGGGTTTCGCGCCCGCGCCCAGACCCTGCGTCAAATGCGGGCCAAGCTGGACCCGCCGATCGGCCTTGCTGTGCATCAACTGCTGCGCGTCGGTATTGGCGACAACGAAGTCCACGCCTCGAAGGTTCGCGGCGATCATGTTATCGACGGCGTTCGTTCCTCCGCCACCGACGCCGATCACGGTGATCCTCGGCGTGAAGTCGGTGTGCATTGGTGCCGGCGCGTTCAGGTTTAACGTCATTTTGAAGTCCTCCCCCGAGATACAACGGGATGGCGGTCGAAGTCCTTGTAGGACAAAGAAACGGATTCGCTACAGGCCATCAGACGCGGTCTCTGATGTAATTGACGAGGCGATGGAACCACCCCTGGCGCCCGCCGCGCCCGGGGTCGATGTCGTGAAACGTTCCGCCTTCATTGGCCGCCCAATTGAGCAGGCCCGTCGCGGTCGCGAAGGCGGGCCCGGTAAAAATCTCAGGCATGCCGCGGATGGATGGAGGACGGCCGACACGCACGTCATGGCCGAGGATGCGCGACGCGAGATGCGGCAGGCCGGGCAACTGGCAGGCGCCGCCGGTCAGCACGATGCGGTTGCCGGTGGCGTGCGACAGCCCGGACGCGGCCAGTTGGTCGCGCACTTTTTCCAAGGTTTCTTCGATACGCGGGCGAATGATGTTGACCACCATGCTGCGCGGCACTTTCGCCAGATGATGATCGGCCTCGCCTACTCGCGGCACCGGCAGCATGTCGCGCTCGTCGTCGGGGCTGCTTTCGACATTGCCCCACAGCGTCTTCAGCCGTTCCGCGTGAGCCAGAGGGGTCGAGAGGCCCTTCGCCAGGTCGCTGGTGACGTGCAACCCGCCGATGCGGATTTGCGCCGTGTGGATCAGTTGATTTTCGAAGAACGCGGCGACGTTGGTGGTGCCCCCGCCCATGTCGATGACGGTGGAGCCGATCTCGCGTTCGTCATCCACCAGGGTCGACATGCCGGCGGCCATCGGCGCCGAAACGATCGCCTCGATCTCCAGATCGCATCGTTGCAAACAGGCTTCCAGCGAGCGCAACGATGACGACGAGACATCGATCACGTGCAGCCGCGCGTCCAGCATCGAGCAATACAAGCCGCGCGGATCGACGACGTGATCGGTATCATCCAGCGCGAAATTCAGCGGCATCACGTGGACTGGTTCGCGGCCTTCGGCATGCGAAAGCTGGCGTCCCTCACGCAACACTTCGCGGATATCGTGGTCGGTCACCGGGCGGCCTTCCGCCGGCCCATCGAGCGACCACTTCACGTTGTAAATGCGACTGTCCGGCTGGCCGCAGGTCAGGTTGACGATCACCGCGCGCAGCCGGACGTCGGCCATGTTCTCGGCCTGGCCGACACAGGCGCGGATCGCGCGCTCGGCCTTTTCCAGATCGACGATACTGCCACCGCGCACGCCGAGGCCCTGGCGCCAATCGCAACCGAGGACGCGAAGTTCGCCGTCGCTGTCGATGCGCGCGATCAGGCAGGCGATTTTCGTGGTGCCGATATCCAGCACGCCGAAGGTGCCGGTGCGATGTGGGCGCATTCGGTCCGGCTCCGCGGGTCCGGTATCGTGGGTCAGCACGCGATGCGGCATGTCGTTCATTGTCGCGCGCTCCTAAGTTGGCTTTTTCGGTGGCAGGGGAACGGGTTGCGGTTTTTCGGCCGGACTGACGCCGGCGGCGCCACCCAGCGGCCGCAGCACCAGGCGATCGCCCAGACGCATGTCGATGGCCTGCAACGGGCGATCGAGCAACGCGGTTTCCTGTTGCAGGATCAGCAACCGGTCGAGGGCTTCGGCCTCATGTCCTTCCGGCAACAAAATATCGGTGCCGTTTTTCATGCGCAGGTTCCATCGGCGTTCGCTGATGCGCATGGCGGCGACGACGCGGCCCTGGATCGCCGGACGTTGCGTCAGCGCGTCCAGCAACGGCTGCGCGGCTTCCGGCGCGCCGGCCCCGACGATCAACGGCAGTTCGCGGAAGCGGGCGACTTCCTCATCGGTGACGGGCTGGCCTTCGCGATCGATCAGCGTGTACTTGCCCTGGTTCTGCCAGATCGCGAATGGCCGCCGTTCCGTCAGCGCGACGACAATCGTTCCGGGCAGGCGGCGTTCGACGGTGGCGTGCGCGATCCAGGTCAGTTTCTCGATGCGCATTCTCGCCTGTTCCAACGAGAAGCCGATGATCGGATCGCCCTTGTTGACGCCAAGCGCGTTGAGCAGGATCGGCTCCGGCGTGTTGGAGCGGCCCTCGATGACGATGTCCTTGATGCGCATGCCGGCGTTGGCGGTCAGCGAGCCGATTTCCCCGCGCACCGCGGCGATGCCGCTGCCGGGTTGCGCGTTGCGGAGCAAGACCGTTCCGGCGGCGAACACGACGGCGATGACGCAGGCCCATGCGAACGGACGCACGAGCCAGCGCTGGCGGCGCAGAAAAAGCTTCCACTTGTTGGGACGATCGTTGACGGAGCCTTTGCGCGCCATGCTCAGTCGCCCTCCCGGCAGGTCGCGTGCTCGACCATCCAGGCGCACAAACGCGGGAAATCCATGCCCTTGTAAGCGGCCTGTTCGGGCAGCAAGGAGGTTGGCGTCAGGCCCGGCTGGGTGTTGATCTCCAGCAGCACGAGGCGGCCGGGTTCGCCTCGCGTGTCGTCGTAACGAAAATCGGAGCGCGTGGCGCCGCGGCAGCCGATCGTTTCGTGGGCGCGCAAGGCGATGTCCATCGCGAGCGCGTAAATCTCCGGATGCACGACGGCGGGGACGATGTGATGCGAGCCGCCGTCGGCGTATTTCGATTCGTAGTCGTAGAAGGTTCCGGCGTCGGCGATGATGTCGGTGACCGCGAGGGCGCGATCGCCCATGACGCTGACGGTCAGTTCGCGTCCCGGAATGAACTCCTCGACCATGGCGGTGGGGCCGAAGCGCCATTCGCGGGCGACGGTGGCGCGGCGGTTGCCGCCCAGGCGAATGATCTCGACGCCGACGGAGGAGCCTTCGCTGATGGGTTTGATCACGTACGGCATTGGCATTGGATCGGCGGCGAACAGATCCTCCACCGCGACGATGGCGCCTTTGGCGACGGGCAGACCGGCGGCGACGAACATCGCCTTGGAGACCTGCTTGTCCATCGCGATGGCCGAGGCGCGAATGCCGGAGTGGGTGTAGGGAATGTTCAGCCAGTCGAGAACACCCTGGATCGCGCCGTCCTCGCCGAAGCGGCCGTGCAAAGCGTTGAACACGGCGTCGGGTTTGGGGGTGAGGGCTTTGAGCAAGGCTGGCAGGTCGTCGGTGACGTCGATCAGGGTGACGTCGTAGCCGGCTTCGCGCAGGGCGGCGGCGACCTGGATGCCGGAGGAGAGGGAGACCTCGCGCTCGTTGGAGATGCCGCCGTGGAGGACGGAGACGCGGGTCATGGGTGGGGAGTCCTCGGGGTTGGCGCGTTCCTTGCCGCCTGGCCCGCTTTGACGCGGAGGACGCGGAGGGCAGCAAGGTCGCGGAGGAGAACGCTCGTTCCTCGCGGTTGTGCGTTGTCGCCCTGCTCCGCGACCTTGGCGGACTCAGCGTCCTCCGCGATTTGGCGGGCGGCGACGCGGGCGCGAACGGGGGATGAGTGGATCATGCCGATGCCTCCCCGCGGGCAGGCACGCCGACGCGGCGGATCTCCCACTCCAGGATGACGCCGGTCGCGGCTTTGACTCTCCGCCGGACTTCTTCGCCCAGGGCTTCGATGTCGGCGGCGGTCGCGGTGCCGGTGTTGATCAGGAAGTTGCAGTGTTTCTCGGACACCATCGCGCCGCCGAGGGCCAGGCCGCGGCAGCCGGCGGCGTCGATCAGTTCCCAGGCTTTGGTCCCGCCGTCGGGATTGCGGAAGGTGGAACCGCCGGTGCGCGCGCGGATCGGCTGCGAGGCTTCCCGGGACGCGCGAATTTCCGCCATTTTGGCGGCGATCACCGGGGTCGCGCCGGGTTTCGCGGACAGCCGGACGCGGGTGATCACGCTGCCGGGGGGGATTTTGGCGTGGCGATAGCCGAAGGCCAGCTCGGTCGAGGACAAACGCCGTTTCTCGCCGTCGCGGGTCACGCACTCGGCCCAGGAGAGGACATGTGCGATGTCGCCGCCGTACGCGCCGGCGTTCATGGCGACGGCACCGCCGATGGTGCCGGGGATGCCGGACAGGAACTCCAGCCCGGTCAGGCCGGCGGCGGCGGCGGTCTCGGCCACCGTGAGGTCCAGCGCGGCGGCACCGGCGATCACGCCGTCTGGCTCGATGGCGATGGTGGAGAAGCCGCGGGCGAGACGGATCGTCACGCCGGGCAGGCCGCCGTCGCGGATGATCAGGTTGGAGGCGGCACCGATGACCTGGACGGGGGTGGTTGATGGGAGCCCCCGCAGGAGGGTGGCCAGGTCGGCGGCGTCGGCGGGCCGCACCAGGAACTCGGCATGGCCACCGGCGCGGAACCAGGTGAACGGCGCGAGCGGGGCGTCGGCCTGGACGCGGCCTCGGATGGGCGGGAGGGCGGTTTCATCCGCGGGGTTGAGGGCGGCGGCCATCATGGGGCACCGCCTTGGATGGGCTGGGGCGCGAAATGGCGGTTCCGCCGCGCTGGCCTCGGGGGGTGGAGGACGAAAGGGATGCCCCCAACGTCATCCTCGGGCCCGACCCGAGGATCGGCCCGCACAGGCGCCTTGCCCGACCTTTGAATTCCTTGGCGCGTCGAGAGATCCTCGGGTCGAGCCCGAGGATGACGAGCTAAAAGAGTCCGAGGATGACGGGGTAAAAGAACCCGAGGATGCCGCGCTGGCTTCGGGGGGTGGGGGGCGAAAGGGATGCCTCCAACGTCATCCTCGGGCTCGACCCGAGGATCGGCCCGCACAGACACCCTGTCCGACTTTTGAATTCCTCGGCGCGTCGAGAGATCCTCGGGTCGAGCCCGAGGATGACGGTTCAGTCGAGCCCGAGGATGACGGTTCAGTCGAGCCCGAGGATGACGGTTCAGTCGAGCCCGAGGATGACGGTTCAGTCGAGCCCGAGGATGACGGGAAAAGGCGAACAGTTTCCTCCACGTCCTCTTGCTCATTTCATCCCTCCCCGACGGGCATTGGCCTGGAGCGCGGTCAGTTCGGCGGGCAACGCGGCGGCCCATTGGGTGATCGAGCCGGCGCCGAGGCACACGACGAAATCGCCTTGTTTGGCGATGGCGTGCACCATTTCCGCCAGACGGGCGGGCGCCGGTAGCGGCACGACGCTGCGGTGGCCGCGGGCGCGCATGCCTTCGACCAACGCGTCGCGGTCGACGCCGGGGATGGGCGGCTCACCGGCGGCGTAGACGTCGGCCACGATGACCGTGCTGGCATCGTTCATACAGGCGCAGAATTCGGCGAACAGCGATTGCAGGCGCGTGTAACGGTGCGGCTGGACGACGGCGACGACTTCCCGGGCTCCGGCCTGACGCGCGGCTTTCAGCACGGCGGCGATTTCGACCGGGTGGTGGCCATAGTCGTCGATGATGGTGATGCCGCCGGCCTCGCCGGTGCGGGTGAAGCGGCGTTTGACGCCTTTGAAGCCGAGGAAGGCATCCCGGAGAACGGTGTCGCCGATTTCCATCTCGACGCCAACGGCGATGGCGGCCAACGCGTTTTGCACGTTGTGCTCGCCCAGCATGGGGAGGCGGAACGGACCCATGCGGCGGGGGCGGTTGCGGGCGCGGTCGGCGACGACGACCTCGAAGGTGGAGCCGGATTTGTCGGGGCGCACTTTTTCGGCGCGCACGTCGGCCTGCGGCGAGAAGCCATAAGTGACGATGCGGCGGTCGGACAGCCGCGGGATCATCTGCTGCACGGCCGGGTGGTCGATGCACAGCACAGCGAAGCCGTAGAAGGGAATGTTTTCGACGAACTGGTCGTATCCGGCGATCATCGCCTCGGCGGTGCCCCAGTGGTCGAGATGCTCGGGATCCATGTTGGTGACGACGGCGATGACGGCGGGCAGGCGCAGGAAACTGCCGTCGCTTTCGTCGGCCTCGACGACCATCCACTCGCCGTCGCCCATGCGGGTGTTGGTGCCGTAAGCGTTGATGATGCCGCCGTTGATCACGGTGGGGTCGAGATGCGCGGCCTCCAGCATGCAGGCGATCAGGCTGGTGGTGGTGGTCTTGCCATGCGTGCCGCCGACGGCGATGGCCCATTTCAGCCGCATCAGCTCGGCCAGCATTTCGGCGCGGCGCACGACGGGGATCAGGCGGGCGCGGGCGGCGGCGACCTCGGGATTGTCGCGTTTCACGGCGGTGGAGACGACGACGACGCGGGCATCGCCGAGGTTGGCGGCGGCGTGACCGATGGCCACCGGAATGCCGGCCTCCCGCAGCCGGTGCACGTTGGCGCTGTCGGCGATGTCGGAGCCCTGGACGGAATAGCCGAGCGTGTGCAGCACCTCGGCGATGCCGGACATGCCGATCCCGCCGATTCCGACGAAGTGGATGCGGCCGATGGACAGGGGCAAAGCTCTCATGGACGTGCCACCTGGTGTTGCTCATGGGCATGGGCGGTTTCGCGGACGACCTGCTCGACCACGTCCGCGAGCGCCACCGCGGCGTCGGGGCGCGCCACCAGTCTGGCGTTCACGGCGGCCTGCGCGAGCGCGCCCGGATCGGGCAGCAGATTGGTCAGCCGATCGGCCAAACCGGCGACGGTGAAATGGGATTGCGGTACAACCCAGGCGCCACCGGTGGTGGCCAGAGCGCGCGCGTTCTCGGTCTGGTGATCGTCGATCGCGCCCGGCAGCGGAACCAGGATCGACGGTCGGCCGGCGATGGCGAGTTCCGCGACGGTGGAGGCTCCGGCGCGGGCGATGACCAGATGCGCCGTGCGGAGGCGGTCGGCGACGTCCGGGAAAAACGGCGCCAGGTCGGCGGCGATCCCACAGGAGACGTAGATGGCGCGAACCCGCTCGAGGTCTTCGGCGCGGCATTGCTGGGTGACCGCAAGGCGGGCACGGATCGCTTCCGGCAGTTTCGCCAGAGCGCCCGGCACGATGTCGCTGAAGATCCGGGCGCCGAGCGAACCGCCCAGTACCAGCAGCCGGATGGAGCCGCCCTGGATTGAGCCGTCGTGGCGGTGTCCAGGTGGCGCTTCATAGCCGGCGTTGCTCAGCGCGGTCACCGCCGGACGCACGGGGTTGCCGGTGACGACGCGGCGGACCTTGCCAGGCACGCGGCTGGTGCCGGCGAAGCTCAAGGCCAACACGCTGGCGTGGCGCGACAAGAATCGGTTGGCGCGGCCGAGCACGGCGTTCTGCTCGTGCAGAATGACCGGCGGCCGCTCGCGCACCAGCCGGGTGGCAAGCACGGGCGGAACCGAGGGATAGCCGCCGAACGCGACCACGGCGGCGGGCCGGAGACTGGCCAGAATGCCGCGGGCGCGGGCGACGCCGGCGGCGAGGGAGAACATCGCCTTCCCGGCGCGCACCACGCCGCGTCCCGCGATCCCGGCGCCAGGGAGGACGTATTGGTTACGCGGATCGAACACCGCGCTCTTCAACACGCCGGAACGGGCGTCCGTCATCAACACCACCCACTGGCCTCGCTCGATCAACGTCGCGGCCAGAGCCTCGGCGGGGAAGAAATGGCCGCCCGTGCCGCCGGCGGCGATGACGATGGGGCGAACTTCGGGGCCTCTCATGGGGGGGCGCCATCGGCATGAGGGCTTGTCACGGGGGTGCCGGGATGGAAGCCGGCCGAAATGCATCGCCAGCCGGTTTGAATTTCCGGGGCCGTCGTCCTGGATCGGCGAAGAATTTTACCACGGAGAACACTGAGGGCCACGGAGGGCCACTGAGAGTCGTGACCGGCAGCCGCCAGAGGCTTAGGCGACAACCAGCGATAAACGCGTCGCCGGGCACGTCGATCCTTATCGTCATCCATGGGCACGACCCCATCGGTATCAAGATAAGGGCCGCGAGAGGAAAATGTGCCTTTTCCCGTCATCCTCGGGCTCGACCCGAGGATCTCTCGGCGCGCCCAAGGACGTCGAAAGTCGGGCAAGGTGTCTGGGCCGGCCGATCCTCGGGTCGAGCCCGAGGATGACGACGCAAGGCCCGCGGATGACGACGCAAGGCCCGCGGATGACGTTCGGGGGAAGGTTCTGCCTTCGCCGGGCTTATCTCGACGCATATGGGGTTCGCCCCGGGGATGACGAGGGCAGGACGCCCGGGGACGGCCGGCGCACGACGACGACCCGACGTGATAATGGTTGGGCGTCGCCTTATTGTTGGGCGTCCCCTTATTATTGAATGCGGTGGACAGATCAGAATCGGTCAACGCCGTTGCGAAGAACCTCAGTGGTCCCCCATGGCCCTCGGTGTTCTCCGTGGTAAAATTCTTGCTTCGCCGAAGCCCGCTCAGGCGTGGCCACGAGCGCGCGTCCACCCCTTCCGCCACGACGGACGGATCGAAATCCATGACGGAATATGCCGCCGTCATGCCGGCTCTCCTCGCGGCATCGCGTCGGGCAAACGGCTTTCCCGCGACCTTTCATCGCGCGCCCGGGCCCGGGTCAGGGACAGCAGCATCCCCATGCCCAACCCGACGGCGACGGCGGAGGAGCCGCCGTAGGAGATAAACGGCAGGGTCATGCCTTTCGTGGGCATCATTCCCAGGGTCGAGAAGAAATTCACCATCGCCTGCAGACCGAAGCCGGCGATCAGGCCGGAGCCAGCGAGGACCACGAACAGGTCCTGCTCGCGCATCAGGCGCAGCAGGCCGCGCAGCACGATGAACGCGAACACGCCGATCAGCAGCAGGCAGACGATGAGGCCGAATTCCTCGCCGACCACGGCGAACACGACGTCGGCGTGCACGTCGGGGATGGTATCCTTGACGCTGCCCTCGCCGGCGCCGCGGCCGAACAGGCCGCCGTTGGAGAACGCCTCCATCACCTTTTCGATCTGATAGTTGCCGCCGCCCTTGCCGTACATGAACTGGTCGAAGCGGCGGCGCACATGCGGCAGCAGCGTGTAGAGCAACACGCCGCCGCCACCGGCCGCGCCGAGGCCCAGACCGATCCACAGCAGGTTGGTGCCGCTGATGAACAACTGCATCATGAACACGGCGCCGATGACGGCCATCATGCCCACGTCCGGCTGCTTCTTCAGGATCATCACGATGGCGGCGAAGATCGCCAGAGCGATCAGCGTGCCGTGGAACCCGGTGTCGCGCCGCGACCGCGCCAGCAACCACGCGGTGGTCAGCGCGAAGCAGGGTTTCAGGAATTCGCTCGGCTGGATGCGGTTGCCGCCGATCGAGATCCAGCGCGACGCGCCCTTGGTCTCGACCCCGACCAGCAGGGTCATCGCGGTCGCGGCGAGCGCCAGGCCGCAGCCCAACAGCGCGAGTTGCCGCACCAGCCGCGGCGGCAGCATCGAGACGCCGACGATGATGCCCAGGGACAGCGCGAGAAACACCAACTGCTTGACGATGAACATCTCTCTCGACGCGTGGATCCGCTCCGCCACCGCCGGGCTCGCGGCCAGCACCATGATGTAGCCGCAGCCGACCAGCACGAAGAGCGCGCCGAGGGTCCACCGGTCGACGGTGACCCACCAGCGGGCGACGAAGGTGTTGTCGGCGCGAGAGAAGGCGATCATGGGGTGGGTGCCCTCCCCTCGTGGTGCGACAGATTCCGCGCCAGTTCGGCGAAGCGTTCGCCACGGTGTTCATAGCTTTTGAACTGATCCCAGCTCGCGGTCGCGGGGGACAGAAGCACAACCTGGGCATGATCGCGTTTGGCGGCGGCGAAGGCGGCGGGGACGGCGGCGTCCAGGGTTTCGACCATGTCGTAGGGGACGCCGTGCGCGGCCAGGGTCTCGGCGAAGATCGGCGCGTCGCGGCCGATCAGCATGGCGCGGGCGACGCGGGGAAAATAAGGGATCAGAGGAACGATGCCGCCTTCCTTGCCCAGGCCGCCGGCGATCCAGATCAGCCGCTCGTAGCAGATCAACGCCTTCTCGGCGGAGTCGGCGTTGGTCGCCTTGCTGTCGTTGACGAAGGTCACGCCGTCGATGGTGACGACGCGTTGCTGGCGGTGCGGCAGACCGGGGTAGGAGGCGATGCCGGCGGCGATCTGCGCACGGGTGAGGCCGAGGAAGCTGGCGATCGCGGCGGCGGCGGCGGCGTTCTGCGCGTTGTGCGCGCCCGGCAAAGCGACCGCGCGGGCCATGGCGATGATCGGGCCGGCGGCATCGCGCAGCACGCCGTCCTGACAGAACACGCCGGCGGGACCGGAGCCGGAAACCCGGACAACCTTCGCCGGCCGGCGGTCGAGCCAGGCGGCCATGGCGCGCGCACCGGCGTCCTCGATCCCGATCACGGCGAGGTCGTCGCTGGTCTGCCGGTCGAAGATCGCCCGCTTCGCCAATGCGTAGCCGGCCATGTCGCCATGGCGGTCGATGTGGTCGGCGCTGAGATTGAGCATGGTCGCCGCATCGAAGCGAACGGAGACGAGTCGCTCCAACATGTAGGAGGACAGTTCCAGCACATAAACGCCGTCGTCGGGCAATAAAGGCAGCGACAACGCGGCGGGACCGAGATTGGCTCCAGCTTCGGCGAGGCGGCCGGCCTGCTTCAGGACATGCGCCAGCAGAGCGGTCGTGGTGGATTTGCCGTTGGTGCCGGTGATGCCGACGAAGCGCGCGCGGGACCCGGCGCGGCGGACGGCCTGGTATAGCAGTTCCACGTCGGACACGATGGGAATGCCGGCTTCGATGGCCCGGGTGGCAATCGGATGCGGACTTGGCAGGCGGTGCGGGATGCCGGGCGATAGTACGATGGCGTCGAAATCCAGGGTGCCTTCGCGGAGGTCGCGCAGGGTCAGGTCGGTTGCGCCGGCTCGGGCGGCTTCGTTGTCGTCCCAGGCGGTGACTTCGGCGCCCATCGCGCGCAAGGCCTCGGCGGCGGGACGGCCGTTCTGGCCGAGGCCGACGACGGCGTATTTTTTGCCCGCGAAGAGGGTGGAGGGGAAGGCCGTCATGGGCGGGCGCCGTTTCTCAGAATGGGGAGGTTGGTGGCGCGCGACGAGGTCTGGGTCGGGTTTCGCACGGGGATGATACCAACCGGCGTTAACGTTGGCCGTCGGTCGTAACGCACCCGGCACGTCATCCTCGGGCCTGGCCCGAGGATCGGACTGCACAGAACCCGTGCTCTACCTGAGAGTACGGGGCCTGTGTCACGAGATGCCAGGGTCAAGCCCTGGCATGACGAACGGGTGGACGGGCGTGCCACCGCTTTCGCCATCGCGACGGATGCACGGCGGCGCGGTTCGAAGAACCTCCGTGGCCCTCGGTGGCCCTCAGTGTTCTCCGTGGTAAAATCTTCGCTGAGCCAAACCGACGAACGGCCCAACCGAGGCGCACGATGCAAGGCGACACCCATGCGCACCTCGCCTTTTTTGCCCGCGAACAGGGTGGAGGGGAACGCGGTCATGGGCGGGCGCCGTTTCTCGGGTTGGGGAGGGTCACGGCTCTGGGCGGGGGCTGGATCGGGCTTCGCACGGGGATGGTACCAAACGGCGTTGACGTTGGCCGTCGGTCGTGACGCACCCGGCACGTCATCCTCGGGCCTGACCCTACGGTCGTCACACAACTCTGAAACGATCCTCCGAGTCTTATCAATGGTTTACGCCGAAAGTCGCGGAGGCCGACGCGAAAGCACACCGGACCTCTGAACCGATATTGGAACGATGATGC
>Ga0182030_10009580_pt1 | contig 19812 bp, 15 predicted proteins | sample 812S3MmetaG_FD_121299 | JGI IMG/M metagenome (GOLD analysis project Ga0182030, IMG submission 121299) | Permafrost microbial communities from Stordalen Mire, Sweden - 812S3M metaG (Illumina Assembly) | ecosystem: Environmental > Terrestrial > Soil > Wetlands > Permafrost | place: Sweden... | reverse complement strand
CGGGCTCGGCGCGTGGCTGGCCACGCTCATGCCGTTCATCGACGAGACGCGCCTCGGTCCGCAGGTCGCCCTCGCGTACTTGTCGCCGTACTTCACCATCCTCTTGCCGAACCTCGTCTTCACCACGGCGCTCTTCTTCAGCCTGGCGACGCTGCTTCGCCGCATGCTCCCGGTGTACGTCGGGGCCGTCGTCCTCGTCCTCGGCTACCTCATCGCCGGCAGCCTCACCTCGAACATCGACAACCGCACCCTGGCGGCGCTGCTCGATCCCTTCGGTGGCGGCGCCGCCGACCGTCTCACCGAGTACTGGACGATCGCCGAGAAGAACTCGCGTCTCGTCCCCCTCGCCGGCGTCTTTCTCTGGAATCGCGTGCTCTGGACGGCCCTCGGCGTCGTTCTCCTCGGCTTCACGTACGTCCGGTTCTCGTTCTCGGCGCCCGCGACGGCCAGGGGCAAGCGTCCTCCCGAGGGGCTCGTGGAGATCGCGCCCGCGGTCCTGCCGAAGGCCCCCACGCTCGACTACTCGAGGCGCGCCTCCTTCGCCGCGTTCCTCGAGCTCACGCGCCTTCAGCTGAAGGAGACGGTGAAGAACGTCTTCTTCCTCGTCATCGTCCTCGCCGGGGTCCTCTTCGTCATCGTGGCGGGGATGAACGCCGACCAGCTCTATGGCACGAAGACGTGGCCCGTGACCTACGAGGTGCTCGAGGTCGTCGGCGGGACGTTCAGCCTCTTCATCCTCATCATCATCACGTTCTACTCGGGCGAGCTCGTGTGGCGCGAGCGTGACGCCCGCCTCGCGCCCATCTTCGATACCCTCCCCATCCCGCGCTGGGTCATCTTCGCGTCCAAGCTGGCCGCGCTGATGCTCGTGCAGGTGATCCTCGTCGTCGTCCTCATGGCGGCCGGCATCGCGCTCCAGGCGGCGAAGGGCTATTTCCACTTCGAGCTCGGCGTCTACGTCAAGACGCTCTTCGGCATCCGGCTCGTCACGTTCTGGATCCTCTGCGCCACGGCGATGCTCGTGCACGTCGTCGTCAACAACAAGTACGTCGGCCACTTCGTGATGGTTCTCTACTTCATGGTGGGGGCGCTCTTGCCGCTCCTCGGCCTCGAGCATCCACTCTATCGCTTCAGCCGGTTGCCGCCCTGGTCGTACTCGGCGATGAACGGCTTCGGCCACTATGTCCTGCCGATCGCTGTCTTTCAGCTCTACTGGGGCGCGCTCGCCGTGGCCTTCGCCATCGTCGCCAATGCGCTGTGGGTGCGCGGGCTGGAGACGGGGCTGAAGCAGCGAGCCGCCCTCGCCTGGGCTTCGCGGTCCGTCGGGAGCGTGGTCGCGCTGGCGGCATGCCTCCTCGTGTCGGCGGGGACGGGGAGCTTCATCTTCTGGAACACGAACGTCCTCAACGAGTTCCATTCGAGCCACGACAGCGAGATCCATCAGGCTTTCGTGGAGAGGACTTACAAGAAGTGGCGGGACCTCCCCCAGCCGGTCATCGAGTCGGTGAAGATCGCCTGCGACATCTTCCCCGAGGAGCGGCGCGTCGCGCTCCGCGGGACGTACGGCCTGGAGAACGAGTCGAGTCAGCCCATCGCGCAGGTCCTCGTCCGTATTCCGCGCGTCGCCAAGATCGCGAAGCTGTCGTTCGGGCGAGGGGAGACGCGCTCGCTCGCGGACGTGTCCCACGGGTTTTTCGGGTTCTACGTCTACGATCTCCCGGCACCCCTGGCACCCCACGAGAAGGCGACGCTGGAGTTCGACGTCGCGTACGCCAACCCAGGGTTCCCGGCGTCCGGTGGGGACACGCGCGTCGTCTACAACGGCACGTTTTTCAACGACGAGCTCGCGCCCCACATCGGCTACGCGAGCTCGCTCGAGCTGGAGGACGACACCGTTCGCCACAAGCAAGGTCTCGCGCCGCGGGTGGTGGCGCCTGCCGGCGATCCCGTCGGCTCGATGCACAACTACGGCTTTCCGGACGCGAACTGGATGGACTTCGACGCCACGGTGAGCACGAGCGCCGACCAGATCGCGATCGCACCCGGCTACCTCGATCGCGAGTGGACCGAAGGCGGCAGGCGGTACTTCCACTACGCGATGGACAGCAAGATCCTCGGCTTTTACTCGTTTCTCTCCGCGCGCTACACGGTGCTTCGCGATCACTGGAGCCCGCCGCCCGACGCCATGCCGGGCTCGCAGGAGGTCGCCATCGAGATCGACTACCAGCAAGGCCACGAATACGACCTCGGCCGGATGGTGGCGGGCATCAAGAAGTCGCTCGACTACTACACGGTGAAGCTCGGGCCCTATCAGCACCACCAGGTGCGCATCGTCGAGTTTCCGCGGTACGAGCAGCTCGCGCAGTCGTTTCCCAACACGATCCCGTTCTCCGAGTCGATCGGATTTCTCGCGCGGGTCGACGACTCGAAGCCCGATGACATCGACTACCCGTTCTACGTGACGGCGCACGAGGTCGCGCACCAGTGGTGGGCGCACCAGGTCATCAGCGGCGACGTGCAGGGGGCGACGATGCTCTCGGAGTCGATGGCGCAGTACTCGGCGCTGATGGTCATGAAGCGCGAGTACGGCGCGGACAAGATGAAGCGGTTTCTCCGGTACGAGCTCGATCGGTACCTCCGCGGCCGCGGCGCCTCGAGGCGCGCCGAGATGCCGCTCGTCCGCGTGGAGGACCAGCTCTACGTGCACTACGCGAAGGGGAGCCTCGCGATGTACGCGCTCCAGGACTACATCGGCGAAGATGTGGTCGACGCCGCGCTGGCGAAGGTCATCGCGAAGTACAAGTTCCAGCCGCCGCCGTACCCCGACGCGACCGACCTCGTGGCGGCGCTCCGGGCGGCGACGCCTCCCGAATACCCGCACCTCATCGAGGATCTGTTCGAGACGATCACGCTCTTCGAGAACCGCGCGACCCACGCGACGTACTCGAAGCGCCCCGACGGCAAGTACGACGTCGTCGTCGACGTCCGGGCGAAGAAGGTCCGCGCCACGGAGCTCGGCGGAGAGACCGAGGTACCGCTCGACGATTTCATCGACGTGGGGGTCGTCGACAAGGACGGCAAGGTGCTCGCGCTCGAACGAAAGAAGATCGACGTCCCGGAGTCGAGGTTCACGCTGACCGTCGACGCCGAGCCGGCGAAGGCAGGCATCGATCCGCTGAACAAGCTGATCGACCGGATGCCGGACGACAATCTGATCCGGGTGGAGAAGGACTGAAGGGCTTTTCGCCCACCCGCCGCCCGCGTGCTAAATTGGGCGGCCTACCGGGCATGGCCACCCGCGCGCGCGACTACCAGACGGGCGAGAAGGTCCCGGGCAGCGTCTACCAGGTGGTGCGCCTCCTCGGCGCGGGCGGGATGGGCACCGTCTACGACGTCGAGGACACGACCATCGGCAAGCGCTATGTGCTGAAGACGCTGCACGCGCAGCTCGGCGCCCGCGAAGACCTCGCCCGGCGCATGCAGAACGAGGCCCGGACGCTGGCGCGCCTCAATCACACGAACATCGTCGACGTCGTCACCGCCGGCGTCACGGGCGACGACCTGAAGCTCCCCTACTACGTGATGGAGCGACTGAACGGGCAGTCGCTCCGCCTGGTGCTCGAGAAGAAGGGGCAGCTCGAGCTGGCGCACGCCTATCACATCGCCATCGATCTGCTCGACGCGCTCGACCACGCGCACGACAAGGGCGTGATTCACCGCGACGTGAAGCCGGACAACATCTTCCTCCACCGGACGTCGGCCGGCGTGACGGTCACCAAGCTCCTCGACTTCGGGATCCTGTCCTTCCTCGACTCGACGCAGCACGAGACGGCGGGGCGCTTCCTCGGCACGCTGCGCTACGCCGCGCCCGAGCAGCTGCGGGGGGATAAGCCGACGCCCAAGGTCGACGTCTACGCCGCCGGCCTCGTCCTCTACGAGATGATCGCGGGCAAGGGGCCTTTCGATGGCGAGGGCGATCCGCACAAGGTCGCTTCGGCGCACATTCACAAGGCGGCGCCACTTCTGTCGACCCACGTCGTCATCCCGCGCGAGCTCGACGCTCTCGTGAACGCCGCGCTGGCGAAGGTGCCGGGTCAGCGGCCTCGCGACGCGTTCTCGTTCGCGGCGAGCCTGCGCAACCTGAAGAAGGCCCTGACGGGCCCACCGACGGAGCACTCGACGGACAACCGCGCGACCGGGGCGGCGGTGGTTGGCGCGGAGTCGGCGGCGCCGTTCTTTCGCGTCCAGCAGCAGGCGACCGATGGGCCGTACGTCATCTCGCCGGCACCTCACGGGACGCCTCCCGGTGCGCAGCCCGTCGCCGCGCCGTTCACGACAGCGCCGGGCATGGCCCCGCCTTCGCTGGGTCCGTCGCTCGCACCCGGACCGACGGCCACGTCGCCGCAGCCGGTGGACCGCTCCGCGCCGACGAACAGCTTCGTGCCGGACGAGCTGCCGTCGCCGCAGCAGGGCACGAACGCGGACCTCGGTGGGTTCGGTGGCACGCTGGCGTCGCCCGCGGCCCCTCCCGTGCAACCATCGGCCTTCCGCTGGCCTCCCGAGCAGCTGCCAGCGCGCAGCGAGGAGCCGCAGGTGCGCACGCTCTCGGGGGTGCCTGGGGTGCCGAAGCACTCCGTCGCCCCCGTGCTCGCCGCCGTGTTTCTGATGGTCGTGCTCGCGCTCGCATCGGTCGTGCTCGTCGTCGTGCGGCTGCGCTCTCCGTCGCCCGAGGGCGCCGCGAAACGTCCGTTGGTGAGTGAGGCGACGACGTCCACGCCGCCGCTGCCGCAACCCGTCGTCGTGATACCCGCGCCGACGCTCGCTCCGCCGGGGCTCGATGACACGCCGGCCCCCAGCTCCACGCCTGCTGTCAGCGCCTCGACCACGTCGCCCCGCCCCCGAGACAGCGGACCCCCTGCGGTCGCGACCTCGAAGGCCCTTGTTCCCGTCGTGAAGCCGCTTGCGACGACGGCGGTGCCCGCCCGTCCCGGACCGGGTTTCTAGCGCTGTCCCGATAGCACGAGAGAGAAAGAGCGTGCTACGACCGATCCGGCGCGTCGCCCGACGCGTAGCCCTGAGAGCGGAGGCGCGGTGCTTCGAGGAGCGACGATCGGTGGGTGGACGTTGGCGCTCGGCGTCTCTGCGGCGGTGCACGTCGCGGTGTTCGCCGCGCCCCTCGGCCTCACGAGCCCATCGCCCGTCGTAGCCCCCGTCCCGGCCCTGCTCGAGGTCGAAGTCGAGGTCGAGCCGGTGGTCCCCCCGGTTCCGCCGGAGGATGTCCCTCTGCCCAATCGGGTGGCCCTCGCGCCCTCGGCCCCGGCGAGCCCTGCTCCGACCTCTCGAGCCGCCCCATCTCCGGCGGTCACGACGACGCCCTCGTCCACCGTCGCCCCGACGCTGCTCGTCGCGGACGCCCCGTTGCCGCACTTCACGATCGCCATCACCGCGACGTCTCCCGACGGGCAGGATCCCGGTCGCGGCAAAGGTCCGGGTCGTGCGAGCCCGGTCAACGACGACGTTCCGTTCGCGGAGCGCGCGGTGGATGCTCCGGCACGGCTCGTGCGCGGGGAGGTGCCGAGCTACCCCGCCGAAGCGCGCGGCGACGGCGTCGAAGCCGACGTGCCGCTCCAGCTCGTGGTGTCGAGGGAGGGCGGCGTGGAGAGCGTGCAGGTCGTGCGTCGTGCGGGCCACGGCTTCGACGAGGCGGCGATCGGCGCGGCGCACCGGTTCCGGTTCTCGCCGGCCGTGAAGCAGGGACAGCCGGTCCGCGTGCAGGTCAGCTGGACGGTGGAGTTTCGACTCCAGTAGCGGTGCTACCGCGCGCCCATGCGAGGCGCCGGCTTGGTGGGGTCCTCCGGCCACGAGTGCCTCGGGTACTTGCGGACCAGCTCCTTGCGGATGCTCGGATAGTGCCGCTGCCAGAAGCCGGCGAGATCGGTCGTCACCTGGACCGCGCGCTGGTTGGGTGCGAGAAGCTCCAGCACGAGGGGCACGCGACCGCCGCCGACCCGCGGCCCGTCGATCATCCCGAAGAAGTCCTGGAGGCGCGACGCGATCCGGGGAGGTTTGCCCGCGTCGTACGAGACCGTCACGGCGCGACCCATCGCCAGGGTCACCCGCTCGGGGGCCAGGCGGTCCACGTCGCCCGGTCGGCCCGCGAGAGCCTTCAGCGTGTCGAGCAGACCCGCCTGCCGCAGCTCCTCGAAGCTTCGCCGGCCCTCGCTCAGCGACGCGAGCGTCTGCTTCACCACGTCGTCGTCGGGCGCTCTTATCGAAGCATCTACGGAAGCCGCAAAGCGGGCCCGCGACAGCCATCGATCGAGCACGTCGGCCGGCGCGAAGGCGCGTGGCCCTGCGACCAGCGCGGCCTCGGAGAGGACCCGCGCCGCCTCTTTCTCCGGTGGCTCCGCTCCCTCGGACGCGTGGAGCACGAGCCCGCCCCAGACCATCTCCTCGCGCGCATCGACGCGCTCGGCCTGCGCGTTCCACTTCACGTCGCGTCTCTCCTCGACCTCCTCCGGGAAGAGGTCGATGAGCCACTCGGGCTCGATCGCGCTGGCGAGCCTCACGAGCACCCCTCCACGGGCCCCTTGCGGTCGCTCCTCCGCGTCGAGCGCTACCATCCACTCCGCGTCGCGCACGACGCTGGCCTCGCCGAGCTCTGCCGCTCCACCGCCGCCCATCGCGAGCTGCCTTCCACCCCGTCGCACGCGCTTGGCAACGCGATCCGGGTACCCGCTCAGCACCGCCAGCCTCAGCGCTTCATCCGGAGACCCACCCTCCCGCCTTCCCGCGTTCCCGTCTTCCTGTCGACCCCCTCTCCGCGTGCCGCGCTCCAGCTGCTTCGCCGCCCGGGCCACGGCATGCGTCGCCCCTGCGTCGAGGCCCGCCGCACGGAGCGCGCTCGCGGAGAAGCGTGAGTCCTCCGCTTCGCGGTAGAGGTCGAGGAGGGCGCCCAGGTCGGATGCCTCGGTCGCCGTGTCCTGGCCTCGCGCGTCACCGAAGCGCGCACGGCTCGAGGCGCGGATGTCTCCCTCGGCCAGGATCGCCGCCGCGACGCAGGCGTCGTCCGCGACCCCTCGTCGCTCCCCCTCGACGACCACGCGTGCGGCCCGCGGATGCACGGCGAATCGCAGCATCGCGCGGCCGGTCTCCGTCACACGGCCTTCCAGGTCGATGGCCCGCAGGCGCTGCAGGAGATCGCGCGCGGCCCGCACGTGTCCGTCGGGAGGCGGCTCGAGCCAGGGCACGTCGACCGCTCCGAGCGCGGCGAGCTCCAGCTCGGTCTGCGCCAGATCGAGACGACGGATCTCGGGCGCCTCGTGCTCGGGGCGCGACTCGAAGTCGGCGCGCGTGTAGAGGCGCAGGCATCGCCCCGGTCGCGTTCTGCCTGCGCGCCCCGCCCGCTGCACCGCCGAGGCGCGGCTCACCTTCTCGACGCGCAGCCGAGGCAGCCCGGACCAGGGAGCCTGCGAGGCCACGCGCGCGAGGCCCGCGTCGACCACCGCGACGACTCCTTCGATGGTGACCGACGACTCGGCGACGTTCGTCGAGAGGATCACCTTGCGCCGCGTCCCCGGTCGCACCGCCGTGTCCTGCTCCTCGGGGGAGAGATCTCCGTGGAGCGGCACGAGCGCGAGGTCCGCCTCCGCGGCGAGCTTCTCGCAGGCCTCGCGTGCCCGCCGGATCTCTCCCGCGCCGGGAAGGAACACCAGCACGTCCCCGTCCAGCCCCTCGCCGAGGAGCCGCCTCACGGCGGAGGCCACCTGAAGCGCGAGCGGTCGATCGTCGGGCTGGGGCAGATGCTCGATCTCCACGTCGAACCGACGACCCTCGGACCGCAGGACCGGCGCCCCGAGATGCGCGGCGAGGGGTGCCGTGGCGAGCGTCGCGCTCATGGCCACGATGCGAAGCTCGGGACGGCGCGTCCGGCGCAGCCTCTCGACGAGGGCGAGGGCGACGTCGCCCTGGAGGTGCCGCTCGTGAAACTCGTCGAGCACGACCACCGCGATGCCCGCCAGGTCCGGTGATGCGATGAGCTTGCGCCCGAGGACCCCCTCGGTCACGAAGCGGATGCGCGTCTTCGCGCTCGAGATGTCCTCGAAGCGCACCTGGTAGCCGACCGTCCCGCCCACCTTCTCGCCGAGCTCGTCGGCCACGCGACGGGCGGCCATGCGCGCGGCGAGCCGGCGCGGCTCGAGGACCACGATCTCCCCATGCTCGGCCATCCCGGCGTCGAGCAACGCTCGCGGGACACGCGTCGTCTTTCCAGCCCCGGGAGGAGCCTCGAGGACGAGGGTCGGGTGGGCGCGCAGCGAGGCGACCACCTCGGGGAGGAGCGGATCGATGGGCAGCGGCTGCACGGCACGGGGAGAGTATCCTTCTCCCGATGACCCCCACCGAGTCGTTCGAGAGGGCGCGGGAGGTTCTGCTCCGTCATCGCGAGGACCTCGACGCGGCGCGCGCCGAGTTCCGCTGGCCGACGCTGACCGAGTTCAACTGGGCGTGGGACTGGTTCGACGTGCTGGCCGCCCGCAAGGACAAGGCCGCCCTCCGCATCGTGAGCGAGGGCAGCGAGGGCCGGCGCGTTCACGAGGCGACCTACCGGGAGCTCGCCGAGCGCTCCACCCGCCTCGCGCGGTACCTCCACGATCACGGCGTCGCGCGGGGCGACCACGTGCTCGTCATGCTGACCAACGTCATGCCCCTCTGGGAGACCATGCTGGCCGCGATGCGCCTCGGCGCCGTCGTCATCCCGGCCACCGTGCAGCTCACGCCCGACGACGTCGACGACCGCATCGCGCGCGGGAACGTGCGTCACATCGTGACCGACGGCGAGGGCGCGAAGAAGCTGCGTCGCCCCGAGCGCCTCGGCGTCCGGCTCGCCGTCGGGGGCGCGGAGGGGTTCACGATCTACGACGACGCCCTCGAGGCTCCCGCGGTCCTGGCTCGCGTGGCGACCCGGGCCACGGATCCGCTGCTCCTCTACTTCACGTCCGGCACGACCGCGAAGCCGAAGCTCGTCCTCCACACCCACGAGAGCTACCCGGTCGGGCACCTGTCGACGATGTACTGGCTGGGCCTCCGCGAGGACGACGTCCACGAGAACATCAGCTCCCCGGGCTGGGCGAAGCACGCGTGGTCGAGCTTCTTTGCGCCGTGGAACGCGGGCGCGACCATCCTCGTGCACGACTACGCGCGGTTCTCGCCCGCAGGCACGCTCGCCGTCCTGCGCGAGCACGAGGTGACGACGATGTGCGCGCCGCCGACGGTTTGGCGCATGCTGATCCTGGACTCCCTGGGCGAGAGGCCGGGTCGTCTGCGCGAGCTGTGCAGCGCCGGTGAGCCGCTCAACCCGGAGGTCATCGAGACCGTGAGGTCGGCGTGGGGCATCACCATCCGCGACGGCTACGGGCAGACGGAGACGACCGCGCAGGTCGGCAACCCGCCGGGCTTCCCGGTCAAGCTGGGGTCGATGGGCAAGCCGCTGCCCGGATACGAGGTGACGCTGCTCGACGGCGAGGGCCACGAATCGAGCGACGGGGAGGTGGCGCTCCGGCTCTCGCCGCGGCCGACGCCGCTCATGGTGGGCTACGTCGACGACGCGGAGCGAACGGCCGCGGTCATGGCGGGCGGCTACTACCGGACCGGCGACGAGGCGCGGCGCGACGACGACGGGTACGTCCACTTCGTCGGCCGGGGGGACGACGTCTTCAAGAGCAGCGACTACCGCATCAGCCCCTTCGAGCTCGAGAGCGTGCTACTCGAGCACGAGCTCGTCGCGGAGGCCGCGGTGGTGCCCAGCCCCGACGCGGTGAGGCTCTCGGTTCCCAAGGCGTTCGTGGTGCTGCGCCCCGGGACGCCGGAGACGCTGGAGACGGCGCGGGCGATCTTCGCGTTCGCCAGCGCCAGGCTCGCTCCCTACATGCGCGTGCGCCGCCTGGAATTCGCCGTCCTGCCGAAGACCATCTCCGGGAAGATCCGGCGGGTCGATCTCCGCAAGCTCGAGGCCTCGCGCCGGGAGAAGGGCGAGCGAGGACCGGCCGAGTTCTGGCTCGAAGACATGGGTGCGTGAGAGATTCGCTGACCGTGCGTGCGACGTCCGACGTTCCCCTGGCCCCGCTGACGACCCTGCGTGTGGGCGGAGCGGCGGCGCGGATGGTGGAGCTGGGCTCCGAGGAGGACGTGCGGGAGAGCCTCGCCGACGCCGATGCGCGCCGTGAGCCGCTGCTGGTCCTCGGCGGCGGCAGCAACATCGTCATCGCCGACGAGGGGTTTCCGGGCCTCGTGGCGCGCATGGCCATTCGCGGGGTCGAGGCCCGGCGAGACGGGGATCGCGTCGTCGTCGACGTGGGGGCCGGCGAAGAGTGGGACACGCTGGTCGCACACGCCGTCGACGAGGGGTGGCGCGGCGTGGCGAGCCTCAGCGGGATCCCCGGTCGGGTGGGGGCGACGCCCATCCAGAACGTGGGCGCGTACGGAGAGGAGGTGGCGGACACCATCGCGGGCGTCCGCGTCTTCGACCGAGCGTCGAACGCGTTCGTCGACATGGCGCCAGCCGAGTGCGGCTTCGGGTACCGGGCGAGCATCTTCAAGCGAAACGAGCGCTGGATCGTGACGCGCGTGCGCTTCGCGTTCGAGCGCGGGGACGACGCGCCGGTGCGCTACGCCGAGCTTGCGCGGGCGCTGTCCGTGAAGGAAGGGGACGTGGCCCCCGCGAAGCAGGTGCGCGAGACGGTGATCGCGCTCCGTCGAGGAAAGGGGATGGTGCTCGATCCGGCGGACCCCGACTCGGTGAGCGCCGGCTCGTTCTTCGTCAACCCGGTCGTCGACGTGGCCACCGCAGTGCGTGTCGAAGCGCTGGCCGGCGCGGTTCCTCCACGCTTCGCCGCGGGCGACGGTTGCGTGAAGCTCGCCGCGGGGTGGCTGGTGGAGCGCGCTGGCTTTGCCCGGGGATGGGGAGAGGGGCGTGCCGGGGTGTCGCGCAAGCACGCGCTCGCCCTCGTGAACCGTGGAGGGGCGACCTCGGCCGAGCTCCTCGCCGTCGCCCGCGCCATCCGCGACGGCGTGCGCGCTCGCTTTGGCGTCACCCTCGAGCCCGAGCCGGTCTTCGTCGGGTGCTCGCTGGAGTGACCCCCGCGCGTGGTCACGGAAAGATGGTGACCTGGAGGGCGAGGAGCACGGCGACGAGCGCGATGGCCGGTCCGAGAGCCGCGACGGAGCGGTCGAAGCGGTACTGCGTGAAGAGGAAGGCGATGAATGCGGCGAGCCCGCCGGCGTAGGCGCACGTCCAGCATCGCCAGAAGAAGCCCGCGTGCGCGCTCCACACGAGCGTGGCCGGATTCGGATCCGGGTACACGAAGAACTGGATGCCGCGCACGACCGCATACGCTCCCACGGCGACGACGCAGCCCCAGCACAGCGAGACCCCGACCGCGGCGAGGACCTCGTCCCGCTTCACGAGGCGCTCTCCCTTCGGCTCTCCTGCCGGAAAGCCACGACGCGAGGGCACTCCGGGTCCGGGCCGTGCACGCCGTCGACGTGCGTCGCCACGACCTTGCACCCGCCCTTGCACACGCTCCGCAGCGAGCACGACGCGCAGGGCTCGGCGGGCGAGTCGAGGTACGCCCGCCACCGGGTGAGGACAGCGTCGCCCCCGTGGTCCACGAGCTCGGTCGCGCGGAGCTCCGTGGGGAAGGCGAAGCTGCAAGGGGAGACGCGCCCGTCGACGGTGAAGGCCGCGAGGGCGCCGCCGGCCTCGCACCCGAAGACGCCGAGGCGCGTCAGGCGGGCAGGGTCGTTCGCGAGCTCGGCGTCGGCGGAGAGGAAGGCGACCAGCGCGCAGTCGATGCGGACGTGAAAGTCCCCGGTGGCGCAGAGCGTGTGCGCGAGCTCGCGGAGCGTGGGCCCGAGCGAACGGGCCTGGTCGAGCGTCAGCCGCCGCGCGAGGTAGTCGAGGGAGGCTGCGCGACCCGCGGGCTTGTACCGGAGGAGCTGCGCCTCGCAGGCGCCGAGGTCACGGGCGCGGGCGAGGGTCTCGTGGACCCGCGGGAAGCTCTCACGCGTGAGCACCACGTTCACTCCGACGCGCATCCCGGCGCGCGCGAGTCGCTCGATGGCCCGCTCGGCCGCCGCGGCTCCGTCGAACCCTCGCACGCTGGCGTAGGTCTCCGAGGCGCCGTCGTAGCTGACGTTCACCTGCGCGAAGCCGCGTAGCTTCTCGAGGCGCGCGTCGGTGAGACCGAGCCCGCTCGTCGTCAGCACCGGTGTGATGCCTCGGGCCCGGGCGTCCTCCGCGAGCACGTCGAGGTCGTCCCGTGTCGTGGGCTCTCCCCCGCCGAAGGCCACCGTGAAGACGCCTGCATCGCGCAGCGCATCGAGCTCCCCGAGGAGCGTCTCGCGCGGCGGCTCCACCCCGTCGGGGCGTGCGTCGAGGTAGCACCCCTCGCAGCCTGCCCCGCAGCGGGCCGTCACCGCCATGTGCACCTCGATGGGGCCGCCAACGCTCGCTCCCTCGAGCCACGCGGGACCGCCGTCGAGCCCCAGCGCGCGCACGCCGTCGCGGTCGAGCGCGACGATGGCCGGCTGGCTCTCCAGCTTCACCCACGCTCCCCAGCTCTCGTAGCGGACGATCACGCGCCCTTCTCCTTGCGGCTCTTGGCCTCGGAGTCGCGACTCCGGGCCAGGGGCGAGACGACCTTCACGTCCTCGGTCTTCAGGGCGGCGAGGACGGCGGCGAAGACCGCGGCGCTCACGATGGCCGTCGCAAATAACGTATCGACGACGCTCCCGATGCTGGAACAGTTCGCGCCGTGACCCGTGCGCACGCGCAGGATCTGGTCGACCTCCGGCTCGCGCGTCCCGCCGCTCATAGCCCGAACCCTGGCAGATACTGCGGACCGAACCAGTCGAGCAACGTGAACGCCGTCGCGATCACGGTCGCGCCGCACAGAAGCGCGCGTGCGGCCCGCGCCGCCCCCGTCTGGGAGCCGACCGCGCTCCACGCTCGCGCCACGAGCAGCAGCGGAAGCACACCTGCTCCGAGGATGAGGAACGGCGCGGCGTTCCCCGACTCGTACTTCGACGCGAGCAGTCCTCCCGCCACCGCGACGAACGCCACGAAGAGAGCCGCGACCGGAGACAGCTTGCGAAGCTCGCGCATCGCCGTGTCGAGCTTGCGCTGCATCCCGGCGCGCACCAGGCCCACCACCGCCAGGAGCACGAACGCCGCGAGCACAGCCAGCGAGCCCCAGCGCACGGTGCGCCGGACGAGGAGTCGTTCCACCTGCTTCACGAAGCGGGAGTCGAGGCGATTCTTGTGGGTGTTGGCCTCGGCCGCTGCCTCGTCGATCCGCCCCGCCGCCACGAGCGCGTCCACCAGCTCGCGCTCGGCCAGACGCTGCGTGAGCGGATCGGCCTTCGGGTCCTCCGCGACCTGGCGCAGCTCTCCGATGGCATCGTCCGGTCGGTGCATGCGACCGATCCACGCCTCGGCCACCAGCATCCGGGCCTCGACTCGAACCGGTCCCGGCGGGAACGATTCCAGATCATGCGCGAGCGCGTCGACCGCCGCCGGGTCCGAGGACGCGGCGGGATCGCGGCGCACCTTCTCCAGGCGCGTCAGCGGCGCGAAGTCCCCCTCCGAGCGCGCGTGCAGCCAGTCGATGCGGTCCGAGGCGCGGAGCGCCCAGCGCGTATTGGGGGCGGCGTCGATGGCCGCGCGGTCGTCGACGAGGGCCTGCGCAAACGCCGCGTCGCCTTCGTCGAGCTCGCCCAGCAGGAAGTACGCCTCGCCGACGGCCTTCGGATCGTCGTTCGCGGCGGTGGCGCGCGAGAGGGCTTGCCGCGCGACGTCTCGCTTCGGGGGCTCCAAGCTCAGGGCCGCGTTCGCTGCATCGACCGCGGTCTGCGCCCCCGTGGCCGCTGCGGCTCGCGTCACCGCAGACGCCGTCGTGGCGACCATCAGCGCGAGCAGGGCCCACCGCATCGGCCTGGAAGCTCCCACGCGCGCGGGGCGTTGTCCATCGCGTCGCCCCTTCCTCTGCTAGACACCTCCGCATGAGCGCCCGCGCCGTTGCCCCACTCCTCGTCGCGCTCGCGGCGTCGGGTTGCCACGGGTGCCACGACGACCATCCTTATGTGCCGTATGCCATCGGCTCGAGCGACCCTGGCCGCGTGGACGCGGGGGCAGAGGCGGCTCCTCGGGCCAGCGCGGCTCCGCCGACCGTGGACGCAGGCTCGGCGTTCGCGGGAGAGGCCGCAGCCATCGCACCGCCGGGGCTGTCGCAGTGGCCGGTGGGGGGACTGCTCCTCGTGGCGCCGCAGGGGCAGGTGTTCGTCTCGGCGGTCGTGCGTGACTTCGACGGGGACGGCGCTGCGGACGCGTTCGCGGTGGTGCGGCCGCTGGAGGGGAGCGATCCCGGCGCGCTCGTCTTCTACCGAGGTGCGCTTCACGCCGAGCCGGCGGACGCCGGGCTCGCCGTGCAGACGACGTTCTCACCCGCGATCGGGGGAGCCCACGAAGGAGGATGCACGGCGGTGGATCGCCTCGTCGCCGTGGGAATTCGCTCGGTTCTCGTGGAGCTGGGGACTCAGTGCCCGCCGCGTGCCGCGAGCGCACCGGACCGCTGGCTTGCGGTGGTGTCCGGCGGCGCCACGCCTCGCATCCGCCTCGCCGCGACCATCGTCGATCCGCCGGGGGCCCCGTCGCTCACCGTGGACGGCGACGCTTCGGACCGCGACGGCGACGGGCTCGAGGACGTCGCGCTGCGTGTGACGCTGGAAGGAGGGAGCGCTCCGCTCGAGCCCGGGCCTCGCGTGGGGGCCACGCTGGCGTGGCTGGATCGCCCGGCGGGTCTCAGCCGCGACGCGGCAGCGACGGAGTCGTCGTTCGCGACGCTGGCCGCGCAGGCCGCGGTGCGGGCGAAGAGCACGAAGGACGCAGCGGCGGTGCCGGGCCTGGTGGCGCAGACGCGAGCGCTCTGGCGCGCCGTATGCGCGGACGGCGGCTCGCCGAGGCTCGTGGGCGTGACCGGGACGGGGGCCATCAGCTGCGGGTCGACGCGCGCCCTCGAGGAGGCCGGTCTGGCCGAAGTGCGCGCCTACGTGACCCAGGGGGACGCGCTGCGGGCGGCGCTGGCGCTCGATCGCGCCGAGAGAGCCCCGGCGTCACGCACGCCCGGGAGAGCGACCGAAGCACGCGGGTGGATCGAGCAAGTGGCGCCGCTCGTGGCGGCGCGGGCGGTGCGTGCCGTGTCCGCCGTACCGCAGTCGGGTAAGGGGCACGAGCCGGCGTGGGGTGCGCTCGCGTTCGAGCCCGGTGGGAAGCTGCTCGTGCGCACGCGGGCGGGCGTCGTGCGGGTCGACGCCGACGCGGGGGACGAAGCGTCCGCGGACGACGTGACCGCGTGGCCTGCGGCGGTGACCTCGCCGGACGGCGCGCTCCGCTGGATCGAGACCTACGACGCGTGCGACGGAGTGGCGCTGCACGCGACGTTCGCCGGAGGGGACGACATGCGCGACGTGGCCCTTCCGGTGGCACCGTCCCTCGGGGACCGCTGCTCGGGCTCGCGGGGTGCGCCGGCGCGAGCGCTCGCTGTGGCCTGGGGACCGGGTGGTTTGGAGGCGATCGTCGAAGGGCAGCCGCTGCTGGTCGCACCCGAGACGTCGCGCGCGTCGCTCCTTGCGGCCCTCGTCGATTCGCCGGCCACGCGAGGTGCGCCGCGCTCGCCCGACGGCAAGGTGCTCGTCACGTCGACCTCGGCAGGGCTCCTCGTGCGCAGCGCAACGCGGACACGCCTGCTCCGGGCGCCGGAGCTCGACGGGACCTGGGCCGAGCAGCGCGACTGCACCGTGAGCAACGACGCGACGCACGTCGCCTGCGTGCGCGCGGGCAAGGCGTGGGTCGGCGCCTGGGACGCGCCATAGGGCGTGTGGATCACACGCCACAGCCTCCCGAAGGTCGACTAGTACGGAGGGCCCATGATCACGCTGACGATGACCGCGCCCGGCAAGAACGCCCTCAGCACCGAGCTGATGACCTGGCTCATCGACCGACTCGGCGAGGCGCGCGGCGAGCCCATCTTCCTCACGGGGGCGGGGGACGCGTTCAGCGCGGGCCTGAACCTCAAGGAGGTGGCCGCGCTCGACGCCGACGGGATGACCCGGTTCCTCGGCACGCTGGAGCGCATGGTGGAGGCGCTCTTTCACTACCCCGGCCCGATCGTCGCCTGGATCAACGGGCACGCCATCGCCGGCGGCTGCATCGTGGCCCTCACCTGCGACCATCGCTTGATGACCTCGCAGCCGAAGGCGCGCATCGGTCTCAACGAGGTGCCTCTCGGCCTGCGCTTCCCGCCGAAGACGTGGCACCTCGTCGAGCATCGCGTCCCGGCGCACACGCGCGAGCGGGTCGTCCTCGAAGGGGGCCTCCACTCGCCGGAGACGGCGCTGCGCCTCGGGCTCATCGACGAGGTCGTCGCCGGGGAGGCGGAGGCGCGCGCGTACGCCGAGCGGATCGCGGCGTCGCCGGGTCCCGCCTACGCGGCGGCCAAGAAGGCGCTGCGCGAGGGAGTGCTCGACGTCGGACCCGACGAGGAGCGTCACTTCCGCGAGGCGGTGCTCCCCGGCCTGGGTGACGCCGGAGCTCAAGGCGCGCCTCGTCGCCGTCCTCGCGCGCTGAGCGTTCTCCTCACTTGTGCGTGCAGAGCACGTCGTCCGCGTCGCGCGTGCTCTGGAGACACTGCAGGGCATGGTCGGCGCACCGCACGACGAGGACCCCGTGGGCGAGCAACGTCGTCAGCGACGCGCCCGTCGAGCGCGCGACGAGCTGCCTGGGCAGCGTCGCGTCGCATCCCTTCTCCATGAGGACGTCGATGCGTCGTCCGCTCGACACGACGTCCGGCCGACCCGCACCGCGCAGCGAATCGGCGATCGACTTGGCGTACGTCGGGTCTGCCGCGGCGTCCCCCGGCTGGGGCGCCTGCATCGCGGCCATGTACTGGATGGCCTGGAGCTGCACGTCGATCGGCATCGTGATGAGGACCGTCGGGCTCGACGTCGGGACGGGTCGCGTCGGCATGAGCCGCCCCGCGTCGGGAGGTGCGGCGCTCGTCGTCGAGGACGCGGCGGTCGATGGCGGCGTGGGCGGAGCGACGGTTCCGGCGTCGAGGTCCGCGAGCGGTCCGCTCTTGTCGCATGCGAAGACCCCGACGACGGCGATGAGCAATAGGCGAGGCCCCATGGGCCGATTCTGATACGACACGAGGCGGTGCGGAAGGTCGGCGTCGCGATGGCGTGCGTCCTGGCGGTGGCGGGCCTCGTCGCAGGCCGCGCGCTGGGAGACGACGCGGGCGCAGGAGGCTCGACGCGGGCCACGATGACGTGCGAGCGCGTCGACGCCCCGGGGCGCGTGCGGTGCGACGTCGAGGCGCGCGTCGCGGCGGGGGAGTCGATCTCGTGGGGCGACGTCGTCATCACGAAGACGCCGGGCTTCGTGGGAGCGCTGCGGGGACGCATCGGCCCGCACGACGCCACGACGCACGACGCCGAGGTCTGGCGCTGGGCGCTGGCGCTCGTGGCGCGGGAGAAGGGAAGCGGCGACGTGGAGGCGACGGTCCGGGTGGTCGTGTGCAAGCGGGAGGCATGCACGCCACGCGAGGTGCAGGTGACGGGGAGGGTGGTCGTGGGGGAGTAGGGCGAGAAACTTGGCCGCCGTGACCCGCGTGCGGCGTAGTGGGGCGCGGATGCAGCTCCCCGGGCGACTGAAGACGACGACGCTCGGCGATCTGCTCGGCGCTCTCCACCGCGAGTCCTCGACGGGTACCCTGGAGCTCGTGGAAGATCGCGGCCGCACCCACCGCGTGCATCTCAGCCTCGGCCGCGTCGTCGCCGTCGAGCTCGACGGCGCCGCCCCTTCGCTGGCGGAGATCCTGCGGCGCGATCACGCAGCCGACGACGACGTCCTCCGTCGCTCTCTCCTCCGCGCGATGACCTCGCGTCGCCTCCACGGCGAGGTCCTCGTCGATGAGTTCCACCTCGCGCCCTCCGTCGTCGGTGCGGCGCTCCGCCGTCAGCTCCTCGCGCGCCTCACCGCGCTCGACCAGCTCGCCGACGCCCGCATCTCCTTCCGTGTCGCCGTCCGCGCCCCCCGCGGCGCGCTCCATCAGGCCCCGCTCGACGCCCGCGAGTTCCTTCACGGCCGCCGTCGCGCCCGCGCGCGCACCCCCGCGCCACCGCCCGTCCACGCCCTCCGCGACGCGACTCCCTGGCGCATCCTCGGCCTGCCGCCCGGGTCCGAGCCGGCGGAGATCAAGCGCGCCTACCGTCGCCTCGCCCGCACCGTCCATCCCGACCTCCACCCCGGGATCACGGACGACGAGCGCCGCGTCCTCGAAGCGCGCTTCCACGAGCTCACCGAGGCTTACCGCACCCTCGTCGCCTGATCGCGGCGGTGCGGGGGAGCTAGTGATTCTGCGTGAGCGTCGCGAGGGCGAGCTTCGCTTCCGGCGCGTAGTGCGAGTCGGGGAACTTGCGGAGCAGCGTGCGCCACGTGTTCTTCGCGTCGTTGTACGCCTCGATCTCCGTCTGGCACCACGCGAGCTGCTCCAGCGCGTCGTCGAGCACCTCCCGGTCCGCGGCCTGCTCGGACAGGGGGGCCAGAATGCCGATGGCCTCCTTCTGCTTTCTGAGCTTGCGGTACGCGATCGCGAGCTGGAGCTTCGCGCTCGGCGACACCGACGCCGCGTCGTCGTAGCGGAGCGACTCTTCGTACGCGCCCGCCGCTTCCTGCCAGCGCTGCAGGCGCGAGCTGTCGAGCCCCTGGAGGTAGAGGAGCGTCGCCTGCTCGATCTTGGCCTTCTGCACCGCCTCGGCGAAGAGCTGCGACTCGCTCCGCGTGAGCGGCTTGGCCTTCATCGCGTCCCAGCCGCGAATGACGTCGATGCGCCGCCCTTCCTTCACGAGCTCGTAGAACTTCGCCGCCTCGATCTCCGCGGCGTTGCGCTCGGCCTCGCGCTGGCGGCTCTCGTCGAGGTCCGTCTTCAGGCGGGCGTTCTCGTCGCGGAGGTGCTTGGCCGTGGCGTCGATGGCGTCGACCCGCGCGTCGACGGCGAACTTCAGCGCGGCGAAGACGACGACGACGAAGACGACGTACGCCGTGGCGCTGTTCCACGCCAGGCGTCGCTCGTAGCCCTGCTGGCGCTTGGCGATGGACTTGATGTCGGCCGACAGCGCATTGGTCAGGTTGTTCGTCTTGATGACGAGGCCACGTGACTCGATGATCTCGCGCTTGATGTCGCGCAGCTCGTCGTCCGCTTCGTGCATCGCGCCACACGCTGTACGCCGGCCCCCCTCGCTCCGGCAAGGGAATCGGGACCCGGCCTCGACGTCGCGTCGTCGACATTCCGGCGGCCGCGTGCTAGCTGGGCGCTCCAAAGACCATCCATCATGCAGACGACCGACATCCGCAAGGGCCTCAAGATCCAGATCGATGGCGTTCCGTACGCCATCCTCGAGCACCAGTTCGTGAAGCCCGGCAAAGGGCAGTCGTTCACGCGCTGCCGCGTCAGGAACCTGATGACGGGCAACACCATCGAGCGCACCTGGAAGTCGGGTGAGTCCGTGGAGCTGGCCGACGTCGAGACGCGCAAGCTCAACTACTCGTGGGATGAGGGCGACAGCCTGGTCTTCATGGACACGAGCACCGGCGACCAGATCCACGTCGAGCGCGACAAGGTCGGCGACGAGGCGCGCTTCCTGGGCGAGGGGCTCGACTGCGAGGTCACGCTCTTCAACGGCAACGCCATCGGCGTG
>Ga0182030_10009579_pt1 | contig 19812 bp, 18 predicted proteins | sample 812S3MmetaG_FD_121299 | JGI IMG/M metagenome (GOLD analysis project Ga0182030, IMG submission 121299) | Permafrost microbial communities from Stordalen Mire, Sweden - 812S3M metaG (Illumina Assembly) | ecosystem: Environmental > Terrestrial > Soil > Wetlands > Permafrost | place: Sweden... | reverse complement strand
TTCAACTTCAACTTCAACTTCAACTTCAACTTCAACTTCAACTTCAACTTCAACTTCAACTTCAACTTCAACTTCAACTTCAACTTCAACTTCAATTTGTTGCACCTGAAACGACGAATCATCGCCATCAACCTTGGTCCAGGCTGTGTTGGCTGAGGATTCTGATCCTGACTAAGACAGAAAGATTTTCGCCCAGTTCTTTCCGCTTGTTCCTTCCTGCTTTGCCTCTGCGCAGTACAAGACCCTAAGCCCTGTTATTTTCACGTCATCCAAGAACCCCTACCGCCTGCACCCATCAACTTCAACTCTCTCAAACCACCATCGTCGGTCAAGAAAATACCAAGACAATTCCAACGTCCTCGAACCTCATCTTCGATCCCGATACATCTTCACGTCCTTTCTGCTTCTTCGTCGAAGTACATTTGGATCGCCTTATAAACATACATCATGTCGTCTTCGAATTTATAGCATAACGGTCCCTAGGGACGCCATAACCAACGGTTTTAGATCTTGCCTGGTGAAGGCTTTTGACCACGATACACGATCAGTGTCCGCCTGCGTCGAATTCAGATCCGATTTCAATTCCTCGAGAGTCTTTTCAAGACCCCCAATTACGTTCTTCCCATTCAGCGCTGCATCGCGACGCCCTTTTCGCCTTCGCCACTGTCCGACGATCATAATCAATTCACTCAAATAATAATACGTTAGAGGATTGCTGCATAATCACCTCCTTGCGGTTCTACTCAATTACCATAACATACACAACACCAAACTCATACTTTGCGGAAATGGGGTTACAAGATCTTTTCAATTGGCGCTCGCAAACAGCAGTGCAAACAGCAGCGAGCATGCCAGCCGTTGCCGATGAGGATCTGGCTGCGGACGTCGATGAACCCCCGGATCATCGTTCTGCGTCTGATCCAACTGGCTTTCACAAATCTACTATCCGACCTCAAAGCCTAAGGCAAGAGTCTCTTCTCACCAAAGCTCTAAAGAGTCCGGAGCTTGAAGAAACCAAACCCAACATCCATGTCGCAACAGACTTATCGCGTCGGAGATCAATGATCAGCAATGCCAGCTTGGCATCGACCGCAGAGCTCACGAGCGACGGAGGCTTGACAAGTCCTGCCCGTACGAATACGCCCAGTCCACCACCCCCAAGTACAACATACACGAGCTTTTCTCCCTATTCATTAGCGTCCAAACCTTTACCTCCTCCAGCAGTTCCGATGGCCAACGTCGAGATTAAGGAGTCCATCGCCCAGCTTCCGGATGCGATCGCCATCTCCCCGAAGGCTCAACCTCCTGTCGAGGTAGCACCTAAGAAGCGGTGTATCACATTCGCGTGTGGCGCAAAGAGGAGTCCGATTTCGAAGCCTGCTGTTGTACCACAACCGCTTGCTACTGCCGCTCCTGCAGAAGCACCAAAACGTTCATGCACGATCAAATTCGCGTGTGCTGGCCCCAAACCTTCCGATAAGACCACCAAAGTCGAGGCGCCAAAGACTCCTCAGATGTCGAAAGCTACCGAACCTTTAAGGCGAAACGGAAGTCGTTCTCCATCCATGACGCGAAAGTCACCCCGTCCTGGATTATCTTCAACTCGAACCCACCCCACATCTAATCGACGCGTTTCTCAAAGTCCCATTGCGGTCCGAGCCAAGCCAAAATTCATCTTCACTGATGAGAAGACCATCGAATCGTCTGAGGCTACTCGCTTCCATGAATTTGCTAGCGGGGAAGTGCAAGAAGATGATTGGATTAGAAAGGACTCGGAGAATCCAAGGGAGAAATTGACTATCAGTGACACGCTAAAGAAAGAGAACGCCATTCGTAAACTTGGTAATGAAGCAGAGGAGGAAGCTTTGGAAGAGGCTGAGAATGAAGATGAGGACGAGCAAGATGGGAATGACTCCGATGACGAGAACGGCTTCGATGACGACCTCGATAACGATTCATTAGATGGGTCTGAGGTGGAAGCATCTGACGGTAACGAGACAGACAACGAAGCCGGCTTTGCGGACTCTGACGACGAAAGTGATGGCGATGGAGAGTTTGCTTTCTGGACACCCGGACGAAGCATTATGGATAAAAATGGCGAGCTTAGGATCAACTATCGAGCTTCAGCTCACCGCACGGCTTCTGCATCATCCATCGAGTCATTAGGTCCCTTGAGCTCTATCCAGGAAAACGCCAGGAAACCACGCAGAAAGCCTATCAAGATCCGACCAGGCACTCCAGATCTACCTGATAGTACCGATTTCGTTTGCGGTACTCTTGATGAGGATCGTCCTTTAGAGAATGCCTATGTATCTTGCATGGAGGCGAGGAAGCACGCTAAGCACAAGCCGACTCCTCAAGACATCGATCCCAGTTTCCCTACTTCTGACCCTGAAAATGAAGAGGATGAGAACGATGCTGCTAAAACCGCGAATGATAGTGATGAACATGTCTGGCTTCACGGAAAGTTCGAGGATTCGGACGAGGAGCGACATGGTCGACGGGGTGGTCGTCGCAAGTCTCCTGGTCAATCACCAAAAAGATTTCGCTCGCCTCCACCTAAAAGACCCCACTCTCCACCTCCTACCAAAACCCGTCTCCGTTCGCCTCCACCTCGCAAGCTTTTTGGTGGGCACTCTCCAAAGCGTATGCGTTCTCCACCTCCTGCACGTACTGTTCGTTCTCCTCCAGCATCCCCAACCACCAACGCGCCTCCCAATGCTATCTCCTTCGCCCCACTTGGATCACGACCTGGTCTTACTCATACGAAGTCGCTCCCGCGAACACCTAATGCATTCTGTCGCCAATACCGTGCTGATCGTCTCGCTGCTGCCAATGGCAACAACGATGACAGCACCGACGGTCACGTTCGAGGTGCTATCGACATCATCAAAGGTCTCGAGCAAAAGCACCAACGCCGCAAGGAAAAATTCTACCAAAAATCCAACCGCAAGGGCAAGCAACCTGAACGCAAACCCCAGCCAGGAAAAGGAGCGGAACGAATGCGAGAATTAGGTCTTCACATGGCCGGCAAAGCAACAGACGCATACATGATGTCTGCCTAAACACATACCGGGTTCGAGACTCCAAATTGGACAGTTCTCCCCATCTACAACCTTCTCTTCATTTGTAAATACTTCTCATTTTCCCATCCCGCACAAATTGCACGCGAGGACACTGGGCAAAGTTGTAGATAAGAGACACATTACATCGACCTCCACATCGACCACATTTTATTTTTCTTTGTTAGCACATCATAATCCTACCATATCCTAGCAAAATTGTGAAGGTGTGGAATGGAGGAGATATCTTTGAATGGTTTACTTTTGCGATCATAGTACTTGCACGGGGGCTGATATCCGGTCATTGTTTGGACCACCAAATTTTATGGGGTTGAGAATCGGTAGCGGATTATATCAAATAGCATAGCGTGGTTGCATTATGGGATGGGTAGAATCACTCGCTGTTTTTTTGTCTATTATGGGAAGGAATGTGGGGAAGATTGGGGGGTGGATTGAGTTGTTGACGGAGATGAAATGAGGACAGAGGATGAGAGATAAGATGAGATAGCTTTCATAAATTGAAGCTCATTGACAAACATAATCTGGTTCCCTTCCCTTCTTTCGCATGTGAGATTCTCTTACAAATGAACAATCATTAATTTAGTTTGAAAATAATATTGTTTTAATTTATAAAAATAAACCACCAACTAAAATTAAACTGATCTAGACTTTTTTTTATACAACAACTTATTATATTATATTGAATATATTTATTAACAAATATAAAAATAAAGTTATTGATCTTTTAAATCTCTAAGTTCTATCCTTTATTAAATTTCCTGATTTACTATGTGATGGACTACTTCCAGAATGCAGATTTGAAAACGAAACTATCTGTCTTGTACTTGTGTAGAGAGGAATGGTTTGGGGCATTGTGATAATGCATATTTGCATGAATTTGGTCTGATGCTGACGAATACAGAGCTAGGCGAAAGGATTGGTTTATACAAATTCATAACTGGTCTCAAACTTACTGCAATTTAGGTACTCTCACCCAAGAACAATCATTACCGCACAAATCCTCCAACCTTCGGATCTTCCCTTTCATCGAATCACGAGTACATATTGCGATCTTCCTCCCTGATCACTCATTATTATTGATGTCTCACGGCACGTCGCGTCCCTGCTTGGCGAATTGGCACCTCCCTTCCTAGAAGCCTCATCCTTGAGGACAGCAGTGATCCTTGGCACGGCACTCATTCATTTGCATCTCTTAGCATTGTCATCCGCCTCCTCCTAGGCTTTCAGGCTCCGCGACATTACGTTTCCTTGGTAACTTGGCAATCTGGCTCTTTACGAGGTTCCCGTGCCCTTTCCACACGCTAAAGGTCTTTCATGTTTCCTTGGCATCGCCACTCTCTCATCTCTCTCAGTTTCCAGACGTGGATTGGCATACCACTCTCTCATCTCTCTCAGTTTCCAGACGTGGATTGGCATACCACTCTCAACAAACACAGTTACATCGTCCCTACTTGGCACGGCACTCATCATTAAACATGCTTGGCACCTTGGCAATTTGGATCATCATTCTTCGAGCCGAGCAAACTGTAGTGTCACACTACGTCTTGGCATCGCCTTGGTACCGGCACGTACTCATCTCCCATACTTGGAATCCTTGACTTAAAGTCAGTGTTACGCTTTGAGAAACTCAATCTTTGAGTGTGGCACTAGTGATATGCTTGGGGTGTAGTCGATGTGGTGGTGTCTTGGCGACATGTTCGGCACTCGGAGGTTGAGGGCGGGGCCTTGGCTCGGGTGAGTAGGGTGCCCATGCTTGGTTTGGTGATTGTTTCCAGGTGAGTTTTGGGGAAAGAAGTGGGAGGCAGTAGGAAAATGAGGGTTGGTTTGGAGTGATGTCATGGATGCTTCTTGAAATGAGACAGTGAGTGGGAAGGTATGTTGGATTGGTTTCAAGAGTCATGTGCATTGTGTGTTAGAAAGAGCAGTCGAGGTCAAATGAATATATCCACAATGGTGAAGGATACCACTAATACATACTCGTATAACATTGAAATAACAACGGAAGATCCGTCTGCACCCAAAATTTTGACACATCCTACACTTTCCTTATCTATTTCCAGATATCTTAGCATACACAACCAAATGAGGAAACCGTGCTTCATTGCGCTGCATTAGATACTTTGGAATGAATTTAAGCGAAGAAGTGAAGCTTTGAGCCTCAACTTCGAAGGGGCTCTTACCTAGGTATGAAAAGGGGTTAGGTGTTAAGCGAACCCTTTTCTTTCACCGTAGCTAAGAATCTCTCTTCCCTCAATCGTAAGTCCAAGTAACAAGAGCTCAGTGGTATTTAATTATTACCCTTCACAGACCACTCCACATATTTTAAGTCCCAAGGATTCCATCTAAGTGCCAGTGGGTCACGAGCCCACAAAATTCTAAACGGAAGTCACGTCTTGCGGGGAACAATCACTCCACATTCGGAACTTGACAAGTCTATCTGAGATTAGAACATGGACATTCCGAGAATAGTTGAATCAGATCTATCTTATCGAATTTGTAATGTTGAATTATTGGTTGGACAGAAATAGAACCTTTCCTTGTAGGTAACGACTGGCCGGTAACTTCAACCCGTCTTCACGGTTTTGGATCCATAAGATCTGATGTTCATTGGAAAATCCAAAAGCTTGTTTGTGCATATTGCAATATAGGCAATTCCCCCTCCCCCCTTCCCCTTTTGGTATTTTCAATTTCTTAGGAACAATGTTATCTTGCTTTTTAGCACAGATTGAAAGACATCAGTAGACAAATCCGAGAATCGGACAAAGATAATGCGTGCTATTACCTCCAATGGGAAAGCTAAAAAGTTTACTGTTGGTCTAAAATCAGCAGCTACAGGTTTCCCCCTCTCCAGCCATACCTAGCTAATCCACACCTCTATCAGCTCCTACCCCAAATCCCCCAACCATGGTACCTCCCCCACAATCTCCTGCTGCTCAGTATCACGCTTCTAGTCCCACTCATCTCAACCGCTAGCACAGGCTATGACGGCTCTATGATGAACGGCTTCCAATCGCTCAAAATATGGTGTTCCTACTTCAACCAGCCCAACGCCTCCATCCTCGGGACTATGAACGCCATCTACCCAATTGGGAGATTCTTTGGTGTCTTCCTAACCGTATGGAAAGGAGACCGTCATGGTCGTATATTACCTATGTATATCGGTTTATTGCTTCTGATTTTTGGGGCTGGGTTGCAAGAGGGAACGAATAGTGTGGCGATATCTGTTGTTGCAAGGTTGATACTAGGGTTTGGGCTCGTGAAATAGTACGTTGGCAGTATCATCGCCGCTTGGGTTACTTATGGCACCTCACACCTGAAGTCCAACGCGTCCTAGCGTATTCCGTCTAATATCCAAGGCGCTTTACCAATCCTCCAACTCATGGGCCTCTACTTCGTACCTGAATCACCACGGTATGTCGTCCCTAACCCTGCTCTTAGTTGCCTTCACCGACAAAATAAAGCTGGCTCGGAGCCAAAGGTCGCAACGAAGCAGCACGAGCAATTCTCGCAAAATACCATGCTGGTGACAACCTCCTACTGGCCCTTGAGCTGGCGGAGATGGAAGGCAGTATCTAAACCGAGCACATAGTGACCTTAGAAACCAATTATTTGGACCTCGTACACACATCGGCATGGTAGTCAGATTCTATGGGACTTGGTCTGGGATCGCCATCGTTACCTATTACCAGACTCTCGAACTTAACATCATCGGCATCACGGCTACGTCCTCGCAGGTACCGATCAACGGGCTGGCGCAAGTCTTCAACCTCATTGTATCGATTGTCGCGGCACTTTTTATTGATCGTATTGGAAGGCGGCCATTGTGGTTGGTAGCGGTGGCAGGAATGCTGTGCTCGCAAATCGCATGAATGATTCTTTCGGCCAACTTTGCTCACAAACACGACAAAGCCACCGGTCGTAGCGTGCTCGGGTTTATCTTCCTAAATAAGCTGTTTTACGGCGGCAGCTTTGGCCCTATGCTCCTCGCGTACCCGGTGGAGATTCTCCCATACACGTGGAGAGGGAGGAGCGTCACGGTGTCTATTGCAATTAACCAGGTGGCGCTGATCATTTCACAAGTCGCGAATTCGATTGCGTTGGGCAAGATATAAGTGAAGTACTCTTTTGTATTTTGTGTGCTTTCGGCCGTATTCTTCACGCTAGTTTGGTTTCTGTTTCCGGAGACAATGGGAGGAGTCTGGAGGGGATTGCGGAAGTATTTGATGGGAAGATAATCCAGTTGGAAAGTTAGAGGAAGAGAGGGATGAGGAAGATGAGGCTGATAAGAAGGCCTTTGTAGAAGAGGTTCAAGTGGAGGCTGTCCGGTAGGGGCGGAATTTATTAGACGTGGATATACCAAGTGCCTCGACTTTTTGTAAAGATGGTTGAATAGAAACAATGTTCATATGTTGAGGGGACATTTGGAAACAGATCCGTGCATCCACCCTGGACGAGAAGATCATGAGGTTTGTAAAGATATCCTGTTGACTCAACCAAGAAATTTCTCGAGGTCGTAGATGGCATAACGGGATTGAAGGTTTCATACGAGATATCTTGTCTTGGTGCCAAAGGGATCTTCTATACTGGATTGCAGTTTGGTCTGAGAGGCAGGGGAGCCTGTGGATTGGTGGAGTCTAGATGTATGTCTGGATCGACAATGTAAAGAGGAGCGGGATGGGAAAGCACTTCCCTTGCGAAGTTCACCTTGGGTAGTCCTCGCTTACTCCAATACTCGTCAAACGTATGGCGGCCAGCGCTCATAAACTGGTGCGGAATATTGGGGTTTGGCGGAATGAATTCCAGACTAAGAGAGCGCTTGAGCTCAGCCTCAGTTGTCTGATCCAAAGGTGACTCAACCCGATGCTGACGAAAGCCAGGAACAATAGAGCTCGGTGCACGTAGTTCTTGAGCAACCTCTTTGGAATAGATCCAATCGACGTCACGACTACGAGCGAAGGGTCTTGGAGGGGCGAACTGGAATAGCCTCCTGCGAATCTCCAAATGTTGCTCGAGAGAACACATAGCAATAAATATTTCCTCAATATTTTTGAAGTCTTTTAGCTCCTGCAAAGGATGGTGATAATTCTGCTTGGACCGGTGTAACCAGTAGCCTTGGTCAAAAACCAGGAAGCGGATACAGCCCACTTTGGTACCGTCTTCGACGAAGGGAACAGTACGTCGTCCTGGCAAAAGATCCTCTGTATAGCACATGCCAAACTTGTCCAGAGGCGATTTGCAATAAACAAAATCGATTTCGGGGTTGAAATAGACGGGAAATGGAGTGTTGGCAACAAGTGAGATATAAGATTGGTGAGCTAGATATCGGGAGATGCGGCAAATCTTGAGAGCTGGTGGTATGGTGAAAGAATAGGAGAAAGAATCAGTGGCAGGTTTGTACTCGATTCGAATGACACGAGGCTCATTCATAGAGAAGGCCCATATCTTGGATTGTAACTCAACCGGGAGCCTGGGAAATGGCGCGAAAGAGCCAAGGGGTCCTGCCATTGCCAATGGTTCCAGTGGGAATTGTTTGTCTATAGAGATATCCCTTGGGTCAATATGCTTTAATGGAATGATATGGCGGAGGGTTGGCTGGCGCTTGCTGGTTAGGGAAAGTTTAGGCCAGAGCTGTTCAATGCAACCCTACAAAAACAGAGACCTCAATGTGAACTAAAATAAATAGAAGCCATTCACAGTGTTCTGTTGTGCCCTTACAAGGCGTGTCTTTATGTGATGTATGAGTTGTCCTCTGGTGTAAGTGATACAAAGTTGGAGCCTCGTTGACGCCTTATCAGGTTTAGCGTCAAGACTTACTAGTAATCGGCCAGATCGAATTTACGCCGTGCGTACTTGCGAAACCTGGTTCTCCCCGACAAAATTAATTGCCCATCTCCCAACTCGCGCGCAAATACTTTAATACCATTTCAAAGCTACTAGAAACACTTGTCCAGCATGTGGATTGTCAACTGGTGTAAGTAGCTCCTTGAAGGGATATAGAGAAAGATAATTATTGGGCTTCACGGTGCAAGAGGCTGACAGTTGACTATATAGTCTGGGACACTCTTGCCTCGTTAGGACTTTTGAACAAGCATGCGAAACTACTATTCCTTGGTCTCGACAATGCCGGAAAGACGACACTGTTGCATATGTTGAAGGTGTGTGGAAATAAAGTCCCAGCTGCGTAGCATCACTGGTTGCAATACTGCTTCCAATACTGCTTCCAATACTGCTTCCAATACTGCTTCCAATACTGCTCCCAATACTGGTAGGACTCTTGGAACAAAAGAATATTTGCTGACAATTGTTTTCGCGCAGAATGACAGAGTCGCTATCCTTCAACCTACTCTCCATCCCAGTGAGTACTATCAACCACTCTCAAGCGGCCCAAGCACGCGAGCACTTTCTAACAATCTTATAGCCTCTGAAGAACTAGCCATTGGCAATGTCAAATTCACAACCTTCGATTTGGGTGGACATCAGCAAGGTACGTAGAACCTTCCTTTGGAATGTAGACATCAACTTACAACTTATAGCCCGTCGTCTCTGGAAGGACTACTTCCCAGAAGTCTCCGGCATTGTCTTTCTAGTTGATGCAAAGGATCATGAACGTCTGTCTGAATCAAAAGCTGAGCTTGACGCCCTTCTCTCGATGGAGGAGCTATCTAAGGTCCCATTCGTTGTCCTCGGGAACAAGATCGATCACCCAGATGCAGTCAGTGAGGATGAGTTGAGACATCAGTTGGGATTATATCAAACAACTGGCAAGGGGAAGGTTCCTCTTGAGGGTATCAGGCCTATTGAGGTCTTCATGTGCTCGGTTGTGATGAGACAGGGTAAGTGCTGCCAAAATATTCCAAAATAGTACCTTGGTGTGGATGCTAATGTGAATGCTAGGTTACGGTGAGGGCATCAGGTGGATGTCACAATATGTTTAGATTATAGGGACATGGTGAGACTGGAGGGGAGCGAGTGAGATCAGAGGCTTCTTTTCAACAATATCATGATGGGTGGAGTTTTACAAGGGTCGTTTTCCATGCTCTTTTGGCAAAGATTTGAAGACTCATGGCGTTCCATAGTCATCTCAGTCGGCCACCATGTTTGTATCCAGCATAGTATCGCGAACAAGATTTCTCTCCCATATTTTACACTCTCTTCCATGCTAATGTTCATCACGCCATGAAATCACATGTTGAGTGCAACGCAGAACAAACTAGTGCCATTCCAGAGCTTTCAGCTTTGGGATTCAAAGATATGCTAGCTCGTAGCATTCATGATCATTGTTGATCAAACAACGATTCCTTCTAGGCTCAGCAGCATAAATTCGAGATTGAAAGAAGGAGTCTAGTAGTCTGTCTGAGTAGATTTTGCTATCCACCTGGACTCAAGGGCATTCCACGCCCATATTTCCAAAACTTTCTATTCTTCAACTGAAACAAATATCCTTTGAGAAATCACATGAAGTAAAGAACCCAAAACGATCCTCAGATTTTGAAGAACTCAACCCGAGGTTTCACCACGCAAAGTACCCCAGAATTTACCATTTACGGAGTAGCTTCCGCTACGTCATGCGATCCCGGTAGTGAGACCGAGCTCAACGAAATCACAACACCACGAAAATCACAGCACGGCAAACTTCCATCTCTGACACGCAGAAGGCCCACGACCGCAAAAATGCAATTTCACATCCTCAAATACTTCTCACTGCCCTAACAAACCACCAAACATGGCAGACCTAAGGCACAAAACCGACGGTCCATCCCCTCTCTCCCAAGAAGGCTACGACGAAAGCCTCCTACCAGACTTCAACCGCGAATTCCTGTCCGAAGAACACCTACAGGCTTTTGCAACCGCCCTTTCTGCTCCCGACCCCTCGCCTTCTACCGATGACCTTCTCTCTACACCTTCTATCTCACAAAATGGGTTCGCGCTGAGCTCGAGTCGAACGAGCTTGGATTCGGGGAGGGGTAGGAATTCTGGGGTCGGAGGGGCGAATCAGAGTAGAGATAGTCTTTTTATTACGGCACAGAATGATTGGGCACCTGTGATGCCTACAAAGTTGGGGAGCAAAGGGAAGAGGAGAGGAGAGAGGAGAAAGGGACGGAAGACGCCGAGGAGAAGTAGAGACGAAACCCGAGAAGGCTACCTCTATACGCTGCTAAAATGGCCGTTACTTGGAATAGTAGGAGCTTGGGTCATTGGATTAGGAGCAAGTTATTTGTTAACCCGCTTGTATATCTGGTTATATGAGCATTTTATTGCATGGAGGGGAAGGAGGAATCAGTTGAGGAGTAAATTGCAGGCGACCACGAATTATGGGGATTGGGTTGGTGCGGCGAAGGAGTTAGATACGTTTTTGGGGAATGATAAGTGGAAGGCAGAGGATGAGTATGCGTATTATGATCATAAAACTGTAAGGAGGGTGCTAGATCAGATCCGGAAGTGTAGGAGGAAGATCGAGGAAGAGGAGAAGAGGAGGGCTGTTGGTAATGGAAGTGTTGGAACGTCGAATTCCGTGGAGGAGCTGAAATCTTTAGTTGAGGCTTGCGTGAAGAATAATTTTGTGGGCGTGGAGAACTCGAGGTTATATTCACAGACATATTATGGGACGAAGAATCTGGTTCAGGACTTCGTAGATGAAGGTAAGCCTTGAAGTCCAACCATATGATCAGTAACTAACCAATTTCAGTTGAGAGAGGAGTATCAATCTTGACGAGCACAAATCAGTTGGGAGCAGAAGAGAAGCGAACGCTTTTCAAACGAATGCACACAAACTTTGGACGAACGGCATTATGCTTGTCTGGCGGAGCTTCGTTTGCTTACTATCATTTCGGAGTTGTCAAAGCTCTCCTAGATGCAAACCTTCTGCCAGAAGTCATCACAGGTACTTCGGGAGGAGCACTTGTAGCAGCCCTAGTCGCTACGCGCACAAATGATGAGCTCAAGGTTTTGCTGGTTCCCGCACTCGCAGGCCGAATCAATGCTTGTTCCGAACCGTTTACTACTTGGGCACCAAGATGGTGGAAGACCGGGGCTAGATTTGATTCAATAGATTGGGCAAGGAGATGCAGTTGGTTTACGAGAGGAAGCATGACTTTCCGCGAAGCATACGAGCGTACAGGTCGAATCCTCAACGTCTCCTGCGTACCGGCGGATCCGCATTCTCCAACCATCCTCACCAACTACCTCACAAGTCCAGACTGTGTCATATGGTCAGCAGTTCTAGCATCAGCAGCAGTCCCCGGTATCCTAAACCCGGTTGTCTTAATGATGAAAACCCGAGAAGGAACACTAGTCCCCTATTCCTTCGGCCACAAGTGGAAAGACGGCAGTCTCCGCACCGACATCCCCCTAAAAGCACTCAACCTCCACTTCAACGTCAACTTCAGCATCGTCAGTCAAGTAAACCCGCACATCAACCTCTTTTTCTTCTCCTCCAGGGGCTCAGTCGGCCAACCCGTAACCCACCGCCGCGGTCGTGGCTGGCGCGGTGGATTCCTCGGCAGCGCAACAGAACAATACCTCAAACTCGATCTCAACAAATGGCTCAAAGTACTGCGGCACCTCGAACTTCTTCCTCGACCCCTGGGACAAGATTGGTCTGAAATCTGGCTGCAACAATTCTCCGGCACCATAACTATTTGGCCTCGTTCCCAAATCTCTGATTTTTGGCGTATTCTAAGCGATCCGAATCCTAAGCAATTAAGTAAGATGTTACATGTAGGGCAACAGAGCTGTTTCCCAAAGCTAAAGTTTTTGGGAAATAGGATGAAGGTAGAAAGGATGATTGAGAGGGGCAGGAGGGAGACAAGGGTTGGGGTTAGAAGGGGGAGTATAGAGAGTATTTTGAGCGAGGATGACATGAGGAGTTTGTTGAGGAGGAGCGGGGGAAGTGGGGACACAGCGACGGACACAGCGACTGAGACGGATGGGGAGGGGGAGGTGACGAACGATGAGTTTGAGGATGTATTGGAGAAGGAGAAGGAGGAGGGTGAGGATGGGATTATGTTAAAATGATAATGAGAGGGGTTTAGGATGATAAATGAGGATGCTTAATGACGCATATGTGGAGTTTATACCATGTTGTTCTGTGGGATTTGGCTTTTAGAATGCATAGGACATTGGGAATTGAATAATGATATCAACTCAGGGATGGAAGCAAGACTTTGAGTATCAAAGGTTGGTTGGAAGCCTTATAAAATGCCTTAAGTAAGATGCAGTTCTGTGTGAGGCATTGAGGTAGGTGATTGGTTGAGACTGGGGCTGTGTGAAAGCCACTCCAACGCACCTTCCAAGAGGTGTAAGCTGCTCAGCTGCTCGGCCAGGACTTCCTTTCTTTTGACCTCTTTCCTCTTTCAACATTCCATCACCTCATCTCCATTTCTTACACTTACATAAAAAACCATGCTCATCTTCCCCTCAAATTACTTGCAAAGCTGCTGTAACATTTGACCTTTTTTTTGGACGAGGCTGCGAGGCTCCGACGTATCAGCCATGGAGATGTTGGGAGCCGCATCTAGTGTTTTCGCTGTTGTTTCTCTTGCTGTTCAACTGAGTTCCAATATCCAAAAGCTTATCGAGTTCTGGGACTCTGTCAAGGAGGCGCCGGCTGAGGTTGCTCAAATCAAGTCACAACTTCAAATCCTTGGGACTCTTCTGAGATCAATCGAGGACGACTATGCAGCCTCGTCAAATGATGGATCATCTGAGCTTGGAATCGAATGCTTGCGCGTCTGCGCAGAAAGTATTGCGAAGCTAGAAAAACTGTGCAGGGAGCTGGATAAAGGATTGAATGGAAGTGGAATTCGAAGGAGGTGGACTTGTTTGAGGAAGGCTATGAAAGAGAAAGAGTTGATCGATTGTTGGGCCGAGATTGAACGCGCGAAGAGTATGCTTATTCTTTATCAGGGATGGAGAAATGGGTGAGTGTTACTTGTCTCAAAACGGTGGTCACTATTGATCTAGACTAGGCAGCGTCAAGCATCGATGCTCAGACTTGTTAAAGGTTTGAACCTCTCCAACCCAGGGAGAATCATAGATGCAGATTCTATGCAATTGCTGCCTCCAGTCGACAACTTAACTCAATCGTTGGGATCTTTGAGCAAGTTCACGAAAGTGCTCCTTCACACAAGTTCTCACAATACATTCCTGACGTTCGGGAATTTTCGAATCAGATTCTTTACATACTTGGTTGGAGAAAAGAGCTCTCCAGCGAGTGCCGTCGATAAACAAAGAGGGTTGAAGCACCGAAAAGTGACTATTACGTTTTCACCTCACATCATTTCCAGCTCTGTCCGCGAATGGTCGGCCGCGCAATGTTTAGGTTCTTGGAAAATCGTGTTTCAGACATTGAATATTCGGCCAGAATGGTCTCCGATCTTCGAGTATGCCATTCGGGGTGACATACCTAACGTACGAAGAATGCTTCAGGAGGGGCTCGCGTCCCCAAATGATGTTACTCCGGATGGATGGACAGTTTTGCATGTGAGTTTGAATTCATTATTATAATTGTTCTACTACTTACCTTTTCAGTATGCTGCGTCAAATCATCATGCTCAACTATGCCTCATGCTGATAGAACTTGGTGCACTGGCCCAATGCTTGACAAGCCGCCAGCAAACACCATTAACTCTTGCTGCGAGGAAAGAAGAAGCTCTTTGTAGTTCTTGGAATGAGAAATTTCGTGATTCCAATAGCGATGCCAGTGTTAACACAATAAGAGTCCTCGTTGAGAAGGGGAAGAACGACCCTATGCACGTAGACTGGCTTAGAAATACTGCCGTCATCACCGCAGCCAGAGAGGCTTCAAATGAAGGCTTCTCATGGCTATTAAAGCAAGATGAATACGAAATTGGCCTTGAGCGTACAGCAGCTTTTGTTTCGACAAGGCCAAATTTGTCCTCTGATGTGCTTCAATCTCTTCTTCAATGTAACGTGAAAGTCAACGAACCCTGTGCGAAGTTCTGGCATCTCCGATTTGGTCGCAAATCTCCTAGACTCAAAGGTTTGTTCCCATTTTCAACAAAGTGCACATACTTACAAATTTTCGCAGGTCCATCAATGCTTCACTGCGCAGTTTGGGAATGGTATGATCAACTTTTGGCACAAAGCGACCCTGGTTTCCCGTGGAGCACACCTCGAAGTCCCAACACCTCAAGAAAGCCAAACCCGGGATTTGCCGCACCACTAGACACGTTTAAAATACTTCTTGATCACGGTGGCGGGCTGTACGCCAAGACAGAATCCGGGCACACAATTCTAGACGGAATTCTGCTTAATATCATACAGTTCAATGGCTCTCCCCGCCCAGCCGCAGTCCTTGCAGATGGTCTGCAGACCTGGTTACGAGTCATTAAAGACCTCGGATTTGATGTCAAGGAATACATCGAATGTGAAAAAGAGATCCACAAAGGGTGTTCTTACGATCTCGGTCTTGGGCTCCTGATGAAAATACACTTTCCTGATGTCGATTGCTCAGGAAATCAGACAAATGTTTGCTCTAATGAATACCATTACCCTGGCATCCGGACATATTTCTGGGGACCCCAAGAGAGAGAGTCAGGTGTATGCTGGGACTCTATATCGAGGTGTTCTATTTGGCCCGAATGGCAACGAACTTATGTTCTGCCTGAACCTCCACCACGTTGCGTCCCCCGGAAATATATTCCCGATAATTCTGAGATCGTTGTTTTGCAAGGCTCTGGGACTTCGGACGAAGAATACAACCTTCAGACCTTTCAAAAGCCTACGAAGGAGCGCCCATTTCAAACGATTCAAGTTTATCGAAGAGCAAGACGATGTCTTGACTTCTTCCTCAAACATCCATATGAACTTTCTTTTTACATGGTTTTCATGACTTCATTAGCTGGCTGTGGGTATTTTGCTAAAATGTGGATAACAGCAACTTTTTTTATTTGCCTCAAAGTTCTCTGCGGGTTCATCAGTTAAGAAAGCCTTTTGGTTGGATCCATTAGGGAATGATACATTCAGCATTCCAAACGAATTTTCGAAAAATACGTTAACCACACGTGCCTGGATTGCAACGAAGAGCTTCCTGCCCTCGTTCGCTCTGAAAAATGTCCAAAGACTATCTCCAAAAGCTTCTATGCAGCAATGATAGACCGCACAAATGGCAGGCTGCAGTCCCTGCATACTTAGCCCAATACGTGTAGCTCCACATTTTCCCTCAACCCGGTACGTTCCCTGCCCAGTGCCTACTGCACCTGTCTCGAAGCAGAGTTTTGCAATCCAACCACAGATCTTCAATCTAATGCAATTAAGTCAAAAAGTCTACTGCACGGATGGATCACCCCCCCGCGTTCTCTACGGGACAGCGTGAAAATTCTGCTTTCCCGGTTCTCAGTACGGCCCGTGAATGACAGAAACCGTGCTGAACTTTGATAAGCTAAGTTGGGCTGAAGTGCCTAGACTCCTCCCCGACCAAAGCTTTATTCTTCATAGCTTGAGTCCAATTTAATTAAAAACCAGAACTTATCTCTCTCCCTTCTCCACTTCATCCGGTGAACCTCTGATTCATCTCATCTATCTCATTCGATGCAAATAAGGGTTTGAATCTCCCTCTCCTACTTAAGGAATACGCCGTTCACCTAGATAGACTGTCTAGGATAATCAATCGTTCCCCACCTCTAAATGAAGTACGGTAAATGGTGAATATGAGACCTGGCGTTAAGACATACCCTATACATACTCCATACCCTGAGATAAAAACCTTGGATATCCATGTCATCTGCAACTAGGGTCTAACTTTGCAGATCGCTACGCAGCCAACCGCACCGCTCGACCTGGATCTTCTGATCCTGTGCCATCGTTTGCGATTGTGTGATCTGCCGGTTTGCCCTAGGGCAGGGGAAGGAAGTAGAGGCGATTTTCAACAGTGGGCGTTCGGAGAATTTCCCAGGCTTGAAACGAGGTGCGATAATGGAGGAGGCTGGGGTATCGCAGTTTGGGATCGGAGGGTTGATAAGGATATGGGGTACATGTTTCAGCATTCTGTGATACGAGCACGTGCCATCCGGCGGGAAATTTTCCAATTCTCGATCCTAGGGAGTACGTACCTGATACTCAAAGTATGGAGGCACGTAGCGATCAAAGCGGTGGCAGCTGCAGGAATGGGATGAGCCATCCAATGGCCCATGGTCGTTTGCAGGGTTTGGTGTCATGTATCCGAGCTCGGCTCTGCGTATGCGGCTTCCCGTCGGTTTGCTCTCCTGTCGAAACTGGCTCCTCATGAGTACTCAACTGTACTAGATATGGTCAAGAGTGAGGAACTTGACGTAGGGGTAGGTAATTACGCCACTATCGGTCGGTTGCTAAGCTAATGGGATTCTGAGACAAGCGAACGCGTTCGTTCAGGAGCGCATCTAGTATAGGTCTCCAGCAGCGGCCACGTGCAGCGGAAGTATGGGTTGACCATAGCCGCTCTCAATCGCGTGTGTTGTAGGTTTTTCCTGTGGGGCACTGGCCACTAAGAGAGAGAATAGACATTGAGAAATAAATATTCATCGTGAGATTTTTAGCTCTCTGATAGATATATAATGGTATCCGTCAGAATTTGTCATGAGAATAATCAACTAAGAACGGGAGACCCAGTAAAAGCCGTTACCTCATCTAGGCGTAGATTAAAAACAGAGTGTTATGACAAGCAAGAAGCGTTGATGGCAAAGACGGAGATGGGAGCACGGCCTTTTCCGGCAGCGCTTCCTTCTTCGGTACCTCTAGAAGATCCATATTCTGAGTCTGCCAGATTTCTCTTCTGGATCTCGTCTTTCCGTTCTATTAGACCGTTCCCAACTCGCCCCTTACAAGTGTATATTGCGCGGGAATTTCCTACAATTCAGAAAGCCTTGATCCTTTCCTGGGTTCCGTTTACTGGTTAAGCATTTCTGCAGCTCCAAGCACTTGCCCAAAGTAGAGGACCTAGTGGAATTCGGCAACGTTTCAAGAAGTTTGGTAATGGGGAGGAAACAGCTTACGAAGGTAAGCATCACCGCTCTCTGCTCTGCTGGCGGTGTGGCAAAGACAAGATGATGATTCGGTGTTGTGAATGATTGCCATTTGAGTCGCTCGATCTAGGGAAAAGAGTCTGATATACTTGCTAGGGCGTGAGATATTCTGATACTGGCCTCATTCTTTCAAGTGCTGTAACTCTTTCGGCTCTTCAACAACTCGAGAGTATTCGTTCTTAATTCCAACAACTTGACTGCTCGTGCATCGACCCTTGTCTGAGTCAGGGCATATCCTTCGCAGGAGGCGAAGTGTATAGGCACCCGGCTTCTGGAGTGCATCTGGCGTTCGATCTAGAAGCATTACTCTCGCAAACCTACATTCACTGAGACAACATAGCGGTGAGGCGTTACCACAATGCTTATCAACGCACGACCCCGAATTGTCTCGAACCGCTTCGAAACCTTTGTACATAACCAACAAGTGGAGTCATTGCATCAAAGGCTTGTAGAGATGACGAACAGCGACATCAACGCTTGGAGTATCCCAAGGCCCGTTGACACTTATTCAACAGACAACTGGGAGCAACAGCTTGATGACTTCAGCAATAACGAGAATTTTCCTGTATGTGAAATTGAGATGCCGCCAAAAAATAGAAGCCGCTGACAAAAATAGCTGCACAATCTATACCCCGGGTACTACCAACAGGCTCCGGCCTTGCAGCATCAATCCACCGCCATCCCAAAGTCTTCGTCATATACAACAGTGTGCCAAAACCAATATCAGCCCTATAAAAGACCCACAACAATCACGCCGCAGCTGTATCAAGAGCCAACAACGAACATGAATTGCTTCGAGAAGCAAAGTCCAATGTTGGGGAATGATTACTCCCAATGGAACCACGGACATCGAAATGGCAGCTTTGCAGAATTCTCGAATACCAGAAATGGACTGAAAGATTTTCCTTACCTCCAATCTGCGGAGACAGACCTCACACCATACGCCTCAACTTTATCTCTAGCGCCTTCGCAACTGTCATATCAAGAGGACACTGCAGCAATCACTGCCTGTCTCGCTGGAGATAGAACCAGCCCCAGAACGGTATATAGTAATTACTCGTCATCGAGCACGTCTATTGATCCCCTATCTTTGGTTTGTCCCACCATACCCGATTCAATGCAAATATCTGCAAAGCATGGATGGTCGAGTGAAGACTCGCGATCAAACAGGAATCAGTGTCCAGCGAATTATAGCATGCCTTTGTCTCATGATGGATTGCCTGGAAACAATTACCAGCAACAACAGCAGCAGCCATTTGGGGACGTATGGAACAGTGTATCAGCCAATTCCTGGACATCGCAATCTCAATCCGCAGCTCCAATCACTATCTCCCCCAAGCAGTTGACGTTAAATGTCTCTTCGGCCCCACTATCGTCTTCGGGATCAAGTCAAGGGTCGATGCTATCACTTTTCAATTCGAGCGCGAGTTCCAGCTCTGGAGAAGACCAGTCAGATTTCTCAGGACCCGAAACCTTGGCGGTAGAGGAGCAGCCCGTTACCTTTCCTCGACCTCGTCAAGTTCTCCCCGACTCTGTTCCGCATCCCCGAAGATTTGTACCAACTCTAGGCAGCACCGATTTTGGGACAACCAAGACAACAAAGACAACCTCTACGAAAGTCAGATCTGAAAGCTTTCGTCCCAGGAAGTCCAGTTCGACGTATAATAACAGTTGTCTTGCAACGAACATTACACCATTGAAGTATGAGC
>Ga0182030_10009577_pt1 | contig 19814 bp, 34 predicted proteins | sample 812S3MmetaG_FD_121299 | JGI IMG/M metagenome (GOLD analysis project Ga0182030, IMG submission 121299) | Permafrost microbial communities from Stordalen Mire, Sweden - 812S3M metaG (Illumina Assembly) | ecosystem: Environmental > Terrestrial > Soil > Wetlands > Permafrost | place: Sweden... | reverse complement strand
GGCCATCGCCGTCTCCAGTCTCGCCAAACGATCGGCCTCGTCCACACCCCCAGCCTGCCCCACATCGCGCGCTACGTGGTGGACCCCCACCCACCGCGCGACCACAATGCGCTAATCAAATACGTCTCCGGTTCTTGGCTTGGACGAACCGGCTCCCGCTGTGGTTCTCGATCCCCGCGAGTGGGCTGACCGCCGCAGCCCTGTTCTTTCTCGCCGGGTGACTAAAGCAGGGTGTCGGCATGGGCATCGCATTGGGCATCACTTGTGGCACAATCGTGATGTTCATAGGCATCTACTACCGAAATCGCTTTCCCTGAGAACCTCTGACAGCGGCTACGTACCGAGGACCAACGCCGCGCCGCTCCTCAGCACCGCTTGTCCGTCACCCGCATCGGCAGACCCTGGGCGCGTGTCGTCCGCCAGACGTACTCCTCAACTTGCCGCTACTCGCCGGTGTTGCCGGTGTTCCCCGACGTGGTCGCGGAGCCAGTATTGCCTGACGTGGTGGCTGAACCGGAATTGCCGCTGTTACCCGAGCCCGAGCCCGTGAAGTAGGAATCCGGGATGTTGAGGTACCAATCTCCGTTCACCTGGATCAACGGGCCAAGACTGTAAGCGCCGTTAGTGGTAGTACTCACGACGGAAGCTTCGGCTGCGCTGTAGAGCTGGTCGAAAGGCTTGCCAGACGACAAGATGGCAGCCGGGTCGCTATTGGTGTTGCACTTCGGACTGTCGTTTGGGTCGCAGTTCGTCCCAGTGAAACCAACCAACGCTTCGTTGCCCTCCACGGCGACATAGCCAATCTCGATGTTCGTGTCCTTGGTGCCGCTCGGTTTCGCCCCCGCCGTCGCCTTGTTACAGTCAGACTGGGCGTCCGGCGCCACTGTGGCGCAGAGAGCTTGGTAGTTCGAGGCGCTCACGGCGGCCGTATAAGCCAAGACCACGCCGCCTGGGGTAGTGTCCCCAGCGGTCACATTCGTTGGCTCCGTCACGGTAACGCCGCTCCCCAGGGCAGCCACCCACGAGGGCTCCGTAGTCGTAGGCTGCGACGGCGAACTCGAAGAACTACTACCACATCCAGCAAGAGCGACTGCCAGGCCCACCGCAGCCAATTACCATCGCCCTGCCTGTACTCATTTGCGAACGGTAACACTCGTTCTGCGCTAAGGGGTGGAGTGGGTAACGGCCGTTCCTTGCCGCCCAGTTAGCTCGCTGTTGCACGGGGTGGCGGGTTGAGATAGGCCCGGATGCACCAAAGTGCCTGTCTCGTAAGGGAAACTGTGGGTTCTCTAGATCCACGGTCACCGAACGGGAAGGCACTTGGTAGGTGAAGCGTAGCAAGCGGGCAGGCAGGATGAAGGTGACCGCGGACGGGGCCGGGGTGGTGTCGCACGCGGGGACAGAACTGCTGCGTGAGCTGGCCGGGCTGACGGGGCTGGTCGACGCGTCGGTGAGCGCAGCGAGCCTGTCCGCCACCGCGCCAAGACCCTCAGTAATTCGATCAGCGCGCAACGCCAACTCGTGCTCGAGAGCCTGCTCGATGAGCTCGTTTTGGCTGATGTGCTCGCGCACGGCAACCTCATGCAACAACGCACGCAACCGGGGGTCACGTAACCGGAGTTGGAACGCCGGAGGACGATCAACCATGCAATCCATGCTCCCACAGATTCGCCCGGGTGTGATCGGCAGTCAGCTGCGGAGTGTTCGACGGATGTCTTTCATGAGCAACACGAGATGAAGGTCGTCGGTAGGACTGGTCTCGAACTCTGGCACCAGATGAAGGTAGAAGTCACGGGCTTGCGGGGACTCGGCGTGAATGAGCAGACCTCGACAGCCGATATCGTCGGACAACTCGACGAGCCGGGCAAACACATCCTGCAGCAGACCGGCCCCAAGCCCCGACCCCTCGTGGTGCGTGTCTACGCCGAGCCGGGCAAGCAGCGCGACCGGCTGGGGATATCGTCCGGCGCCCCTGCGTAGCCGTCCGGTAGCCGCCTCGGCATGCAGCTGTGCCATACACCATGCGTAATAGGCGACAAGGTTGTCGTCCCCATGCTTGGTGACCACAAACACCCGGGTGGTCCCGCTGCTCGCGGACTGTCGGGCGTGGCGGAGCAACCAATCGGTTTGCTCGGACGACCGGCACCCAAAACCGCCGAGTTCGTGATGCGCGGCGAGCAGCTCGGGCGGTCGATACGCCCGACTCACTCGCTAAAGGGAGAGCGCCGCTGCATCAATCGGCGAAGACCCGGCAAGTCCCGCGCCGGACGAGCGTTGAGTTCTTCCCACGCCTTCAGCGTCGACGCATCAAAGTCGAAGCGTTCACGGTCGGCAAGCACCCGCTGCGCCGCCTCATACGCATGCGTGACCACGAAGTCGGTCAGATCAGTCCCAGCAACAGCGACCGCTCGGTCGATCAGCTCGCGCTCCTCCGCAGTCGTTCGCAAGTCCATCCGCCGGCTTCTCCTCCTCGACGTCGCCTCCATGTCGCCTCCTCAAGCTCTGTACGGCCAGTGTACGTCCATATTGCGCCGGCGGCAACGGGAGCCACCCTCAGCTACCGACCACGGCCCACATCTCGTCTGGGTTCCGGTTCCACGCGACCCGGAACCGATCGTCGACCCAGTCGACTCGCTCATCGCGCGGGTCGAGACGAATGACCGGCTGCCGAGCCCCAACCGTCGGCTCCAACCCGAGGGGGAGGTCCAGCGTCACCGCCAGCGAAGCGAGCCGCCGCTCGGCCGCCCGGCCACGGGGTCCGAACGCCTCGGCCAGCCGGACGATCTTCGCCGGATCGACGCGCCGGGCGCTGTTGCCGAGCGCCTCGGCCAGCCGTTGGGACCCTCCCACGAAATCGACCCGCATCGCCGACTCGAACAGCGCCCGCTCCAGGGTCGAGATCCCCGAGGTGCCGATCCGCTCGGCCTCCAGGTGGATCGTCTCGGACTTTTCGATGACCAGCTTCAGCGACTCCAACGCTTGAATGCTCACGTCTCGACCCGTCCCGAGTCCGCATCGGTCCGTCCTTCCGAATTGCCCTTACCCGACTCGCAAGTCCCGCTACGGGGCATTCGTCGATCACTAGATCCCAGGTCGACCCCAGACAGTTGCACGCTTCTACGCTCGATTCCATGGGCGACATGGACCTAGCAGACGCCAGTTTAGAACTTCGTGATCCCGTCCCGCTCCGTCTGTCCGGGGGCCAATGGATTCTCGGGGTACTGAAAGTGCTTATTGGCACCTCGGAGCCACCTCGGACGTTCTACAAACACTAAGTAGTTGATCGAATGAGCGGGCAAGCTGTCTACCAAGTGACGACCGACAACCAAACCTCCTACCGTGCCGCAAATGCCGCTCTCCGTCACGATCTCGCCACCATGACCTCCAGTCAGTTCCGAAGCAAGTACACGACGCCTGAACCAGAGTTGCTCTCCCAGCGTGCTCTTCATCAATAGTTGGAACCTGGCAGGGTCTGATACCACGTTTCCACGAACCGAGCCAGGGGCCTCGAGTGGCCACGTCCTCGACCATTGAATTCAGCAGATGTCATGCTCGTACTCGCCCGATGCCATCCGCCGCACGGATTGGTACGACTCGATCGCACGCCCGCACGCTGGGCACGCATGACCGGCCGATAGGTGCAGATTGTTGCCGTCAGGGTCCGCAGCAGCGTCTACCAGCTTGGTGTCCGCTAGGCCGCCCAGCCAGGTGCTGCGCATGACCTCTCCCGCCGACTGCTTGCCTTTCGGAGCCGCCTCCGGGAAGGTCGGACTCGACTTTTTGCTGCCCATGGTGCCGATTCTAGGTCCAACCCCCATATTGCCTCCACTCGCGATTGTTTACATTTGCACAAGGCCGGTCAATCATTACAGCGAAGTATCGCTGACCACCGCAGGACTGCGCGCCGATCAAGAGGGCATCGAAATATCCCGCCAACAGGCTTCTGACGGACCTTGGCAGCGATCGCGTCACCGCCTACGAGCGTCTTCATTGCCGATTTCGCGCTCGGCATCCAGAGCTAAGTGCGTTGCGGTGCCGCTATGAATCGGCTCCCAACCCGCCGGTGGCGACTCCTTGAGCCGGACGGCATGGCTCGGCGAGCGACGTGGTTTCCGTCAGCCGTGGGGTCGCCTCCCCGGGGAGGGGTGGCAACTGTCTGCCCTCCTGTGATTTTCATGATCGGTACGAGCGGTCCCACTGAATTGGGTCCCGTTTTCCATGAGGAACGGAAGAGACTGGTTTGGCACTTGCGTACGCTTTGAAGGGTGGAGACGCTCGTATGCCTTTTGTGCGCACAAGGTCTCGGTGTCGCAGTGGTCCGCTGCGGAGGTATTCGTCCTTTTCTTGGTCAACGGAGGTATTCGTCGCGAAGACGCCCCGAGAGCCCCGCCAGTGCCCTGCGTCCGCCCAATCTCATTGCCCTCCAGCTGGCTAACCTCGTCACAAACGTTATGCTCGCGTCGTCCAGGCGACCAAGGCAAGTCGCGACCTGCTCCTATCGCCGATTTCGCGCTCGGCTGCGGGTGATGGTCAGTGCTCGCAAGCCGTTCCACGCGTGACAATCTGTGCCGGGGTTCCCTATCTATCTGGAGCGGTTCCGTCCCGGCGAGGAGGCAGGTTGAAGGACGAGATAAATGTCCCGGACTGGGTACTGCGGCTCCTCTTGCGTCAGCTCGCCGAGCGGTGCGCCAGGGAGGCGGCCGACGATTCGCAGTTGTACCCCGGCGAGAACTTTGGCTCTTTGGCGCGGTGGGCCATGCTTGAATCAGCGGCGGGAATTACCGACAACGAGGACGACGACCTTTTGGCTGCCCTACTCCAGCCCTATGTGACCGAGCTGGTGAGGCTCCGAGCGCCGAAGTACGACCGCCACATCTTCGCCGACAACGTCGCCGCAGGGATTTTGTGGGCCGCGGCGCCTACCCCAGAGGACGCAGAGGCGCTAACCCCGATGTGGGGATGGCTGAGTGGGCGGGTAGCTTCCATGGTCGCCGAGGTGTAACCGCGTAACTACTCATCGGGTTTCACGAGTGAGGGAAGACCCAGGGCCCACGAGCCGAGCAGAGCGACGGGTCCGGCGCCACCGATGTTCTCCACAGCGCCGACGACAGCGAGCAGATCGTGCCTCCAGATCCATCCGGTCGCTCGGTCGTCGTTATGCTCGAGGTGGTCAGCCTTCCGGAACGCCCCCGGATGGCGCGAGATCGCCGAGTCGGCATCGATCCTTGCGGTTGCAACCAAATGGCAGGGCGAGTGTTATGCGCTCATGTGGTTAGTCAGGCCAAGGCTTCGCTCAACTTGGCAAGCATTGCTTGTTCGGCCTCGCTATCGAAGAGGTTGAGCTGTATCCGAGCGTTGATTCCCGCGATCCACTCCGCCCGCTGAACCTCATCGGTGGGGCGGCGGTCCCATCTAGCGACCTGCGCCCATGACCACAGATGCCCTCGACTGGTCGTTCTCACCACCGGAGCAGGAAAGCTTCCATCGCCTCGTTGGCCGGTTGTCAACAAGCGCACCGACTCGATGCTGCGTTCGAGGCGGTCGGCCAACTCCGACATGGTGACCAGATCATCAGGCTCCACCCGCCGTACGACCAGTCCCGCAGCCCGAACCGCCCGGACCGCGGAGGTGAGCGCCTCGGGGAACGATCCTGCCTGTCGGTCGAACTCGGCGGTCCACGTACCATCAGCTCGCGACACCGTGGCGTCGGTGACCCCGTGCTCGCCTAGGGCCTCGATAGCGGTCCCGTCTTCCAAGCCGGCGAGCGCAGCCAGCACCAGGGTGAAGTTGTAGTTGTTCATTCTCCGGCCCCTTGATGAGAGCAACTGTCGATCGCTCGCCGTATCTGGCGGGCATGGTTGTCCGGGTTCGCAGGCGTCGACCAGATCCACACCGTGCAGTCACCACCGCAACGGGCCACACCCCAGGCGTGGCCTCGACCGTCACGCTTGGCGACTGCCCATCCTTTCGATTCGGTATAGACCAACGCCTCCTCGACCTGCTTCTTCGGGTGTCTTGCCCGACCAACCACCTCAGTACCCTACCCGACTGTTGGTAATATTACAACACCTATCTCAGGCGCGTTCTGCGCCTCCCCCCGCCAGCTGACCAACCCGGAAGCGGCACGCTAAACGCCGAATCCCGAGTGCTCGCCTTAGGGAGGGCTCGCCGGCTCCTGGGCGCGAGACCGAATCTTATGCGCCGGACTCGCTCAAGGGTTCGGCGGTGGAGGCTTGGGGCGACCATGTGTTTCGGCGTCGTAGATTGGTTCCCATCGCTCGATTTCTAGTTGTGCGTGGAAGTCCATGAGGTGCCGGGCCAGGATCTCGGCGGTGTGGGCGTCGAGGTCGACGCTTGCTTCGGAGGCCGATCGGGCTCGTATCTTGATCGGTCCGTTCCGCACTGCTGACAGGTCCAGTTCCTGACCGCCGGGACTGGTCCACACGAAGCTGCTGGGCGTTGCGCCCGCCGACGGGGGCGTCGGCTCAACGTATGGCAGTGGGCCTGGCCGATCGTCGGGCCAAGAGAACTCCCGTGGGTTGGGAGTTGGCGGCCACATGGTGCCGCCTTCCACGGGGCGGCCTTCGGGCAGCCCCAGCAGGTCCCGTGCGGCACGCGGGCTCATGCCAAGCGCTTCGAGTGCCTCGGCGGCGGGTCCCTGATCCTCCATGAGCAGTGAATGCAGGACCTCGACCGGTGTGCCGGCATCGACGGCGCCTGGCTCTTTAGACCGCAGAACCCGGTAGATGACCAGGACAAATCGCCCGGTCGGGGTGCGCTGGCCCACCCAGCCACCATCACCGGTCGCGACTGTGATGGGAAACGTCCGGGAGCCCCTCGGAGGCCGGATTCGGGTCAACTCGGCGAGCAAGCCTTCTCGGTCGACCGCCAGGGTCTCCAACACTTGGCCCAGCCGGCCGCTCCAGGTTGACTCGCCGAGACTCTCCTCGATCAGAACCTTCAGGAGGCAATCTGTGTCGACGGTTCCGTGACACCACCTACTGTCGTCTACGCCGAGCCAGTCAGCCGCCACCGCGACGTCCACATGCACGGCTGGCTCGGGCTCGGTTATCGGCGCTGGCCCAGGTCGCAGGGCGGTCAGCCCGGCCCCGACATCGGTCGTGACCTTGATAATGCCCTCGGCGTCGAGGTCAATAACTATGCGTCGCATCTGGTCGGCCGTCTGTGGATCGCGCTCAACGATCCCGCCAATGAAACGGCTCATCGTCTCCACGAACTCGTCGACGTTCATCGCTACACCATGACCTGCCTAGGGCAACCATGTCCAACAGCCGGTCGCCTATCGCTAACCACCCGAAAGGGTCCCAGCGACGCCGCCGTCCTCAGCGGCGCTGGCTTTAAGGTCGCCAGCGCAATCGAAACAAGAAGCGCCGCACCGGGACGTGGTCCCCGAACCACGTCTCGCCGCCGGGTCCGAAGGTATTCCAGTACAACTGGCCGAGGTGATAAATCCCGAGGCGACGCATGCGGTCCTGCATGCGACCCTGACGAACCCATTCAATGCGGCGGAGCCGCTCAGTGACCGCTGATAACTCCTCGTCTACCTCGACGAACCAGAGCGTCTGGAAGGCCATGTGCTGGTCGTCGGAGAGCGAATGCCGGCGTGACAGACGTGCCACGTGGTCGCTCTCGACCGCCCGGAGCTGCGCAAGGTGCCACCACTTACGCAGACGCTCGACGGGCAGTCGCGCCACACGCAAGCCGAGGTGATCCTGAAGCCTTTGCGCGGATGGCCCTACATCCGCCCACACGGGCGGAGGTGGCGGAGGGTCCGTGTCCTCCCGCCAGGTTCCATCTGGTCCGACAGTTACTCGCACGCACTTCAAGACGGGCAACGGACCCAGATCGCCCGGGTCCTTCGGCGAGCGTGACCGGAAGGCCATACTCACATACTTCCCCATCTGGAATGCCTTCGTGGCGCCCCTCAGCCGACCTCAAGAGGTGCAAATCGACGGTTCAGGAGAGTGGCGTAGCGTCGCTCATTGGTTCAGGACGATCACTCTCCGTGGTGCCATGGCCGTTCGTGGCCACGCGCCGGGCGAACCACGACCCAAAGGCGTGTCCAGATCCGAGGTCTTGCTGCGACCAAAAAGGAAGGTCGCCGACGCCCATACCTCGTAGCAAGACGCCAGAGCAGTTCCCCGCCACTTCTTCACCCGGTTAGGTTAGGGAGACTTCCGTCACAAAGCGGTCGCAGCGAGATGAGGGACAAATCCTTGCCGAATCTGGGATGGTCTGGCATCTGTTCAGTCCAATGATGGGACGCAATCAGAATCTTCTGCATCAACTCGAGGGGGCGTAGTCGGTTGTGAGGGGGACCGTCTGGTTTAGGTGCTTGTGTCTCCAGCGCCCGGGGGATTGGCCATGATAGCGTCGGAACGCGGCGGCGAACGCATAGGGGGAGGTGTAGCCGGTGCAGCTGGCTATCTGGGCCAGGCTGAGATCCCCGGCGCGCAGGTGGTCTCGGGCGAGGGTCATGCGCCACTGGGTGAGGTACTGCATCGGTGCTTGACCGAGGGCTTGTTGGAATGCTCGGGCGAACGCTGCTCGGGAGAGCCGGCTGAGGGAGGCGAGATCCCTAACGGTCCAGGCGTTGGCGGCGTCGCTGTGAATCGCTCGAAGCGCGGGCTCGAGGCGCGGGTCTCCCGAGGCGTGATACCACCGCGGCGCGTGGGCGTCTTGACGGAACGAGGCTCGTAGGGCCTGGACCAGGACCACGTCGAGGAGCCGGTCGAGGATCGTCTGCTGGCCGGGTTGCGGCGACGCTAACTCGTGGGACAGCAGCTTGATGGCGTCGTGCAGCGGATCGTCGGTGGCGTAGGCGAAATGGAGGATCGGGGGGAGCGCTCCGATCAGCTGGCCGCCGACGTCCCCGGCGAACCGGTAGGCGCCACAGACGAACACGGTTGCTTGGGGATCGTTCGTTTCCTCGTCGTGAGCATGCTCGGCCTGGAACTGCTCGGCGGTCATGCAGGTGGCGGTGGGGCTGTGCGCGACCCGGTGGTCGTTACCGCCTCGGACGAAGGCGATGTCGCCGGGAGCGAGTCCGATCGCCGCTTGTGGGTCGTCGAGCCACAACCATGCTTGACCCCTCATGACGGCGTGGAGGGCGAGTTGGATGGTTCCGGGCAGATGCACCCCCCACGGGGGTCGGGCCACTGATCGGGCGAAGACACCGCCTGACGCTCGGGCACGCGTGAGATGTTCCTGGAGCACATCCACGAATGAGAGCGTATCGCGTATCGATCTGATCGATTCGCGCATTGATACGCTCACCTGTCCAGGTGAATATGACAGCATGACGTACGAACAGACGATTCTTCTCCTGGGCGGCACGGGCAAGACTGGTGTCCGTGTCGCGAAGAAGTTGACGGGGATCGGTTTGCCAGTCCGAACAGCCGCCCGACATAGCGGCGATGTGCGCTTCGACTGGGACGATGTGACCACGCATGGCGAGGCGCTCGAAAACGTGGATCGGGTCTACCTGATCGCTCCGGTCATGCGAACCAGGTTCGCTTCCCAGGTCTCAGCGTTCCTAGATCTTGCCGAGGCCGCAGGCGTCCGGCATGTCACCTTCATGAGCGCCTACGGCATGGAGCACGCCTCGGCCGAGGTCGCCCTGCGGGCCGTCGAGCTGGACCTGCAGGGCCGTTCCCAGCTGACCTCATCGATCATCCGCCCGGCGTGGTTTATGCAGGACTTCAGCGAGACCTTCTTGGTGCCGGTCGACGGCGCCATCGTTGTGGCGACCGGCGACGGCGCAGAAGCTTTCGTCGACGCCGAGGACATCGCAGCTGTCGTGGCGGCTACCCTTACCAACCCGCAGAGCCACGAGGGAGCCGAGTACTCCCCGACCGGCCCACAAGCCCTGACAGTGAGTGAGGCTGCATCTACCATCAGCCGGGTGACCGGCCAAGCTGTTCGACACGTCAACGTCGACCGACGTTCCTGGGTTGAGGCAGTGATTGCTTCGGGGGTGCCCGTCGAATACGGCGAGGTGCTCGATCTCCTCGCTGAAACCATCGCCTCAGGTCGCGGTTCGCGGCCCAACAGCGACATCGAAAAAGTGACGGGAACGCCGGCTACTAACTTCGCCGATTTCGCCCAGCGGACAGTGGCGGCTTGGAACGGAGGCGCAGCTCAATGACCGCAATAGACAACATGGGCGACTTCGAGGGACTCGAACCGTTCTTCAAGATCATCGAGCACGCACTCAGGGGGCTCGTCGACGGGGAAGACTTTTTTGACCTCCACGCCGACGACGTGGTCGTCGAGTACATCCACACCGTCCCCGGCTATCCCCGCAGGATCGTCGGCCGCTCGGCACTTGTGGACCTGTACCGTCCCTACAGCCAGGCCATGATGCTCCACCGGTGCTTTGACCTCGCCAGATACCACGACCGGGAAGCGGGCGTAGTCATTCTCGAGTACGCCTCCCAAGGACATGCCGTCTCCACTGGTGCGCCCTACTTGAACCGCTTCATCTCCGTAATCACAATCACCGATCGAAAGATCACACGCTGGCGGGACTACCTCGACCCCATCGCGGTTTTCGATGCGCTCGGATGGCCGCCACGGCTCTGACGCTCGGCGCAGGGATAACGGCGAGCACCGCAACAGGGACAACCCAAACCCCAAGAATGCTTCATCGGAACGCACCAGGCAACGTCGGCCTTGTCGCTACAGGCCGCCTTCATCGACGGCTCAGGAGCGCGACCCAGCGTCGGGCAAGCACGGCACGTAACCCTGAAGCGTTGCCCAACCCGTACTTCCCCGACACTCAGCCGCAAGGCGCTGAGGGTGACCATTAGGTGACAATCCGGTGGCCCTGGGGAAAAAAGGATAGAAGGCCCATTACGCGTGCCTAAGTGTCGGCCATCTGTCGATGATTATCTGTGTTGATCACATGGCCAGGACCCTGACTGCTTGGTGAACCGAAGGAACCGGGTATAACACAAAGGTGACGATTAGGACTATCCAGAGCCGTGCGGCTACCCACCTTGGTCTCACCTCGGAGCCCGTGCCTGATTCTCGTCCCGACAAGGCACGGCTGCGCCGTGTTCAGCGTGCCGTTAGTTTCATCACAGTTTTTGTCGTGGTCTTTGCTGCCATGAATCGAGTGTGGTGGGTGGTAGTGATCATGGTCGTGGTGGGGGGGGCCTTGCTGGCGGCTTACTCATTCGCGTCATAAATCGAATGCGAAGAAGCAGTTAGCCTCGCGAGACTCGTATGTCCAGAAGAGACTGCGAAAACCTCCGCCAAATGACCTTGGACCTTGCGGGGTCAGGCGCTGGTGGTCGATCCGAGCGCAACCTCGACATGGTGGATCTGGCCTTCACTGAGACCATTCAGCACGAGGGCGGGTGCGAACTGGGGCGACAGGATGGGGGCGGCCTCCAGTACCTTTCCGAACATCACCATTGCCAGACTTGTCCCTGAGTTGTAGTGAGTTGCGGCGTAGGAGTTGAGGATGGTCAACTCGGCGGGCGTTAGCGAGACGACAACCACGGAGCCGGATCCGCTGTATTGCTGCGGGCTGGCCTGAGCGCGGTTGATCCCGACCACCTGCGCAGCCAGGCTGTAGCACGTTTGGCCAGATAGAGAACTGAGCTTCGCAGGAACGGCCTCCGACGGGCTCGTACTTGCGGAGGTCGAACATGAGCCGTTGGAGGTCGCGAGAACTGGTCTCATTTGCAGAACGGCGGAGGCTGAAGTTGTTGGAACGGGCGACGTCGAATCGGACGTCGACCTTGTCTCACTGCTTCCGCAGGCAGCGAGCCCGAGAACCACCATCGCTAGCAGTGAGAGGGCCCTGACCGACATCGGTGAACGGTAGCTTATTTGGATACTCGCGGCCCTCCCCTGGGCGAGGACCCGCCATGACACCAAGGCTGCGCACGCCGCGATCTCGCAGAAGGATCAAGCTTCTCCCCCCGGTCGATTCGGCTGTGCGACACGCCCTATTTTCTCATCCGCGCTCGGCGAGTTGACCGACTCGGCAAGCCCGGAAGCGAGCCGAACGATGGGTCAGGCGTCGACGCGGTTACTCACCACGCCGACGCCGACGCCGACGAGCAGATCGTGCCTCCAGATCATCGGGCCGGCCCGGCCGTGATTATGCTCGGCCTGGCCAGCCTTGCGGAGACTCTACGATGACGCGAGATCGCCGAATCGGTTCGGCGTCGGACTGGCGCCCTCGTGCTCGCCTCTCGCATGAGAAGGATCGTTACGCGTCTGAGTTCTCGCTTCCAGCCTCTGGCTCAAGGCTAGGTTCTTCTCGGATCTCTGCCACTTTCCGGACACGGCCTGACGTCGCCGAGAGCCTGAGCCCACGCACGGGGTCGGCAGCGAGAAGAAGTGAAAGATCTGAGTCCGGGTCGACGAACTCGCCATCTTCCGCCTCGATGATGCTGTCCAGGACCGGGTCCGTTGAGTCTTCCGCACCCTCAAGTCTGGCCCACGGTTACTCGCCACGCGTTCGATATCTAAGGGCCAATTCGACGGCTACAAGCGGCCATGGAAATGTGAGCAGCTGGCAGTACGTCTGGAGGCGGGGAGGCGCCAAATCGATGCCGATTCCGCGAGTACGGACTAACTGCTGCGGCCGTCCGGACACTGTCCGTCATGCAGGTCCCCAGGGTGGGTTTATGGAGGGCATGCAGTTCTTCGCCCGGATTTGGCGGCGGCACCTGCTAGTCGTCGTAGCGGTCGGCAAAGTGTAGGTTGACCTTATGGGCCGCCAGAGCAAGCACGAGCAGTGGGTACCGAATCAAACATCGGAAAGCTCCGTCGTGGCATGGCGAGCCGCTGCACCCCAGATCAAAAAAGGACCAGGGTTGTCGGTGATGTTCCTTGTTCTAAATGGCCTACGCGGAGCCAGTGGCAAGATGGGCCTCGGCACGGCAAACAAGGTCTACACGGGCGACTCGGCGAATCAACTCATGGGAACCCAGCAGTCCGCCCTACGTGACGCCCGCGGGGAGGTCGCCGCCTCGCAAGAAAGGGGCACAGCCGCCTACGAGTTTGCTTGCTTGGACCTGTCCAAGCGACTCACCACTGAGGACGAAGCGAGGCTCCGAGCCACGGGAGAACTCCCAGATTGGTTTCTACCGGCTCTCCGGCAGAGCGCAGCCGAAGTTCGCCGACGTCGCAAGAGCTAGGGCCTCGACCCTCAACGATTTCCCTCGCGGGACGCCCAGCCTTGCCCGACCAACGGATTCCGCAGCTCATCGTCGTCCCCCGAAACGATTGGTGGCGAAAACACCGCGCTGGCAGATGAGCGTCGGAGGAGCGCGTTGAACACGCCGCGAAGCCAGGGCATAGGGAAACTCACGAGCCGCCTGGTCTCTGACCTTCGGGAAACGCGAACTCGCCCTGCCTCCCGATGTACCACATAGCGGTTCCGCCTCCTTCGTAGGACACGCACAGACTCCTGCCCCCAGTGGCGGTGCTCACGGTCTCGATCACGTCGATCAGGACGTCGAGCGACTGTTGGTCGGGGATTTCCCTACGGTCGAAGTCAAATAGCACTGACTCGTTGTTCGGGAAGAAGTTGAATATTCGGGCCCGGCGTAGCGGCCACCGTGGTCGGCGACTGGAGCAGTACTCCTATGTCGCTCGGTAGGTCAGCGTCGCCTTCGTCGGTTTTCCATATGGGCTGCCATCCGCGTTCCTGGATCGCAGTAAACACTGCTGTCCAGTCGTCGAGGGACCCTCCTTCTACTTCGCAGTCAGGCAGCGTGCCGTCATCCCCGTCGAAACGAGCATGGAAATCGTCGATGGTGAGCGCGGGCACCAGCACATAGTTACTCTTCGGAACCAAGGTCGTCCCGGGACCCGTACGGCGTCAGGTGATGCCGGCCCTTCGAGCCACCTGACGACCATCCGGCGTAGGCCAAGCAACGATGAGCGCGAGACCGGAACTGACTCGTAATTAGAACACCGGGCGTCTGTACTGCTCGCGAACGCCCAAGCCGTCATCGCCCAACACGCTCCCACCGACAACGCTGCGCTCAGCGAGGACGACCTTCGACGCCTGCTCACTCGCCTCGGCAGCATCGTCGGACTTCTACAACACGCCAACCCCGACGAACGCCGCCAGTTCTACCAAGAACTCGGCCTCCACCTCGCCTACCAACGCCAAGCCGGCCAAGAAAAAATACGGGCCTCGCTAGGCGTGGAGTTTTTGCATGTCGGAGGGGCGACTAGCACGCTAACCCCACGGCTAGAAGTGACCGGCCAGAGGAGCATCGCAGCGGCCTGAGCAGGAATTTTGCCCGTGGGCCAGCCGCATAATGTATGCGAATCAGGGGCTCCGCAGCCGCTCCATTATCTCGATGGTTTCTGATGCCACTGTGACGAGCGGCCCACCGGCCAGCCGGGAATCCGCCAGGAGTTCCTGGAGCAGAGCGACGTCTTTGTGCAGAGTGGGCCAGGCGCGAGTGGACATCTCTTTGGCACCACCGAGGGCCAGATAGTGGCCGACGGACGGGTTGGCTGCCGACCCTCCGGCCAGAACGGCACCGAGACCATCCTGGTCGATACCGAGCCCCCGCCCGACGTCGAAGACGTCGAAGACCATCCCAGTGATCGCAGTCATGAGCGCGTTGTTGAGCAGTTTCGTCGTCTGCGCCGTCCCGACCCCACCGAGACGGATGACCTTGTTGGCGTAGGTGGCGAGCATCCGCTCGCAGGCCGCGCACGCGTCTTCGTCGCCGCCCACCATGACCAGAAGCTGGCGCTGGGCGGCGGCGTCCCCTCCGCTCACCGGCGCATCGACGACCTGAACTCCCCGGCCGCGCACCCGCTCGGCGAGGTCGATTAGGTAGGCGGGTCCCACGGTGGCGTGGACGGCGAGGACGGTACCGGGCCGGATGTCGCGCAAGATGCCCTGGGAACCGAAGAGCACTGCATCGGTGGCGGCGGCGTCGTAGAGGCACAGCCCGACGACGTCACACTTGGCGCCAACCTCGGCCGGCGTCGCCGCCCGCCGGCACCCGGAGTTATGGTATCGCTCCAGGACCTCGGGTCGCCGCGCCCACAGCCATGGTTGGAGGCCAGCGGCGATCATTCGTTCCGCCATGGGCGTGCCTTGGTGCCCAAGTCCGATGAACCCGTACTCGGTCATCTGACGGTGTGCTCGGCCGGAGGCTTCAGGATACGGAGCATCAGGTCTACTGTTCGCTCGATGGGCCGGCGACGCGCCGCTATGGTGGGGACGAGCGCCCGGGCGATGATCGTGCCGAGAAGGACGTCGAAGACATCGTCGGGGTCCAGCGCCGGATCGACCATGTCTGCTGTCGCTGCGTGCAGGATGTCGAGGAACTGCGGCCGGGCCGATACCCGCAGGTAGTGCTCGGGCGAACGGTCGCCTCCGGATGATTGATAGTGGGCTAAGAGACCGGGCATCGCAGCGCGGGCCGCGGGCGCCTCGATCACTGCGACATAAGCGCGGAGTAAACGGCGGAGGTCGCCTCGGAGGTCGCCGCTGGGCTCCACTGTTGGACGCTCAAAGCCGGGGAACACGGCATCCTCGATCAACTCGACCCTGGACGGCCAACGCCGGTAGAGGGCCGACGCATGCACTCCGGACCGCTTGGCCACCGCCTGCATGGTCGTCCCCTCGAAACCCTGCTCCACCAGCAGTTCGGCGGCGGCCCTGACCGCTCGGCGGTCAAGGGTCGTGTCTCTGGGCCGTCCGCGGGCCAATCTCGTCATGAGCGGAACCCTACATTCCAGGACATCGTCTCCTATCAAGGCACTATGGTCGCGACGTGAGCGAGATAGATGATTTACGCGCCGAGGTGACGGCTCTGGCCCGTCGCGTCAGCCTCTTGGAGGACCACCTTGAGATCACTCAGCTGGTGGCCCAGTACGGCCCGGACGTCGACAGCGGTTCCGCGGACGACACGGCCGCCTTGTGGACCGAGGACGGCCGCTTCGACGCTGTCGGCGCCATGGAGATGAGCGGCCGCCATCAGATCGCAGGCATGGTCCGCTCCGAAGGACACCAACACCTGATCGCCAACGGTTGCGGCCACATCCTCACTGTCCCCCATGTGGTCGTCCGCGGTGACGAGGCAACAGGGCGCGGCTACGCATTGAATATCCGCTGGGACGCCGATGCCCAACGGTTCTGGGTGGCCCGGGTGTCCGCCAACACATGGCAGTGGAGACGAACAGCCGAGGGCTGGAAGATCTCGGGCCGGGTCAACGCGAATCTCGATGGCACAGCAGATCACCGTCAGATGCTGGCGCCCATCGACACACCGGGTGACTGAACTCAGGACTCCAACCACCCCTGGGTGACCGACTCAAGCAAGCCGAGCGGTGCGCCAATCTCGGCGGCGGCGAGGCGAGCGACTTGGACGTCTTTGCGCACAAACGGACCGGCGGCCTGCAGCAGCGCTTCAGAGCCCATTGCGGCCACCAAGTTGACCGCGTAGCTGGCCCCACTGCAGTCGCCGAGTGCCCTCGCCATCTCAGAGACGTCGATATGGAACGCTTCGGCGACCCGGGCCGCCTCCAACGCGAGTTGCAGGTGGGCGCCGAAGAGCAGATTGTTCAGCAGCTTCACCTTCTGTCCGGCCCCCAACGGGCCGAAATGGATGACATTGTTGGCGTACGCGGCGAAGACCGGCCGGCACCGCGCCACGTGTTCGGCTTCCCCGCCGGCAAACAGCGTCAGTGCTCCAGTAGCCGCCTGCATAGGACCGCCACTGCCGGGGGCGTCTACCACCGCACAGCCTTGAGCGCCGATGGCCTGCATAGTTGCGGGGCTGCCTGTCGTATGGACAACGACAATCGCCCCCGGAACCATTGCCGTAGCCAAACCGCCTTCAAAAACGACCTCCCGGACCTGCTCGTCGCTGTAGACATAGATGAGCACGAACTCGCAGTCCCGCCCGAGATCCGCCACTGATGACACCACCTCCACACCGGTCGAGGCCAACTCATGGCGCGTTTCGGAGCGCCGGGCGTAGGCCGATACACGATGACCTGCAGCAACCAATCGGTCAAGAACGGGACGCCCCATCTCCCCCGTGCCCACCACCCCCACGCGCAACCCTCTCATCGAGGCACGACGATGAGGCGCGCCGGCCCGTTGGCGTCACGCGCCTGGTCGAGTGCAGCTGGCACCTCGTCAAGGCCGAGGGTCCGACCAAACATTGGCGCGACATCCAGTCGCCCTGAACACACCTCCTCGAATGCCTCGTTCCAGTGCGTCAACGACGGGCCTCCGCCGAACTGAATATTGAGGCCCTTGCGTTTCGCCACCATCGTCGCCAGGTGGTCACCCTCCGGAGGTCCACCCGCGGAGAAGATACGACTGGCCCGCTCGCAACCCTGGATGATCGAGTTGAGCACCCCGGGGACACCAACACACTCGAAGACCACGCAGCCCGGAAGGTCCAGCATCCCCATGATGTCACGGACCGGGTCCGGGGAACCATAGGCCAGCTCCCGCCAGCCCGCGTAGGGAGATAACTCCGCCGGGTCGATGACCACATCGGCGCCCAACTCCATCGCCGTCGCTCGGCGCGACGCCACGAAATCCGCCGCCACAATCGGACCGACACCCAGCCGTTTCAACGAAGCGACCGCCGACAGTCCGATCGCCCCGCAGCCGATAACGAGTGGCACTTCCCGCGCCCCCACCGCCGCCCGTTTGACATACGACCAGCCGACCGAGATGGCATCGGCGATAGACACCAGCTCATCAGGAAGGTCCGAGGGCACCACCTGGGTCATGCCCTCAGTGAGTAAGAAGTACTCGCCGAAACCACCGGGCGCTTCGGGACTCTGGCCGACCACCCTGATGCCCCCATCCACCACCAGCGCTGGGATCGAGCTCACCCGGGTACCGGCCGCCCACCGCCGAGTCGTGCCCGGTCCGTAGTCGACGATCTCGGCGCAGTACTCGTGGCCCATCACGATGTCGGCATCGGGATCATGGTTCGACAAGCCGGTATCGTCGTCAGCGTCCACCCTCGGATGGTCCATGAAGTGGAGGTCCGACGCGCAGATACCGCACGCCAGAGACCTCACCAAGATCTGGCCACGGCCAGGTATCGGATCGTCTATCTCCCGGACCTCCACCGAACCACCTCGCAGCACCGCAGCTCGCATCGATCCCCTTTCCCCGCCCATCCGAACGGGTCTTACAGGACAGTCTATCCCGTAATATGAGGAAATCTCCACGGGGTGGGGTGCCGTCGTCCCCCCCCGAGTGCCGTGATGGGCGATGGGGCATGCGTCGAGTACCCCTCGCTCTCTCGACTACCCGATCGGCGAGGCCGACACCGATCGGCGAGATGGTGGCGGAAGCAGTCGCCGACGGCCGGTTCCTCGTCCTGACGGTCCCAGAGGTGCTCGACGAGATCATTGAACGCGCCGCCGATATCGACGCACACATTGACAAGCTCACCTCTTGACGAGCACACCAAGCAGACGGTGTAGTGCTCAAGGCCGTGTTCGATACATAGTACTGCCGAACTGCGGGGCCGTCTGGGCTGAGGGGGTCCCGTACCGACGTGGCCGCCGTTCTGCGGCACTATTCGATGTCCGATCCTGAAAGGCGTCGGGCCGGAAGGCGCATCTTGCGGGGATTGACCTCCCCCGTCCGACAGGCGCTCGTGGAGCGGTGCGCATTACCTTTGAGGGCGATCCGAGCTTGGGAGGAAAATTGGTCGTTGTTGGCGAGTTGGATCCATTCCCCGGTCAAGAGCTGACCCCAGAGCTGCTAGCCGCGGTCGACGCCGAGGAAGCCTTCGCCCCGGGACTCAACGGCGCGCCCGACGTGCGTGTCCTATTGTACCGGCCCAAACAGGTACCCCCATGCCATCCACTGATCGTCAATCTCCACGGCGGCGCCTTCGCTCTCAGAGCGGACAACTTCCCAGCGAGCGCCGCCCGCTTGGCCATGCTCGGCGCCACGGTCGTCTCTGTGGATTACCGTCCCGCAACCGAAGCCCCCTGTTGCCGGACCGTCTGGTTGGTGACGGCGGCGACATCCAGGATGGAGATGGTTGGTGCCCGTGATGTCGCTGCCGGTGTGCATGGTGTCGTTTCGGGTGTTCAGGTTGTCGGCGTGGGCCCGATCTCGAGGCGGGTGTAGAGGGTGATGATGGCGTCGTGGTCGAGGCGGTTGAGGACGTCGAGGAGCGCGGCGATGGCGATGGTGGCGTTGCCGGGTTCGTCGAGGATGTCGAGGGTGATGGTGATGCGTTGCCGGGGTGGTTCGTAGCGTTTTTTCATTGGTCGTTGACTTCGGTGACGGCCGCTCGGGCTGCCTTGTCGTCGACGATGGACGCTTTGTCGGCGTACGCGGCGACGAGGGCTTGCACGGCGAGGTTGTTGACGGCGCGGGGCAGGCCTCGGGAGGCTTTGTGGATGCGGGCGATGGCGTCGTCGGAGAAGAGGGTGTCGGAGCGTCCGGCCAGTTTGAGGTGGTGGGCGATGTAGTCGCCGGTGTCGGTGGCGGTCATGGGGGGTAGCGCGTAGCGCATGGTGACGCGCTGGTCGAGCGCGGCGAAGGTGCCGAGGCGGAGCCGGGCGCGCAGGGTTGGTTGGCCGACCAGGACGAGGGCGAAGGGGGAGGTGGAGTCCATGTCGGCGTTGGTGAGCAGTCTGAGCTCTTCGAGTTGTTCGCTGTTGAGAAGGTGGGCTTCGTCGACGACGATGACCACGCGTTTGCCTCGTTCGGCGACCTCGGAGGCGAGGGCGTCTGCGGCTTGGGGGATGAGCGAGCAGCGGTGGAAGCGGGGGATCCCGCCGAGGTGGGTGACGATGGT
>Ga0182030_10009576_pt1 | contig 19815 bp, 14 predicted proteins | sample 812S3MmetaG_FD_121299 | JGI IMG/M metagenome (GOLD analysis project Ga0182030, IMG submission 121299) | Permafrost microbial communities from Stordalen Mire, Sweden - 812S3M metaG (Illumina Assembly) | ecosystem: Environmental > Terrestrial > Soil > Wetlands > Permafrost | place: Sweden... | reverse complement strand
CCTGATCGCGGTGGTTTTACTTTTTCTCGACAGCCCGACGTGGAAGACCGCCGGACTGCTGGCGCTGGCCATCTGGAGCTTCTGCCGGTTTTACTATTTCGCGTTCTACGTCATCGAGAAATACATGGACCCGGATTACAAATTTTCCGGGCTGATTTCGTTCACAAAGTATCTGCTTCGGGGACGGAAGTGATTTTGGCTTTCCTTATTCCGCCTGCGTCTTAACTTTCCCCCATGGACTCACTGCACGCGCCGTGGCGCATCGAATATATTTTGTCGCCCAAGCCGGAACTCAAGGAAGGCTTGTTCACGCGCATCGCGCAATCTTCCGACGATGAGGAGAATTTAATCGTCGTGCGCGACCGCACCTGTTTTGCGCTGCTAAACCGCTATCCTTACAACGGCGGCCACCTGATGGTCGTGCCTTACAAGGAAGTGCCGGATATGAACGGGCTGACCGATGAGGAACTCGCCGACTTGTGGAAACTCATGCGCCGTTGCATCAACGCGCTGACGGCGGTGATGAAGCCGGACGGTTTCAACGTGGGCATCAACCTCGGCAAGGTCGCGGGCGCGGGCATCGCGGAGCATCTGCACATCCACATCGTGCCGCGCTGGAACGGCGACACGAATTTCATGCCGGTCATCGCGAACACCGGCGTCGTGCCGGATGCGCTGCAAGAAATCGCGGCGAAGCTGCGGGCGGAACTGGGAAAATAGTTTTCGCCGCAGACGGACAGTGTTTTTTGGTTTTCATCCTTCCCCGCTGCAAACTGACGGCAGATTCATATAAGCCGCTGGAGTTCCGGCTGCCGATGAGTCCTGCGGAATAGCGCTTTGACCATCACCATTCGCAGCCTCCGGCCACGCCGACCTTGAACGGGCACTGAACCGAACTACCAGCCGGGGAAACGCTCTTGGAACGGCGGAAAGCGAATTGAAGAGGAAATGTAATTTACCTTGCTGTTTCAGGCAGTGGTGCTATTGGTTGTTATCAATCCTTGGCAAACCGGTGACGGTTTATATGACTTTTCCAGTTTCACCTTCCAGCTTCACTTTCCCAAAATGAATCAAAAGCAGACGGGATTGGTGGCAGCGGTTCTCATGATTTTGAACGGGGCCGTTGACGCGCAAACGCTCACCGATCTTGGCACCACCGCCCCGACTCCGGGAGCGAATGACGCTGCACAGTTGAGTTCTGCGGGCAACCAGACGTATCCCGATGGCCTGAATTACTACACCGACAACCAAAGTGCCTATGGCACCGGCGAACCGGGCCAGACGTTCACCACGGGAAGCAACGCGGCGGGATACACGCTGACCTCGGTATCCTTCATGACCGCCGGCCTGGGCTCTTACAGCGGCACCGGCTCCGCGCAAAATTATTATTTCCACATTTACTCGGTGTCCGGCGGCAGCGTCACCCTGCTTACGAACTATACTTCGGCTCCGTTTGCGTTTTCGGATGGCGACTGGCTGCAGTGGAACGGACTTTCGTTGCCGTTGGCCGGGAACACGACTTATGCCTTCTCGTTTGGAAAGGCGAGCCAGGCCGTCGGCGGCTGGGAAGCGCTCGCGGTGGCCAACGGCAATCCCTATGCGGGCGGCGAGATTGGACTTTTTCCTCCCGCCGGCGGGGCGGTGACCTTCGGCGGCAGTCATGGCTTTGACGAGTTGTTTGACGTGGGACTGATGCCCGCAAACGTGCCCAGCATCAACCAGCTTGCCGTGTCGCCGACGAACAATGTTTTTGTGGGGACGCCGGTGACGTTCACGGCCAGCGTGTCGGGCGCGCCGCCGCTTTATCTGCAATGGCAGTTCAACAACGGCGGCGGCTACTCCAACCTCGCCGGGGCCAACACCAACACACTGGTGTTCAGCGCGGCGATCACCAACACCGGTTCTTATGAACTCGTGCTGACGAACAGTTTGGGCGCGGTAACCAGCGCGCCGGTTGCCCTTTCGGTGACCCTGGACACGAATCCACCGGTGGTGCTGCGGACGGTCAATATCGGCACCACCAATGTGGAACTGGATTTTTCCAAGATGCTGGAGGCGGCCAGTACGACCAGCGTGGCAAACTATGTTTTTTCGAACGGCCTGACCATCACCGGCGCAACCCTGGCGGCGGGCAGCAACACGGTCATTCTCACCACGGGACCGCTGGTCTATGGCAGCAACTACACGCTGATCATCAATGGCATTCGGGACCAGGCCGTCCCGCCCAATACGATTGCCGCCAATACGCGCGCCAGTTTCATGGCTTCGGCATACGCGCCGCTGGACATCGGCAGTCCGTCGGTTCCTTCATCCATCACGGTCGTGAGCAATGGATTGACAGTGACGGCCACCGGCAGCGACATCGGCGGTGCGGCGGACCAGTTCAATTTTGAATACCAGGCGCATTCGGGCGATTTTGATGTGAGTGTGCGCGTGGCGGGGCTGACTCCGTCCGATGTCTGGGCCAAGGCGGGGCTGATGGCGCGCGAAACGCTTGATGCCAACAGCCGTTTCGCCGCCTCGATGGCGACGCCGGCGATGAACGGCTGTTTCTATGAGTGGCGCGACCCGGCCGGCAGCGCCAGCAGTGCGAGCGGGAATTTCCCGGCGAATTATCCGAACACCTGGCTGCGCCTGAAGCGCGCCGGCAACACGTTCACCGGCTTTGCCGGTTACGACGGCCAGACCTGGACGCAGCTGGGCAGCATCATCATCACGATGTCGAACCAGGTTTACCTCGGGTTCGCCGTGACCAGCCACAATACGAACCAGCCGACGACGGCGCAGTTTCTTAACGAGGCGGATGTGACCACGAATACAAACCTCGGCACGGCCACCAATCCGCATGAACCTTTGGGGCCGTCCAGTCGCAAGACCGGCATTGTCTTTTCCGAAATCATGTATAAACCGGCGGCGCGCACGGACGGCAACAACGTGGAGTTTCTGGAAATCTACAATTCCAATCCATGGTTTCAGGACATCAGCAGTTATCAGGTGACGTGCGCGGACATGAATTACACTTTTCCGGCGAACACCATCATTCCTGGAGGCGCTTTCTTCATCCTGGCCGCTTCGCCGCAAGGCATGCAGAATGTCTATGGCCTGACGACGAATGTCTTTGGGCCATACACCGGCAGTCTCAAGAAATCCGAGACGCTTCAGTTGTTGGACGAACAGGGTGCGGTATTATTGACCGTTCCTTACTCAAATGCCAATCCGTGGCCGGTGGCGGCCGACGGCACGGGTCATTCCATCGTGCTGGCCAATCCAAGCTACGGCGAAGGCGATCCGCGCGCATGGGACATCAGCGACATGGCGGGCGGATCGCCGGGGCAGATGGACGCGTTCCATCCCAGCCCGCTGCGCAGCGTGTTCATCAATGAGATCCTGCCGCACTCGGAAAATCCGGCGGTGTCGCAGTTCATCGAGCTTTACAACCACAGCACGAACAGCGTGGACGTGTCGGGCTGCATTTTGACGGATGACCCGGCGACCAACAGATTTGTCATTCCCGGCGGGACGGTGATCGGGCCGGCAAGTTTTGTTTCATTCACGCAACCGCAATTCGGCTTCACGCTCAACGGCGCGGGCGAAACGCTTTATTTCATCAAGCCGTATGGCAGCCGGATTCTCGACGCCGTGCAATTCGGGGCGCAGGCCAACGGCGTTTCCTATGGCCGCTGGCCGGATGGCGCGAATGATTTTTACGCCTTCACCGCCAACACGCCGGGCACGAACAATAGCGCGATTTTAATCGGCGACATCGTCATCAACGAATTGATGTATAACCCGATCAGTGGCAGCGACGACGACCAATACATCGAGCTATACAACAAGGGCACGAACACGGTGAACCTGGCCGGCTGGCAGTTTACATCGGGCGTCACGTTCACTTTTCCCAGCATCACGATGGCGCCGAACGGTTTTCTGGTTGTGGCCAGGAACATGACCAATCTGTTCGCCAAGTATCCAAATTTGAACAGCGGGAACACGGTGGGCAATTATGGCGGCAAGCTGTCGCACAACGGCGAGCTGCTTGAGCTGACGATGCCACAGACGCTCAACACCAACACGGCGATTCTGGTGGCCGAAGACCAGGTGGCTTATGGCACGGGCGGCCGCTGGGGCGAATGGTCGTCCGGCGGCGGCAGCAGCCTGGAGCTGATTGATCCCCATTCCAACCACCGGCTGGCCGCGAACTGGGCGGACAGCGATGAAACCCAGAAGTCTTCCTGGGTGGACATTGAGACCACCGGCGTCCTCGACAACGGCGCGAATTATGATTCTTCAATTGATTCCGCGCAGATCGGCCTGCTGGACGCGGGCGAATGTCTGGTGGACAACCTTGAAGTGGATTACAACGGCACGAATTACGTTTCCAATGGCACGTTTGAGACCGGCACGAACGGCTGGTCGTTTCAAGGCTGCATGACACGCTCGAGCTTGGAGAACAGCGGGTATCAAGGCAGTCATTCCCTGCACATCCGTTGCAGCGACCGGATCTGGACGGGGGTCAATTCTTGTGAGGTGGCCTTGAATACCAATTCACTGGTCGCCGGGCAGACCGTCACGCTGCGTTACAAGGCGCGCTGGCTGCGCGGCTGGCCGGAACCGCTGCTCCGCCTGAACGGCAACTGGCTTGAAGCAACCGGCACGATGCCGGTTCCGACCAATCTGGGCTCGCCGGGAATGCCCAACAGCCAATATGTCACCAATGCCGGGCCGACCATTTACAACGTCACGCACAATCCGAAAGTGCCGGCAGCCAGCCAGCCGGTGGTGGTGACGGCCAACGTGAGCGACCCGGACGGGGTGACCAACCTGACGTTGTATTACCGGCTGGATCCGGCGACGAGTTACATCGCCGTGCCGATGAAGGACGATGGCACCGGCGGCGATGCCATGGCACACGACGGCATTTTCAGCGTAACGATTCCCGGACAGGCGGCGAACCAGATTGCCGCGTTTTACATTTCCGCCACGGACAGCCAGGGGACGGCGACGCGGTTTCCGGCGATCCGCCCAAATGACAATGAGCCGGTGCGCGAATGCGTGGTGATGTTTGGGGATGGCAATCCCAGCGGCAGCTTCGGCGTGTATCATTTGTGGCTCACCCAGACCAACATTACCCGCTGGGCCAATTTGTCCGATTTGAGCAACGAAGGGAACGACTGCACCTTCGTCAACAACACCCGCGTGATCTACAACATGCAGGGCCGGTTTGCCGGCAGCCCCTATCATCAGGATTTCAACACGCCCAACGGCAATCTTTGCCATTACAAATGGGAATTCAATGCGGACGACCCGTTTTTGGGCGCGACGGATTTCAACAAGATTCATCAGCCGGGCAACGGACCGGGCGATGACGGCACGCTGCAACGGGAGGAGTGTGCCAATACCTTCCTACGCGCGTTGAAGGTTCCGTGGCTCTACAAACGTCTGGTGGCGGTCTATGTCAACGGCAGCCGCCGCGGCACGCTCATGGAAGACACGCAGGTGCCCACCAGCGACATGGTGAAGGAATATTTTCCAAACGACACCGGCGGTTACATGTATAAAATGCAGCCGTGGTATGAATTTCCACCCTTCCCGTCCGGCAGCACCATCGCGTTCAACATGAACGCATGGGTCACGCTCAACAATTACACCACCACCGGCGGGGCAAAAAAGTCGGCGCGCTACCGCTACAACTATGAGATCCGCCGCACGGCCGATTCGGACAATGATTTTGCCCCGGTCTATGCGCTGGTGGACGCCGCCAATTCCTACGGCACGCCGGGCTATGTGGCGAACATGGAAAACCTAGCCGACATGGAGAACTGGATGCGCGTGTTCGCCGCCAACCACGCCGCCGCCAACCGCGACACCTTCGGCGCCACCACGGAACAGAACCTTTACGGCTATATCGGCGCCTTGGGCACGAAGTATTCGCTGCTGATGTTTGACTTCAACATCTGCCTGGACCACGGCGCCTGGGGACCGGGACAAGAATTGTTCGCGGTCAATTCCGATGATCCCTATGTCGCGGACATTTACAGCAATCCGACCTTCCTGCGCATGTATTGGCGGGCGCTGCAGGAACTGGTGAACGGGCCGCTCACCCTCGCCAACACCGCGCCCCTGTGCAACGCCAAATACAGCGCCTTCACCGCCAACGGCCTGTCTGTTGAGAATCCCAACTCCAGCATGTTGCCCTGGATCGCCTCGGCGGGAACCAGCATTGCCTCGCAACTGGCCGCAGTGAATGCCGCCAACTTCACGGTCACCGGCGTGACGACCAACAATAATGTGGCGTATGTCACCGGCCAGGCTCCGGTCAATGTGGCCACCGTCTGGATCAACGGCGTGGCCTATCCGCTGACGTGGACGACCCTGACCGACTGGATCATCACGCTGCCGCTGGTCAACGGAACAAACCAGTTGAGCGTGGTGGGCGTGGACCGGAACAATCAGCCGATAACCGGCGACAGCAACAGTGTCAGCGTCGTCTATAATGGAACCAGCAGCTCGCCGGCGGGTCAGGTGGCCATCAACGAGATCATGTATGCCCCGGCGGCCAACAACGCGCAGTTCGTCGAACTGTATAATAGCTCCACCAACGTGACGTTCGATTTGTCGGGCTGGCAGCTTCAAGGATTGTCCTACACGTTCCCGAACGGTTCGGTCATCGCGCCGACGAACTTTCTGGTCCTGGCGGCAAATGGCGCGGCCTTCGCTGAAACCTACGGGGCGACCAATCCGGTATTTGACACATTCAATGGAACGTTATCACCCAATGGCGAGACGCTCACGTTGAACAACGCCAGCAATCTGCCGGTGGCCAGGGTAAAATACGACAGCCAGCCGCCCTGGCCGACGAATGCCAACGGGACCGGTGCGTCCCTGCAACTGATTGACTCGCGTCAGGACAATTGGCGTGTGGGCAACTGGTCGTTCACGCCCTTTTCCGCCACGCCCGGCGTGCGGAACAGCGTCGCCGTTTCGCTCGCACCGTTCCCGTCGCTTTGGATCAACGAATTGCAGGCCGACAACCTGACCGGCATCACCAACCGCGCAGGCCAGCATACTGGCTGGCTAGAACTCTACAATCCCAGCACCAATGTCATTTCGCTGAACGGACTTTATCTGGCCAACAATTACACAAACCTGTTGCAATGGGCGTTCCCGACCAATGCCAGCATCAATGCCGGCCAGTTCAAAGTCATCTTTGCAGATGCACTGACCAATCTTTCGACGACCAACGAACTGCACAGTAATTTCATATTGCCCAGCGGCACCGGCTCGCTAGCCTTGACCCGGCTGGCCACGAACGGCCAGCAACAAGTGCTCGACTATGTGGACTACCAGAACATTTATCCGAACGATTCCTACGGCCCCCTGCCCGACGGCCAGAGTTTTAGCCGTCAGGAATTTTTCCAAGCCACGCCCGCCGCGTCGAACAACGGCACCACCGTGCCGGCGGCCTCTTTCATCGGTTATTATTCCCCGGGTTCAGTCTATACCCAGAATTTTGATGCGTTGCCCAATCCCGGAACGACCTCGGTAAACGCCGACAATCCGGTGACCATCAATGGCATCACTTATTCCCTGGCCAATCCCTATGATTTCGCTTATCCGGCTGTGGCCAGCGGGAACACCGGCGGCTTGGGCATTTCGGCCTTGGCCGGCTGGTATGGTTCCAGCGTGGCCAAGGCGCAATTGGGCGCGACGGCCGGGGATCAGACGACCGGCGGCGACCTCAGCTTCGGGTTGCTGAATAGTGACAATCGCGCGCTCGGCCTGCTCGCCACCAGCTCGACCAAGGGCACGGCCTTTGGCGTGCGTTTCATCAATGGCACGGGCATTACGCTGACGCGGATGAACCTACAGTTCACCGGCGAAGTCTGGCGCCAGTCCAACCTGCCCAAGACGCTGCAGTTTTCTTATTATGTGGATTTGACCGGCACCAACATATTCCGCACCAGCCCGACGGTGGCGATTCCCGCCCTGAATGTGAACCTGCCCACGTGGGGGGCGGATGTGAACGGGGTGGCGGTGGACGGGACTTCGCCGCTGAACCAGACCAATTTGAGCGTGCTAAACCAGGCGATCACGAACTGGCCACCGGGCGCGGCCTTGTGGCTGGTATGGCAGATGCCGGACAGCACCGGCAAGGCGCAGGGGCTGGGCATTGACAACTTGAGCTTCTCGGCCAGCGTGCCGCTGCCGGTGCCGTTGAGTGTGCAAGTGTCTGGCACGAACCTGTTCTTGAACTGGCCGGGCGTGGCGGGCCAAACCTACCAGCTCGAATATAAGAATAATCTCACGGACCCCGCTTGGACGCCCGTGGGCAGTCCGGTAACGGGCACCGGCGGCGCCCTGGCCCTTACCAACTCTTCCGGCGACTCAGCCCAGCGCTTCTTCCAACTCCGGCTGGTGAATTAGAAACCATCCCAGCCACTTCAGATGCGAACGCGTCGAATGGAAACGGCTGTTCCATGGAAAAATCTATGTTTCTTCCGCGCGCATCTGTGGGTAGATTGATTTGAATTGTGGCCACTGAAACTCTTCATTACGAAAACGCGCGGTTTGCGCAGCAACTGTTCAACCACGAGCCACGCAATCTGGCGATGCTCGAAACCGAGTTGGGCGTCAAAGCCACGGCGCGCGAAGGCTGGATCAAGCTCGACGGATCGGCGGACGGCGTGGAACGCGCGAAACAACTTTTCTCCTCGCTGCAAAACCTATTGCAGGCCGGTTCACCGGTGAAGAACCGCGAGTTTACCCACGCGCTCAACGTGATGAAGCATGAAGGCGCGACGACCTTGAAAGACATGGTAAGCGACCGCGTGACGACCCATGAGCGCAAGCCCGGCGTGACGGCCAAGACCGTCGGCCAGAAAAAATATCTCGACGCCATCCGCAAGCACGACATCACGTTCGGCATCGGCCCGGCGGGCACGGGCAAAACGTATCTGGCGGTGGCAATGGCGCTGTCAGCGTTGCGCGAAGGCAGTGTTTCCCGGATTATCCTGACGCGACCGGCGGTCGAGGCCGGCGAGGCGCTGGGATTTCTGCCGGGCGACCTGCTGGAAAAAATCACGCCCTACCTGCGTCCGCTTCATGATGCGTTGCAGGACATGATGCCAGCCGAGGAAATCGTCAAACTCACGGAACGCGGGACAATTGAGATCGCGCCGCTGGCCTACATGCGCGGACGGACGCTGAACGGCGCGTTCATTATTCTGGACGAGGCTCAAAATTCCACGACGGAGCAGATGCTCATGTTTCTCACCCGGCTCGGCCACGGCTCGAAGGCGGTCATCACCGGCGACGAGTCGCAGGTGGATTTGCCGTCGCACAAACATTCGGGGCTGGCGGAGGCGCATCGCGCGTTGCACGGCACGGAAGGCATCGCCATCGTGGAATTTTCCAAGCGCGACGTGGTGCGGCATCCGTTGGTGCAGCGCATCATCGCGGCCTACGAGCATCACCGCGGCCGGGCCAAAACGGAATGAACATCGCCATCTCCAACCGCCAGCACTCGAAGAAAATTAACTCGCGATTTCTTAAGCAAGTCGCGACGGAACTGTTCGCGGAACTGGGAATAACGGAAGCGGAACTTGGCATCAACCTGGTCGGCGCACGCGAAATGGCGCTGGTCAATGAAACATTCCTCCAGCACGAAGGCCCGACGGATGTCATCACGTTTGACCATCGTGATGTAGTGGCACAGGCGTCCCGCCGGTGTGTTCCCGGCTCAAAAAAACCAACTCACAGGCGGGACGCCTGTACCACTGTAATTCACGGCGAGTTGTTCATTTGCGTGGATGTGGCGCTGTCACAGGCGAAGGAATTCAAGTCGAGCTGGCAGGCGGAAGTGGTGCGCTACCTCGTCCACGGCGTTTTGCATCTGCTCGGCCATGACGATTTGAAGCCGCATCTGCGGCGCAAAATGAAACGCGAGGAAAACCGGCTGGTGCGCAAACTCACCAAAAAAATTTCACTCGCGCAAATTGAGCCGGTCAGGTTTCCCTCGGATGAATTTCCAAACATTTGCAATCGTTTGTAAAATTTCAAACAACACCTGACCGACGCCTGTGCCACCAAATCGAGGCAAAGCCACACCACCAGATAAATTTGTTTGCCCTCAATCATTTTGGCGGACAATGTTTCGGGATGAAATTTCAGCGCCAGTTCCGGCAGTTAAAAAAACTTCTGCCCGGCGAAATTTTTCTCGAACCACGCAAGCTTGCGGATTACGCCGGCGACAAATGGTTCGCGGTCCATCAGCCCGACGCCGTAGCCCTGCCCCGCTCTACCAGGTCCGTTTCAACAATCCTGAAGTTCGCGAACAAAAATAAAATTCCCGTCACGCCGCGCGGCGCGGGCCACGGCTACGTCGGCGGCTGCGTGCCGGTGCGCGGCGGCATCGCGCTCTCGACCGAGCGGATGAAGAAAGTTCTGGAGATCAATCCCGCCGATTTTGTCGCCGTCGTGCAGCCCGCCGTCAACACCGCCGAGTTTCAGGCCGCCGTGGAAAAGCTTGGACGCTTTTATCCGCCTGATCCCGCAAGCCGCGCGAACAATTCCCTCGGCGGCAACATCGCCACCAACGCCGGCGGCCCGCGCTGCCTGAAATACGGCGTCACCCGCGATTACGTCCTCGGCCTCGAAGTCGTACTCGCCAACGGCGACATCGTGAAGCTCGGCGGTCGCACGCACAAAAACAAAACCGGCTTTGATCTGCACCGGCTGTTCGTCGGCTCCGAGGGTTTGCTCGGCGTCATCACCGAAGCCACGTTGAAACTGCTGCCGCTGCCGCCGTTCCGGGCCAATCTCGCCGTCGGTTTCGGTTCGATGAATTCGGCCGTCCGCGCGTTACAGGCGATTTTTGCCGCCGGCTTTCTGCCGAGCGCGGCGGAACTCGCGGATGAATTCACCCTCGCCGCCGCCGCCAAACGCACCGGCAGCAAACGGCTGCTTGGCTGCAAGGCGCATTTGATTGTGGAACTCGACGGACAGGAAAATTCCGTGCGCCAGGAAATCGCCGCCGTGGAAAAAATTGTACGGAAGCAAAAGCCGCTGTTCGTCGAGCGCGGTTTTGGCAGCGAGCAGTGCGAAGCCATCTGGCAGATCCGCCGCGAATTTTCCTACGCGCTCCGCGACACCGGCCTCACGAAGTTGAACGAGGACATCGTCGTGCCGCGCGGCCGGCTGGAAGATTTATTCAAGTTCGCCGCGAGCTTGCAGAAGAAGCACGGCCTCCAGCTCGCCTGCTTCGGCCACGCCGGCGACGGCAACATCCACACGAACGTCATGGTTGATTATGAGCAGCCCGGCGCGAAAGCCCGCGCTGAAAAATGTCTGGATGAATTATTCCGCTGGGTGATTACCGCCGGCGGCGCAATCACCGGCGAACACGGCATCGGCCTGGCCAAGAAACGCTGGTGGTCGCAGGCGGTTTCGGAAAATTCACGCGAACTTCATCGCGTCGTCAAACACGCGCTCGATCCGCACGGCATTTTGAATCCCGGCAAGTTTGTTTGATGACCGGGTCGGAGCGCGGCGTCTCCACCTATTTCATCAGCTCAAAATCCACCGACTCACCGGCTGCTGAATCCCTGGCGATCCAAAGCTGAAATTTGCCCGGTTCGACCAGCCAGTTTCCCTTGGCATCGTAATAGCCAAGCTCCTTTTCGGAAATGGTGAAACTCACGTTGCGCGATTCGCCCGGCTGAAGCAGCACTTTTTTAAAGCCTTTCAGCTCGCGCACCGGCCTTGGTCCAGCCGAAGCCGCGATGGCACGCAGGTAAAGTTGCGCCACTTCGGTTCCCGCCCGCAACCCGGTGTTTTTGATCGCCACCTGGGCGGTCATTGTCCCGCCCGCTTTCATCGTCGGCGCATCCAGTTGCACATTGCCATATTCAAAAGTCGTGTAGGCCAGACCAAAACCAAACGAATACAGCGGCGTGGTCGGGCCGTCGGCGTAGTTGCCCCTGTATTCGCCAAACCCGGGGCGGCCGGTGTTGAAGTGGTTGTAATAAAACGGCACCTGGCCCACGCTGCGCGGAAATGTTGTGGTCAGCCGCCCCGCCGGATCGGTGTCGCCGAACAAAACATCCGCCACGCCGTCGCCGCCCTGCACGCCCGGATGCCACGCCTCCAAAATCGCCGCCGCCTTGTCTTGGATCCCCGGAATCGCCAGCGGACGACCATTGAACAAAATAACGATCACCGGCTTGCCCGTCGCAACAACGGCATCAAACAATTCCTGTTGCCGGCCCGACAGCCCCAGTTCGGCGCGGCTGCCGTCTTCACCGCTCCAGTCGCGCGGTTCGCCCAGCGCAAGAATCACGGTGTCCGCGCCGTTTGCCAGCGCGACGGCGTCGGCGATTTCATTCGTCCCCGTCGGCGCTTCGTTGATGGGCACGCCGGTAAGATGGCGACGCACTTTGCCCGTGTCCGCAAACCGGCAGCCGCGTGTGACGGACAACCTGGCTCCCGGCGGAAGTTTGGCGCGGATGCCGTCGGCCAGCGAGACGGCGTCATCAGCGTGTGCGCGCCCGCTCCAGCTCCCGATGAGTTCCTCCGCGTTGTCCGCCAGTGGACCGATGAGGGCAATCCTTTTGACCTGCCGGGAAAGCGGCAGCACGTTGCGGTCGTTCTTCAGCAGCACGCAGGATTTTGCCGCCGCCTCGCGCGCGAGGGCCAGCGCATCCGGCAGCAGGAACGCCGTCCGGCAGCGCGTCTCGTCGGTGAACGGATGATCGAACAGGCCCTTTTCAAACTTCACCAGCAGCACGCGGCGCACCGCCTCATCCACGACGGATTCGGGAATTTTCCCCGCCTTGACCTGTTGCGACAGCGTGTCGCAATAGTTGCTCGAAACCATTTCCATGTCCACGCCGGCGGTGAGGGCGAGCCGCGCGGCGTTGGTGCTGTCTGCCGCCACGCCATGGGGAATCAGTTCACCAACCGCGTCATAATCGCTGACGACGAAGCCGGGAAATTTCCATTCGTCTCGGAGAATTTCCGTGAGCGTGTGGAAATTCGCGCTCGCGGGGACGCCCGAGAGGCAGTTGAACGCGCTCATCACCGTCCACGCGCCCGCGTCCATGCCGGCCTTGAACGGCGGCAGATAAAAATTGCGCAGCGTGTATTCGGAGATTTCCGTCGTGTTGTAATCGCGTCCGCCTTCCGCCGCGCCGTAGCCGACGAAATGTTTCAGGCACGCCACCACGCGGTTGGTGTCGGCGCAGTTCGTCCCCTGAAAACCACGCACGCACGCCGCCGCATCGAGCGCGCCCAGCCACGGGTCTTCGCCAAAACCCTCGGCGATGCGGCCCCAGCGCGGGTCGCGTGCCAGATCCACCATCGGCGCGAACGCCCAGTCCACGCCGGCCGCCGCCGATTCGCGCGCGGAAATCGTCTGCGTGCGCCCGAACAAATCCGGCTCCCACGCGCACGCCTGCGCCAGCGGGATGGGAAACACCGTGCGAAAACCGTGGATGGAATCGTAGCCGAAAATCAACGGGATGCCGAGCCGGCTTTGCTCCACGGCGATTCGCTGCAGTTTGTTCCGCATTACGGGCGATTCCACGAGATCCGGCGCGTCCAGGAACGATCCCACCCCGCCGCGTTGCAACTGGCTGGCAAGCTTCTGGTCCGAATCCGGCTCCATGGATGCCTGCCAGAGCTGGCCGATCTTTTCATCCAGCGTCATCCGCTGCATCAAATCCTTCACGCGCTTGGCGACCGGCTGCGACGGTTCTTCGTAAACGTCCTTCCTTCCATTTTTGTCCAGGTCAATCCAGCCGGCGTGGTAAATCGGGGAGTCCGCCGCCGCAACGGAGGCAATGAACAGGCAAAGGCAGAATGCGGTGAATCTCATTGACACAAATTTTGACGGATGCCACAGGAAATTCAAAACTATTTCACCAGCCGAGACCTCTGCAAAACCCCTGTAGCGGCGCTCTATGGGCGCCGACGAAACCGTGAATTTGCAGGGAAACCACGGCGGTCACAGACCGCCGCTACAACCAAAGACGACTTTTGCAGAGGTCTCCAGCTGTCATTCCGCGCCGGACACCAGCACCACAAACTCCCCTTTCAAACTGCGCTTCGCCGCGGTCTCCAGCAGCGCCGCCGGCTTGCCGCGCAGAAATTCCTCGAACTTCTTCGTCAACTCGCGCGCCAGCACCACATCGCGGTCGGGATAAACCTCGTTCAACTCGCCCAGGAGCTTTTCGATTCGATACGGTGATTCGTAGAAAACCAAGGTGCCAGTGATGGCTTTCAACGCTTCCAGCTTGTTGCGGCGCTGGCCGGACTTGTGCGGCAGGAATCCGACGAAATGAAATTCCTCCGTCGGCAACCCGCTCGCCGTGAGCGCGGCAACGAGCGCGCACGGGCCGGCCACGGCTTCCACGCGAAAGCCGGCGGCGATGGCGGCCTTCACCACGCGTTCGCCGGGATCGCTGATGCCGGGACTGCCGGCGTCCGTAACCAGCGCCACCTTCTCGCCACGCCGGAGCCGCCCGATGATTTCCTCGCTGCGCTTCGCCTCGTTGAACTGGAAATAGCTCAGGAGCGGCTTGCTGATGCCGAAATGTTTCAGCAACTGCCCGGAATGCCGCGTATCCTCGGCGGCGACCACGTCGCACTCGCGCAGGACGCGGAGCGCGCGGAGCGTGATGTCCTCGAGGTTGCCAATCGGCGTGGCCACGAGGTAAAGCGTGCTGGCGGTGAGTGGTGGCAAAGCGGCGTCCATGGCTTGACTTAAACAGAAAACCGGGCAGAAATAAAATCCAAAGTCCAACCTCAATAAACCAGCACCAGCACCGCCGCTCCTTGCGCCGACTTCACCACATCCTCAAACTTTTCATTTACCTATACTTGGAACTGACCCTTGAGGCATCTCCAGCAAGTTCCTAATTTCATCAATGAACCAACGCTGCAGCCACGGCTTCCTTGATCTTTGAACCGCGAAGATTGTTGGCTAATATTTTTCCATCTGGGCCAATCAGAAGTATTGCAGGGATGCCGTCTATGCCAAAGGTTTGCGTCACCCGATCCATTGACCAGTCGCCAAGGAAAACCTGCGTCCAATCCGTGCCCTGTTGTCGGACAAATTTTCTAGGTGCCGCCGGCTCTGAATCCAGGCTTAGGCTGATCATCACAAACTGCGGATCGTGTCCAAACGCTGCTTGGACTTCTTTGAGATTGGGGGTTTCGGCGATACAAGGCTCACACCAGGTAGCCCAAAAATCCAGCAGCACATATTTGCCCCGGTAATCGGATAGTTTGAGCGGTTTGCCGTCAAGCGTGCTGACGGTGAAGTCGGGCGCGGGATCGCCGGGCTTCAGGTCAGCATTTAGGTTGACTGTCCCCATGTCGAATGGGACATCCACCGCGGCCGAAGTGTCATCCGGGACATGCACGAAAACAGGATTTAGCATCCCCGCGCTGTTGTAGTCATGCTTAAAGTCGTTGAGTTTAATTTTGTAATCGCCCGGTTCAACCCAATTCGCATGAAAGGAGCCATCGGCGGAAATGGGAAACACGGACATGCCACGGTCGCGTTCCCTCCCTTTCAGAATAGGATCAAGCGATCCTGTAAACAAAGTCAGGTCAAAATTTGTGCCCAGTTCCAGCCCCGCTTTCACCCGGCCAAAGACCGTCCTGCACCGGGTGTTGATTGCCAGTTTCATGTTCTCACCGGACTTTTCATCCACGAACCAGAAACTAACCAAGCTATTAATTCGTTTCTCATACCGCCATATAACCAATTTCATTGGTGGAATATCTACAAATGTAAATCGTCCTCCAGCATCAGTCAGAGTCTTCTGAATTACATAGACCGGTGCCACCATGTTGGGTCCATAATACTGAGGGTCGAGATTCAGCCGTAAATCTTCACCGGTCACCCCCTGATTCCGATTTTTCCAGATGCCTTCAATGCGTCCCCATGGCTGCAAAACCATTCTTGCTTGATTGGCAAGGTCGCCCTTGGGGAGCCAGCCGAAACCTTTGGGGCTGGCTGCGACGAGGAATAGATTGGAATTCGCGAAGGGTAATTTGAACTGGCCTTGTTGATCGGTGTGGAATGAGGCCAGCCCGCCGGTCAGATTCGTGAAGGCAAGGTGAGGAATCGTATCTGGATCAGCACTAACGATGATGGCATTCGTCAGCGGTTGGCCATCCGAAGTTCGGACTTGAATGGTAAACAGAGGTGTTTCCGCCGGAGGGGAATTGGTGGTGACGATTTTTTCCCGGACTGTGCCGGCCAGATAGAATGCATTTCCCTTGCGCCCGTATGCTAGAATGGGAAGGGAATAATTGTCGCTGACAAATTCCACCTCAATAACGCCAATGACAGCGACGTTGGCGGCAAAATGATAACCGCGATATTCGTAGGTTGAGCAAAAGCCTTTTGGTAACGGTGCCAGTTTCACACATTTAATGGGCTGCTCCAGCGCGTCAGAAAATATCTGGCTCATGCCGGACTGGCTACCGGTGGAGATGCCTTCCCAGTTGAAGAGTGAAAGAATGGCATCCTTGTCTTTGGCTTTCAAGGCACTTTCAAATGCCTGCAAAAGTTGAGACTCCGAAGCGGGTGGATCTTTCCCATGAGCATTATGCGGATCGAAAATTCTCAGGAAGAAGCGCAACAGGACAATGGTTGCTATGCGCTTCATGAAATTGAATTCAATGTGTTTATGGAATTAATCTGATGGGGTCACGAAGAAAATATTTCAATCGTCACCTCGACCGTGCCGGAAAATTTTGACGAGCACATTGCGAAGAATCTGAGATCGCTGTCCCGGCGGCATTCGGAATTTAAATGGTTCACGCGCCACCTCGCCCCGGCCCTCCCCCAACTCCCGTTGGCGTAGAGGGGGAATCCTCCGCCGTCGGCTTGAAAGTTCGCGCGACTGGATTTGCCGGTCAGTCTTCCGCCAGCCAGAAACCATCCGCCGCGTTGTCCTCTCCTTGGGGAGAGGAAGCAGGTGAGGGCGCGCATCCAAACCAAATTCATCATGGCATCCAAAATTAATTTTCCCATCTTCTGTTCCATCCGCGAAATCTGCCGCTTAAACCGTCATGTTGCAGGATACTTTGGCTGGATGGAAAGACAGCCATGACATGCGGCAACAGTAATTTGCCATCCGGCTAGATAGTTCAGCCATATGGAATGTTGGCCGCTCCATCCGTCAAACCTGTTTATCCATATGGAAAAATAGTTTTGCCAGGTGGTAAATCCGCTGCGCCAGTTGGCGAAATGGCTCGTCCGTATGGAAATCGCGCCCTGCCGGACGGCAAATGGCCCTTGCTATCAGGCCGGACAGCTTTGCCGGATGGCTGGAACCTTCCGCCGGACGGCATAAGTCATGGCAGCATATTTGGCGTGTAATATGCTGCCGATGTTATCATGATTGTAAAACCAGCAATCCAGTGGCTTAACAAAAAAAGCGACCCGATTATGGCATCCAAGGTGGCGACCGTGCTGCAGGCGATGGCCTAAAATGCCGCCATTTATACCTCGCCCACGCCGCCCCTGGCGGAAGTGCGGGCTGCGCTGGATAATTTCAATGACGCGCTGGCCGGCATGATAAATCGCGGCCCGACCACCACCCTCAACAAAACCAATCTGCGCCGGGTGCTGGTCGGCTTGGTGCGCCAGCTTGCCGCCTACGTCACCGTGGCGTGTGCCGGGAAAATGGAAAACCTGATCTTGAGCGGGTTTCCACCGCAAAAGCCGATGCGCACATCGGTTGGCAAGCCAGCCCAACCGCAGGGATTAACGGTCAAACATGGATCGCAGCTCGGCGAACTGGTGGCCAGGATCAAACCGGTTTTCTGTGCGGTCATTTACAACTACCGTCGGACGGCGAACACGCCCGGAGCGGTGCCGGTGATCGAGCAGGACACGGCGTCCTTCCACACGTTCAGCGGGCTGACTGCGGGTGTGAAATATACCATCGAGGTCAGTGCCTCGGGCGCGTCCGGTCAAAGTGACTGGAGCAGTCCGGCCAGCCTGACCGCCGATTAAACAATCTGTCTCCCATGCGCGCGCCGGATTCATTCCGGCGCGTTATTATATCGGGGCTTGGTTGCACCGGCTGGCAGCCACCGCGCGCAACAACACTTCACGACAGATGGCTTGCGCCACGTTCACCCGACCCAGAGATTTTGCCACCTTACGGTGAGCGGACACGGAGCTGGAATCCGTGCTTATTGGAATCAGCGCTTATTCGTCACCAGTGTAGCGATAGCCACCTCCCGACCCGTTGACGGCTGTATGATAAATAATCAGGGCAAAAACAAAACCCCACAAAACCGTCCCCAGCGCCGCGCAGACCACGCCCCAAATCCGGTAAGGCCGGGCGGCGTTCCAGTAAAGCTTTTCCTTCAGCCGGACCCGGCCGGAAAGCCACAACGCCGCCAGCGCGAACGGCAGCCCGATCACCGGAATCAATCCCAGCAACCCGAAGACGAGGCAGCGGAGGGATGTCTGCATCATCTTGATTTTGGCGGCGGGGATGTCGTTCATGGCTTGATGGCGGTCGAAACCGTGTTGGTCGCGGAAGCGTTCAGCCGCTTGAGCTGCTGCTGCTCCATAAATTTCACTTCGCAGCGCAGATGAAACAGCGCGCGGCTGTTGGCGGTCACCAAAATCATCATAATGGCCAGCAGGGCGATGAAGATCACCGTCACCATGCCGCCTTCGCTTCGCTTCGACATGCCACGGCCGGGCTGATTGCCTTGAAAAAAATTTTTGGCTGGGATTTTCATGGTTTTGGTTGCACAGCTTCAAAGGTGAACCGCAACGGCAATGTCATTTCCTTCCGGTGCTGCACCAGTTCCAGCTCCCAGCGCCAGCCGGTCACGTCGCCGCGAATGTCGGTTTCCATCCGGGAGGTTTTGACCTTCGGCAGCAGCAGCCGGGAATCGTGTATGGCCGGCACTTCACGCCGCAATTCACCCGACTCAAACCGGTAAATAACTTCACTGCCCGTTTCGGGAACGCGCACCACCTCGCCGCCCGCCGTGGTTTCGGCGGTAATTTTTCCCGACGCCGACCGCACGTCTGCGCGCCAGCCTTCGCCCGCGCGCAAGGCGGATTCAATGTCGCTCGTCGTATAAATCAGCGCCTTGGAATGATCCCAGAAGAAATAAAACGCCACCGTGCCGCCGCCGACCAGGATGGCGAACACGGCAATATAGACCAGACATTCGGCCAGCAAAATGCCGGCGCAGCGACGGGTCATGGAAATGGATGGCGTCAGGTTCATCGGACGGTGACCTCGCGAATGACCGGAGCGCCGCTGTGTTTCCAATCGGAATTCCATTCGAGACGCAGATGATTCCCGGTCTTGGTCAGTTGAAAATGGCCCGGCGGCAGGCAGGCGGCGGCATCGGCGTGAACGGAATAATTTTGCGAGCCGTCCGGATAGTTCTTCCAGTCACCAGCGGCGAGTATCTCCATTTCGCCGTCCACAATTTCGTTGGCGATGCTGTGGATATATTCGATTTTGAGAACCTGCCGCTCGCGCGCAAAGGAAAATCCCACCGGCACGATGGCCAACGAGAGAATCGCCAGGCCGACGAGCAAATCCACTTCCAGAAAGCCGCTGGCACGGCGATGCGAAAACGCTAAATATATTATTTTCATGTCGAAGCCAGCATGTGGTTCAAAACCGCGATCAAAATGCCGAACATGGCGGTGGCAATCAGCGCGACCACCAGTCCGTTCAGAATCACCAGGCTGCTGGTGAGAAAATGCGTGGCCGCCTCCTCCTGTTGAAACGCCTTGGCATCGAGCGCCTCATG
>Ga0182030_10009575_pt1 | contig 19818 bp, 17 predicted proteins | sample 812S3MmetaG_FD_121299 | JGI IMG/M metagenome (GOLD analysis project Ga0182030, IMG submission 121299) | Permafrost microbial communities from Stordalen Mire, Sweden - 812S3M metaG (Illumina Assembly) | ecosystem: Environmental > Terrestrial > Soil > Wetlands > Permafrost | place: Sweden... | reverse complement strand
GGTCGGCGGCGTGAACAACACGGAAAGCGCTCGCGTCGCCGGCGATGACTACGACGTGCGCAGCATTTTACTAGCGGAAGCGGCGGCAACTTTACTGGCCGGCCTGGCCGGCGGCGTGGCACAAACCACACCGTACATCGGTCATCCTGCGTTCAAGGAGATGGGCGCGCGTTCCGGATACACGCTGCTGACGGGAATATTCATCGGCGCCGGCGGCATGCTCGGATATTTGGCCAATTTGATCGAATTGGTGCCGCTCGCCGCATTGGCTCCGGTGCTGATTTTCCTGGCTCTCAATATTACTGTACAAGCGTTCAGCGCCGTCCCTGCGCGTCATGCGGCCGCCGTGGCCATCAGCTTTTTCCCGTCGATTGCGCGGCTGTTGACCATTGAATTGAGTGATCCGAAGTTCGTATCGCCGGAGAGATTGGCCCAACTGCTGACGACGCCAGGGCATGGCCTGCCTACCTTGAGCGTCATCGTCGCCCTCGGTAACGGGTTCATTATTACGGCGACGATATGGGCAGCCTTCGTGGTCGAAATGATCGAGAATAGGCTGCGATCCGCGGCCGCCTATTTGGCAGCCGGAGGAACATTGTATTTTTTTGGAATCGTTCACTCGGTTCGCCTCGACGGCAGCGCGTATGCGCTGTGGCAGCTGCATGGAATTGCGCGCAATGTCGCCGCCCAATTTTGCGCGGCATACTTCGTGCTTGCCGCCGCTCTTTTGCTGCTATCCCTGCAGCGCCAGTCCCGCGCGCCGAAATAGAAAAATAGCGGCTGTCTCAGCCTTAAGTCAAAGGCGTTGCCGCCGGTGTCAGTCAGTTCCTACAGTCAATATTCGGCTTCTCACGTAGAATTTCCGCTTCATCAATCGAGCCGATTCCATGGATCAAAGCAACCCCTCACACAGCAGCTCGATTGGCGCCGCCCGCTCCAGCATGCCGCTGCCCCCCAAGACCCTGATTGGATTCATGCTGGCCGTCACCGCCATCGTCATCATCGCGTTGCTGTCATTCCAGTCTCTGCAGGCCACGACGGCCAGCGCGCGAAGCCTCACGCAGACCATCGAAGTCCTGGGGCGCCTGGAGGCGCTGTTATCGACACTGAAGGACGCAGAAACCGGGCAGCGCGGATTCTTGCTCACCGGCGAGGAAAGCTACCTTGCGCCGTATACGGACGCCAAGGATGCGCTGCCCGACGAATTGAAAGCCACGCGCGAATTGCTCGTCAACCGGCCCGAGCAGAGACGGCGGCTCGATGGGCTCGAATCGCTTGCGAATTTGAAGATGGCGGAACTCGAATCCACCATCGTCGCGCGCCGTACCGGGCATCCCGACGCGGCGCTGGCCATAGTCCGGGCGGATCGAGGCAAGGTCTACATGGATCGCATCCGAACCACGGTCAATGAGATGGAGTCGGTGGAGCGGCAATTGATCGTGCAGCGCGGACTGGAGTCGCAAAACGCGGCGACGATTGCACTGGCGGTTGCCTGGGGCGGTTCCGGCGTCCTGCTGTTCTTGATCGCCGGCGCAGCGATCGTGGCTTCGCGAGACTTTCGCGCTCGGCAAGGACAGGCTTGGATTCGGTCCGGGCAAATGGGTTTGAGCGAGCAAATGCAAGGCGACCAAACGCTCGATAAGCTCGGCAACAATCTGCTCGGATTCTTGGCCGGATTCGTCGAGGCGCAAGTGGGTGCCGTCTACATAGCTGAAGCCGGACACTATCGGCGATTCGCAGGTTATGCCTTGCCGGCGGATGGCCACGTTGAGGTGGTTCGCCCCGGGGATGGGCTCGTTGGTCAAGCGGCCCGAGATCGACGCGCCCTTCGAGTGCGCGACGTTCCGCCCGGGTATTTGCCGATCTCGTCGGGCGTCGGCAAGGGCACTCCTCATGAATTGGTGTTGGTACCCGCCGGCATCGATGGGGTCGTGCACGCGGTGCTCGAGTTGGGTTTTTTCGGCGCCACCGATTCCGAACAGCGTGAATTGCTGTCGCGCGTCTCCGAATCTATTGCCGTCGCCGTGCGTGCGGCCAAGGATCGCCAGCGTCTGGAAGAATTGCTGCAAGAAACGCAGCAGCAGGCCGAAGAACTCCAGGCCGGCCAAGAGGAGTTGCGTGTCAGCAACGAAGAACTCGAAGAGCAGGGCCGCGCGCTCAGAGAATCCCAGGCAAATCTGGAGGCGCAGCAAGCGGAATTAGAGCAAATCAACTCGCAGCTCGAAGAGCAAACCCAAATGCTCGAACATCAGAAGGATGCTCTGGCCAAGGCGCACGACGTGCTCACCGCAAGATCGGACGAGCTGCAGCGGGCGAATGAGTACAAGAGCGAATTTCTGGCGAATATGAGCCATGAACTGCGTACGCCGCTCAATTCCACCTTGATACTTGCGAAACTTCTTGCCGACAACAAGGATGGCAACTTGACCGATACTCAAGTCAAATTCGCCCAAACGATCACGTCGGCCGGCAACGACTTGCTCCGGTTGATCAATGACGTGCTGGATTTATCGAGGATCGAGGCAGGTAAGGTAGAACTCGCGCCCGAGCAGGTTTCCATTTCAAGCGCCGTCGAATCGCTCGCCAAGACATTTCAACCCACCGCCGATCAGAATGGCCTGCGCTTCTCATGGGTCATCGAGCCGGGCGCGCCCGAGCAGATGGAAACAGATCCGCAGCGGCTCGGACAGATTCTCAAGAACTTGTTGTCGAATTCCTTCAAATTCACCGAGAAAGGCGAGGTTGCCTTGCGCGTATTCTCGTCCGAGAAAGGATCGGTGTCTTTCGCCGTCCGAGATACCGGCGTGGGGATTGCGCCGCATCAGCAAGACGTGATCTTCGAGGCATTTCGCCAGGCAGACGGCAGCATCCACCGAAAATTCGGCGGGACCGGATTGGGGTTGTCCATTTCACGTGATCTCGCAGCCCTGCTGGGGGGCGCAATCACGGTGCAAAGCGAATTGGGGGCTGGAAGCGTATTCACGTTGACGATGCCGGTCACGTTCAACGCCGATGCTCCGCCCAACCAAGCGCCGCGCGCACACGCCCCGGCGGCTGTCCACCCGAAAAAAGCGGAGCCGCAGGAACTCGCACCGCCGCCCACGGAGGACGATCGAGAATCCATCACGCCGGGCGGACGCGTTATTCTGATAGTGGAGGACGATGCCGCCTTCGCGATGATCTTGCGCGACCTGGTGCGCGAAATGGGCTTTCAATGCGTCGCGACTTCTTCGGCCAATGACGGATTGATTGCCGCCGCTCAGTTTCTGCCCAGCGCGATTGTCTTGGATGTCAACCTTCCGGATCATTCGGGGCTCGGCGTGCTCGACCGATTGAAGCGCGACCCCCGAACTCGGCACATTCCCGTGCATGTGGTATCGATCTCGGATTACAAACGCGAGGCGTTGGAGCTGGGCGCAATCGGCTACGCGTTGAAGCCCGCAAAGCGGGAAGAACTCATCGAGGCATTGCGCCGCATGGAAGCGAAGTTTTCGCAAAGCGTTCGGCATGTGCTGGTCGTCGAAGACGATCCGCGCCAACGTGAAAGCATCCGGCATTTGTTGAGCAATGGCGATGTGCAAATCACGGCGGTGGCCAGCGCCGGCGATGCGCTGACGCGTCTTAAGGACACGACTTTCGACTGCATGGTGGTGGATTTCAATTTGCCGGACTACAGCGGCTACAACCTTCTTGAAAAGATGTCCCAGCAGGAGGAGGTGGCTTTTCCGCCCGTCATCATCTACACCGGACGCTCTCTGACTCGCGAAGAGGAGCAGAGACTGCGCCGCTACTCCAGGTCCATCATCATCAAGGACGCCCGCTCTCCGGAGCGGCTGCTGGATGAAGTGACATTGTTCCTGCACCAAGTTGAGGCCAAATTATCGCCTGAGCATCAACAGATGCTAAGGACGGCGCGCAATAGGGAAGGCATTCTGGAGGGCCGTCGAGTTCTGGTTGTGGAGGATGACGTACGCAACGTCTTCGCCCTATCTAGCGTGCTCGAGCCCAAGGGTGTTACCGTGATCATTGCGCGCAACGGGCGCGAGGCGCTCGACGTCTTGACGCGCTCCTCGCAAGAGCCATCAGGACGAATAGACCTCGTCCTGATGGATATCATGATGCCCGAGATGGACGGGCTCACGGCCATGCGCGAGATTCGCAAGCGCGGTGAATGGAAGAACCTACCCATCATCGCGCTCACGGCCAAGGCCATGGCGGACGACCATGACAGGAGTTTGGCCGCAGGTGCAAACGACTACATCGCCAAGCCTCTGGACGTCGAGAAGCTGCTTTCGTTGATTCGCGTATGGATGCCGAAGTAAGCAGTTCGCCCGACACCGCGGGGCGGGAGTTCGATATTGAGTTCAAGCTCTTGATCGACGCCATTTATCACATGTACCACTACGATTTCCGCGGATACGCGCCGGCATCCCTGCGGCGCAGGCTGAGGACGGCAATGACCCGGTTCGATTGCCGCTCCCTCTCGCAGCTCCAACACAAGGTTGTGCACGATCCGGCGATATTTCCCGCGCTATTGGATTTCCTCACCGTACAAGTCAGCGAGATGTTCCGCGATCCGGCCTATTTTCTCGCATTGCGGGAACAGGTTGTGCCGTTGCTTCGCACCTACCCCTCGCTCAAGATTTGGGTGGCCGGATGCAGCGCCGGGGAGGAGGCGTACTCGCTTGCCATCCTATTGCACGAAGAGGGTCTGTTGTCGAAGAGCATTATTTATGCGACCGATATCAATGCCGGGACGCTGCAGAAGGCGGCGGCGGGATTGTACGACGTGGAGCGTATCGCGGGTTTTACGGTCAATCATCATCGGTCCGGCGCTCGATCCTCGCTGTCGGACTACTATACCGCCGCGTATGGCAGAGCGGTTTTTAACAAATCGTTGAAAGATCACATCGTTTTCTCCGATCACAGCCTTGCGACTGACAGCGTATTCGCGGAGGTACAGCTGGTGTCCTGCCGCAATGTGCTCATTTATTTCGACCGCACCTTGCAGGATCGCGCGCTGGGATTGTTTCGCGAGGCACTTTGCCGGCAAGGATTTTTGGGCATTGGCGCCAAGGAATCGATGCGTTTCTCCTCGCAAGCCGACGCCTTTCTGGATTTCGTGCCGGCGCAAAAAATCTTTCAAAGGCGGGCAGAGCTATTATGATGAACTTGGAAGGCCGCGTAGACGCCGTCGTCATCGGTGCATCCGCGGGCGGTATAGAGGCGCTCACGGTACTGCTCCCCGCGCTCGCGCCGGGACTGCGGCCGCCGGTTTTCGTCGTGCTTCACTTGCCGCGGGACAGACCCAGCGTACTCGCCGAAATATTCGCGCGGAAATGCGCGGTGCCGGTTCGGGAGGCTGAGGATAAAGAGATGGTGGCGGCGGGAACAGTTTACTTTGCGCCGAATAACTATCACCTATTGGTGGATCGCGGCCCGCAGCTCTCGCTCTCCGCCGATGACCCGGTGCATCATTCGCGGCCCTCTGTCGATGTGTTGTTCGAATCTGCCGCGGACATCTACAAGGATCGGCTTTTGGGCGTCATTCTCACGGGTGCCAACGACGATGGAGCCTCGGGCCTCGCTGCAGTTCACGATGCCGGCGGTGTCACCATCGTGCAGCGGCCCGATACCGCGCGTGCGCCGCATATGGCACGGTCTGCGCTGAAGCTGCGGCCGGCGGATGGCGTGCTAAGTTTGGATGAAATCGCGCAATTGCTGCGAACCCTGGACTCGACTCCAACGCCGATGCGGGTGAACTAAGATATGGATATATCCGCGTTGCCTCCGATAAAGTGTTTGTTGGTCGACGACCTTGCCGAGAATCTGCTCGCGCTCTCGGCCCTCTTGGCGCGCAACGACGTCGAAGTGCTGACAGCGCGGTCCGGGTCGGACGCGCTGGAATTGCTTCTTGTGCACGATGTGGCGCTTGCTTTTCTCGATGTACAAATGCCGGATATGGATGGTTTCGAACTCGCAGAACTTTTGCGCGGCAGCGAGCGCACGCGCCACATACCATTGATATTCGTCACGGCCGGCGCGCGCGAACCACATCGCCAATTCATAGGATATGAAGCCGGAGCCGTCGATTTCATCTATAAGCCCATAGAACCCCATATCCTCAAGAATAAGGCGGATGTGTTCTTTCAGCTATATCGGCAGCGTCAGTTGCTGGCCTTGGAGCTTAACGATCGGACGGAGACACTGCGTCTCAATGAAATGTTCACCGCCCTGCTTGCACATGATTTACGCAGTCCGTTGAGTGCAATCTTGGCATCGGCCCGTCTACTTCAGCGCCGCAGCACCGAGCAAGTCGCGTTGGAGACGGCTGCACGCATCGTAACCAGCGGCAATCGCATTGCACGCATGATCGAAGATATGCTCGACCTGGCGCGCGCAAGGCTGGGCGGGGGCATTCTCGTGAAGCGCGAGCCGGCGGATTTCAAGGCGCTGGTGGAGCGCGTGTTGCGTGAGCATCAAGCGGCGGCGCCTGATCGGTCCGTAGAAGCAAGCTATGAGGGTAACTTCGGCGGCTATTGGGATTCGGAGCGAATCGCGCAAGTGGCGTCAAATTTGATAGGCAATGCGCTCAAGCACGGAAACCCGGCCGCACCGGTCCGAGTACGGCTCGACGGCACCAGCGGAGACTGCGTTATTTTGGCCGTCGAAAACGCAGGCTCCATACCCCCCGACATTCTTCCGCACCTCTTCGATCCGTTCCGAGGGGGCCAGCGTCAACCCGGGCGCGGCGAGGGACTGGGTCTTGGTCTTTATATCGTTTCACAGATTGTGCAAGCGCATGACGGCGCTGTCGAGGTTAAAACCAGCGATGGCGATGAGACGGCGTTTCGAGTCCGGCTGCCGCGTGGCGATCCTAATGCCCGAGCAACCCGTCCATGAGCGCTTCGATCTCGAGAGCTTCAAAGGGTTTGATGATGGAGCGAACGTTCGCTCCCCAGTTCTCGATTCCGAAATCCAGGTCATAGCCTGACGCGATGATAATGGGCATGTGCGGCTTCAACTCAAGGATACTGCGCGCCAGTTCCATGCCCGACATAGCCGGCAAGCTTACATCCGTGATGAGAACATCAAACGGATCCCTTGAGAACGCTTTCATCGCCTCCTCCGCGGTAGCGCACGCCACGATTTGACGCTGATCCTGCGCCAATAGCTCGGACGTCACTTCACGCAGGATTTCGTTGTCCTCAACGTAGAGAATTCTAAGAAGCGTTGCCATAAGAATTACCGCGGCGCGTGGTATCCCAAGGGATGCGACAGTTCCGGCCGGTCAATGTGTCTTCTGCACCAGCCACAGGCCGGGCTTGCCTTTCGGACTGAAGCCCAAGTGCACCAATGCAGATTTGCTTTCAAACAGCCGCGCCACCGGCAACCCTTCGCGGTGCACGCGTTGCACGAAGTTCTCGAGGCTCGGGCGAGATCGCATGTTATCCGCGCCTAGCGCCGGGAGCTGGACCCGTTCTTGAGAAATCAGACCCTGGAGGTGCGACATCGATGGGAACGAAGAGGTTTTCTCCGCGGCGTCGGATGCAAGGGCGGGAGCACGCAAATCCAGGTGTTGCCCTAAGGTTTGAATCCGGCTCTGAGCGCGGGGCTGAACCTCGCGGCTCAAGGGCGGCGCAGCCCAAGCCGAACCGAGGATGAGGAGCGCTCCAACTCCAAACGCCGCGGTCAAAAGCTGTTTTTCGAATCTTTTGCCCATGGACACAGTTCACCACGAACGGTTGTCGCCGGCATTCGGTGCAGGGACCGATTCATCGTAGGAAACGTCTTAGCGGGGCGGCATCGGTGAATTCCTACAAGCCTTCGTGACTCGATACGCTTCCCAGGACCGCGTTGCGGAGGGAGCATGGGTCGATCGCGCGGCAGGCCCATCATTCGGCAGGCGTCAGGGGATTTCATGAAACATCCGTCAAATACCTGGGCGCTGGTGCTTGCCGGCGGCGAAGGAAGCAGGCTGCATGGGCTGACGCGAAATGGGCATGGCGTCGTCGTGCCGAAGCAGTTCTGCTCCTTGCAGGGAGGGGCCAGTCTTCTGCAGGAGGCGCTGCAACGTGCCGCTGCCGTTGCGCCGCTGCATCAAGTCTGCACCGTCGTGGCCGAGCAGCATCGGCAGTGGTGGACTCCGATCTTGAGTTACTTGCCCGAAGAAAATGTCATCGTGCAGCCGCAAAACCGCGGCACCGCATACGGCATCCTCCTGCCTTTGCTGCGGATCGCCGAGCGGGATCCTGATGCGACCGTAGTCCTGTTGCCGGCGGATCACTACTTGCGCGACGAGGAGGTTATGGTGACGTCGTTGCGCCGCGCCGCCGAATTTGCGGATCTCGATCGTGATTCGATTTATCTCTTAGGAATGGAACCGGACGAGCCTGACATCGAACTCGGCTACATCGTGCCGGCGTCGCGCGCGCGGGATACGGCCATGGGCGTCGAGAGGTTTATTGAGAAGCCCAACGAAATTCGAGCTCGAAAGCTTCTCGATCAGGGAGCGCTTTGGAATGCCTTCATCATGGCGGCTTCAGCGAAAGCGTTGCTCGGCCTGTTTGACCGCAGGTATGCCGCAACCATCGCCGCGATGCGCGGATATGAGGGAGCCACCATCGAATCGGTCTACCAACGCTTGAGCACGGTGGACTTTTCGAGCGATGTGCTCCAGGGCAGGGAATCGTTGCTCAAAGTGCTGGCCGTGCCGCAATGCGGCTGGACCGATCTGGGCACACTGAAAAGAATCGGGCTCACGTTGGAGCGATTCCAGGAGCAGGAAATCGTGGCCGCAAGTCATCCGACTTTTCCCATGCACGTGAATCTTGCGGATCAATATGCGCGCCTGCACCCAACCGGGCGCGTGGCTGCGCCTAACTCCCCGACTGCGGCCTGACTTCTCTATTTTGCAAACTTAACGGCAGTCAGGGCGTCGAAGAGATTTCTGCCGGGATACTTTTTGCAGTCCCCCATCAGTGCGGCTTCGAAGCTGCCGAGTGCGCCGGCATCAAATATATGGCTGCCGGATTTCGCGACGGCGAAGCCAAACAACCACATCATAATGGTGTTCGCACTCTCGGCGTCTGATTTCACGAGTTCCAGGTGACGAGCCGCGAAGGTTTCACATTCCAGCGCCGTCAGGTCCATCGGATTCTTAGCGTCGGGTTTCACGGCCGAGAGTGCCTCCAATAGGCTCTCGGCGGGGTTATCTTTGCATTCCGCATCCAGTGCAAATCCGAAGCCTGCGAGTGCGTTTCCGTACATGACGTGGGCGCCGGATTTCGCGACGGAATAGCCGAACAGCCACATCATCGTATTGATGGGATCCGAGCCAGGGGCGGCGACGGGCGGCGCGATAACTTCATTCTGGTATTTCACGCAGGTCAGCGTGGCGATATTAACTTCGGCGGCGCGGCTCGCGCCGGCCCAACAGCAAATGCAAGAAAACAATACGCCGGACAATTTCATGGCTCGGACCTCGATGGTAAGACTCGTTTCACCAGTTCGCTGAACCGTCCGGATTTTACCCAAGATCGCGCGGCCTCGATATCGGGGGCGAAATAGCGATCCGCGGCGTAGAAAGCCACATCACGGCGAATGCCGGCGTGAACCTCTTCGAGGCGGCGAGATGATTGGGCGGGCCGATGAAAATCGATACCCTGAGCGCCTGCCAGCAATTCGATGCCCACCACCGCGGCTGCGTTGTCGACCATGGCGCTCAAGCGGCGAGCGGCGTGGGTTGCCATGCTGACATGGTCTTCTTGATTCGCCGAAGTGGGAATCGAGTCGACGCTGGCGGGCGTCGCGATGGATTTATTTTCCGAGACCAGGGCGGCCGCCGTTACCTGGGCAATCATGAATCCGGAATTCAGGCCGCTGTTATCGACCAAGAAGGCGGGCAGGCCGCTCATTTTGGGGTCCACCAGCACGGCTGTGCGCCGCTCCGACAGGCTGCCGATCTCCGCCAGCGCCAGCGCCAGCGTATCGGCGGCAAATGCCACAGGCTCTGCGTGAAAATTTCCGCCTGATAACACCTCCCCTGCTTCGGTGAACAACAGCGGATTGTCCGTAACGGCATTAGCCTCGATCCTAAGCGTTACACTGCAATTGCACATCAAATCGAGGCACGCCCCCATCACCTGGGGCTGGCAACGGAAGGAATACGGGTCCTGTACACGCGTGCAGTCGAGATGCGACGCGCGAATCGCGCTGCCCGCGATCAATTCTCGATATTCGCGCGCCACCGCGATTTGGCCGGGTTGACCGCGAACTTGCTGAATGCGTTCGTCGAAGGGAGAGTCGCTGGCCTTCAGGGCATCGACCGACATGGCGCCCGCCACCACCGCGGCGGCAAATACATCCTCCGCGCCAAAGAGTCCGGCCAATGCCAGGGCTGTGGATACTTGCGTGCCGTTGATGAGCGCCAGTCCTTCTTTGGCGCGCAACTTGATCGGGTGCAATCCCGCGATGCGCAGGCCATCGCTCGCCGGCAGGGTGGCGCCGCGCACCCGCACCATCCCTAAGCCGAGCAGCACCGCGCTCAAGTGCGCCAAAGGGGCCAGATCTCCCGACGCGCCAACCGATCCTTGCGCCGGAATCACCGGATACACTTCATGCTCGAGCAATGCGAGCAACCCATCGATGAGTTCCATGGTCACGCCGGAGTGGCCGCGGGCCAACGCATTGACCTTCAGCGCGAGTATGAGCCGAACGACGGGGTCAGGCAGGGCGTCGCCTACGCCTGCCGCGTGCGAAAGCAGCAAATTCCGCTGCAGCAGCTCGAGCTGTTCATTGGGAATGCGCGTATGCGCGAGCAGGCCGAATCCGGTGTTGATGCCGTAGGCGGCATCGCCGGTCGCGACGATTTTGTCCACCAACGCGCTTGCCAGTGCAATTCTGCCGCGATCCTGCGGCGACAATTTCAGTATCGCCGGCTGCTCGTAGATTCGCCGCAAGACCGACAGCGAAAGCGCGCCGGCTTGAATGCTTAGAGCGTTCGCCACCTAAGGCTGCTCGATCATCGGCAGTTTCAATCCCTGTTCGCGCGCGCAGGCAATGGCGCTCTCGTAGCCGGCATCGGCATGGCGCATGACTCCCGTGGCGGGGTCGTTCCATAATACTCGTCGAATGCGCTTCGACGCAGGTTCGCTGCCGTCGCAGACGATGACCAGGCCGGCGTGCTGCGAGTAGCCCATCCCGACGCCGCCGCCGTGATGAATCGATACCCAGGTTGCGCCTGACGCGGTGTTGAGCAGCGCATTGAGCAGAGGCCAATCCGATACGGCATCCGAGCCGTCCCGCATCGCCTCCGTCTCGCGGTTGGGGCTCGCGACCGAACCGGAATCCAAGTGGTCGCGGCCGATCACGATGGGCGCGGAAAGCTCGCCGCTCTTGACCATTTCATTGAATGCCAAACCCAAGCGGTGACGTTGGCCCAAGCCCACCCAACAAATGCGCGCCGGCAGTCCTTGAAAACGAATTCGTGAACGCGCCATGTCGAGCCAATGATGCAGATGCGGATCATCGGGAATCAGCTCTTTGACCTTGGCGTCGGTCTTGTAGATGTCCTCGGGGTCGCCCGAGAGCGCTACCCAACGGAAAGGGCCGATACCGCGGCAAAATAGCGGCCGGATGTATTCCGGCACGAACCCGGGAACATCGAAGGCCCTTGCCACTCCGGCATCGAACGCGACTTGCCGGATGTTGTTGCCATAGTCGAAGACCGGCAATCCCATGTGCTTGAAGCGCAGCAGGTACTCGACATGCTTGGCCATCGACAGAGTGGCTGCCGCAGCCGTGCCGGCAGGATCGCTTACGCGCCGCTCGTCCCACTGTTCCACGGACCAGCCCTGCGGCAAATAGCCGTTAACAGGGTCATGGGCCGATGTTTGGTCGGTCAGTGCATCCGGCTTGATGCCGCGCTCGAGCAGGGCAGCAAGTACGTCGACAATATTGCCGAGCAGCGCGATGGATACCGGCTTGCCGTTCTTTTTCGACGTCTCGAGCATCGCAAGCGCGTCATCCAAATCCTTCGCCTCTGCATCGACATAGCCGGTCTCTACGCGTTTGGCGATTCGGCTTTGGCGGCACTCCACCGCCAAGAGGCTGGCTCCGGCCATGGTCGCGGCCAGCGGCTGCGCACCGCCCATGCCGCCCAAACCCGCCGTTAGAATCCATCTACCCTTGAGGTTGCCGCCGAAATGGCGCCGTCCCATTTCAGCGAACGTCTCATACGTGCCCTGCACGATTCCTTGGCTGCCGATGTAAATCCACGAGCCGGCGGTCATCTGGCCGAACATCGCCAATCCCTTGCGATCAAGCTCGTGGAAGTGCTCCCAGGTCGCCCAGCGCGGCACGAGATTGGAATTGGCAATCAGGACGCGCGGCGCATCCGCATGGGTTGGGAATACGCCCACGGGTTTGCCGGACTGCACCAGCAAGGTTTCTTCTTCGGTCAAGGTCTTCAGCGTCTCAACGATACGGTCGTAGCAATTCCAATCGCGCGCAGCGCGCCCAATGCCGCCGTACACCACGAGTTCGGCCGGATTCTCCGCGACCTCGGCGTCCAAGTTATTCATCAGCATGCGAAGAGGCGCTTCCGTCATCCAGGTTCGAGCGCTTAAAGTGTTGCCGCGCGCGGCGCGGATGTTTCTGGGTTTCAGAGAGGCGAGCATGCTATTCCTTTAGGAGCGAGAACGGCTAGGGGCGAAAACGGCCGGACATTTCATAGCGCGCGCCGGGATAGTACAAGCGGGCAACCGAGGCGATTTGCCCGGCAGTCCACGTTCGTCGGATGACAACCAAGCAGGGTTCATGGCGCTTCATCGTCAGCAGCTTGCGCGTTCGATCATCCGGCATCTCCGCGCGCAGCAAGTGTTCAGCTTCCTGCAGCGGCGCCACTCTGACCAGATAGTCATGCGGAGTCGTCCGGCCAAAATCGATGTTCAGGTAATCAGGCGCGAGCTTCGGCAAGACATAGCGGTCTTCGAGCTGAATGGGGCGATCATTCTCGAAGTGCACGATCAACGAGCAGTACAGTTCGCTGCGCGGTGCAATGCCGAAGTCCTCGGCAAGTTCGGCCGCCGCGCGAATTCGCTCGAGCGAGACAATGTCGGCGCGGTGAACGTGGCCCCGCTCGCGTATCTCGTCCGCGATGCCGCGGATCTCGAGCGGATGTGCATGTGCGTGCCGATCCGCCACGAAGCTTCCGACCCCTGCAATCCGCACCAACACGCCTTCATCGCGCAATTCGCGCAGCGCGCGATTGGCAGTCATGCGCGATACGCCAAACGACTTTACGATGTCGTTTTCTGAGGGTACCCGCGTCGATGTGCCCCACTTGCCGGAACCGATGTTGTCCAAAATGTGGCGCTTGACCTGCAAATACAGCGGCTGCAACGCGAGGACGCCTTTGTTCATGATGCGAGAGTAAGCTGTATAGACAGGTACGGTCAACCATCACTGCAACGGCCGCTGACGGCGGGGTCATCACGGTGCTAGGCGACGAGGGGTAACGACACTCAACGGTGCATCAGTTGGGTGAATTTATTGCGGATCTGATCTTCCAGGGCGTGTCTGCCGTCCTTGATGACCCATTTCCCGGCGACCATGACATCGAGAATCGCCGCATCGCCGCCGGCGAATATTAGATGATCCAGCGCCGTGTCCGGCGCAGCCCCGGCCATGGCAGGATGCGAGACATCCAGCACCAGCCAATCCGCACGGCATCCGATTGCAATGGCGCCCACCGGTTGGCCGATCGCCCGCGCCCCACTGACCGCGGCGTCGCGCCACAGACGGGTGCCCACATGCGGTTCGCCTGCCGTGGCGAGAACGACGCGCCGCTTCTTGCGCAGGCGTTGCTGGTATTCGAGCCAGCGCAATTCCTCGGCCGGATTCACGGTCGATTGACTGTCGGAGCCGACGCACAATCGCCCGTTCAATTGATAAAAACGCGCGGCATCGAACAACCCATCGCCTAGATTGGCCTCGGTGCTGATGGACGCGCACACCGTGGCGCCGGCGGCGGCGATGCCTCGCAGTTCTTCCGCGGTAGCGTGAGTGGCGTGAATCAGGCACCAGTGCTGCGTAAGGAGTTCTTGGTCCAGGAGCAGTTCGATGGGACGGCGGCCCGTGGCGCGCCGACACGCACTGACTTCGAGGGATTGTTCGGCGACGTGGATGTGCACCGGCATGCTCGAATCGATGCCACGCAAGGCCTGTGCGGCCTGCCGCAGCTGATCGAGGGGGACTGCGCGCAGACTGTGGAATGCGGCGCCGGTACGACGGGTATTGAGGCTGTCGCGTCGATCGGCCGCTCTATCGGCACCGATGCGATCTTCGATGGCCCGCAAAAAGACATCGGTTTCCAACGCAAACCGCGCCTGCTCCGGCTTCAGAGGCGCCCCGCCAAAGTCGCTGCTTTGATAAAGCGTCGGTAAGAACGTCAAGCCGATCCCTGCCTTGGCGGCAGCGTTCCCGATCGCCTCCCAGAGTGGATTCGCGCCTGCGTACGGCGCGCCGCCGTTCGGCCGGTGCAGGTAGTGAAATTCCGCCACGGAGGTATAACCAGCTTTCAGCATTTCGACGAACAGCTGGGTCGCCACGGCTTGTAGATCGTCCGGATCAATGCGATTCGCCAATGCATACATGGCTTGACGCCACGTCCAAAAACTATCCCGCGTAGAGGAGCGAAACTCCGCATTGCCGGCCATGGCGCGTTGAAACGCATGGCTGTGTGCGTTGGGCATGCCGGGGATGACGATGCCATCGACGCGCTCGGCCGCCGGCGCGGCGAGCGGCGTTCGTTCCGCGCTCGCGCCGGTATCGATCGCGGCGATCATTCCCTGCGCCGAAACCGTCACCAGCACATCGCGCGACCAGCCTTGCGGCAAATAGGCTGACTGCAAACGGTAAATAGGCATCTTGGCTGTATCATACGATGTGCTCAAATCCCCGGACAACGATTGGGACCAAGTGTGGATCGGCGCAAACATCGCGACGATGGCGGGCGCCGCTCCCTACGGCAGTATTGATAACGCGGCGCTGGCGATAAAAGGCGAGCGCATCGCCTGGATCGGCGCTGCCGCAGAAGGACACTGTCGGGCGCAAGCGCAGGGTACGAACGTCCGCGACGCACAAGGTATGTGGATCACGCCCGGACTGATCGACTGCCATACGCACCTGGTCTACGGCGGAAATCGCGTGGAGGAATTTGAGCAGCGGCTGGCCGGCGCGTCATACGAAGACATTGCGCGCGCCGGCGGCGGCATCCAATCAACCGTGCGGGCAACTCGCTCTTCCTCGCGCGATTCCTTGTACGAATCGGCGCTGGCGCGGCTCAAGTGCTTGATGGCGGAAGGCGTCACGACCATCGAAATCAAGTCAGGCTATGGGCTTGACCTCGCCGCGGAGCGCCGCTTGCTCGAGGTCGCGCGCGACTTGGGCGAAACACTTCCGATCTCGGTAAAGAAAACATTTCTCGGCTTGCACTCGCTGCCTCCGGAGTTCGCCGCGCAGCGTCAGCGCTTCGTTGACGAGGTCAGCGGACCATGGCTCACGGCGTTGGCTGCGGCGGGTTTGGTGGACGCCGTCGATAGCTTCTGCGAGGGCATCGCGTTCTCGGTGCCCGAGACAGAACAATTCCTTCGGGCGGCAAAAAAGCTGGAACTTTCCTCTCACGTCCACGCAGGTCAATTAAGCGACATCGGCGCGGCGCAATTGGCCGCGAAATACGCTGCTCTTTCTGCGGATCATCTGGAGTACTTGAGCGCCGAAGGCGCGCGGGCAATGGCTGCCGCCGGGACCGTGGCCGTGCTGCTCCCCACGGCGTATTTCACATTACGGCAGAGCACGCCGCCGCCGATCTCATTGCTGCGGAACGCAGGCGTACCCCTCGCCGTCGCCACCGACAGCAATCCGGGAACCTCCCCCTGCACGTCTATCCTGCTCGCGTTGAGCATGGCCTGCACCCTGTTTGGCCTGACGCCTGAAGAGGCATTGACCGGCGTGACGCGCAACGCCGCGCAGGCACTCGGTCTGAGCAAAGATGTGGGCACGATCGAAGTTGGCAAGCGGGCGGATCTGGCATTTTGGCGTATCGAGCGGCCGGCGCAGCTCTGTTATGGCCTGGGCGGCAATCCCTGCGCCGCTGTGATGTATCGAGGAAAAATCCGCGATCTCTAGCGGCCATCAGACGCCTAAGGGGGAGGGAAATTATGGTCGCGGCGGCATAAAATTGGCCATGGCCAGCCGATCTCGCCCAGGAAGACCACCTCATGATGACGTGCTGACGCCGGCCGAATGGCGGACCGTGCATGCCGTCAAGCACGGCTTGACCAGCCGTGAGATCGCCGAGCGGCGGGGCATCGGCATTGACGCGGTCAAGTATCACATCGCGAACGCGCTCGCAAAACTGGGCCTTACGAATCGCAAGCAACTGCGGCAGTGGCACCGAGCGCCCAAAAACAGTGCTCTGCAGGAGAACAATGTGAATGCGCAGATAAAATTCGGCTCGATAGCTCAGATCGCAAGATCCGTGCAAGACATCCGCCGCGCGGAGGATTGGTACAAGGATGTGCTGGGCCTCCCGCATCTCTATACTTTCGGCAAGCTCGCGTTTTTCGATTGCAACGGAACGCGGCTGATGCTGAGCCAAGAATCGGCTGCGGTCCCCGAATCGATCCTGTACCTGCGCGTCGGCGACATCGCGGCGGCTTACGAACTCCTCAAATCCCGCGGCGTCGAATTCATTAACGCGCCGCACATGATCCACAAGCACGCGCACGGAACTGAGGAGTGGTTGTCCATATTCAAGGATCCTGAGGGCCGGCCCTTAGGGCTCATGGCGCAGGCGCGACCGTAGGCGCCGACCGCAGGCGCCGACCGCAGGCTCCGAAACCCTGTAGTCTTTGCCGCATGCGAATTGCAACCGCGGCAATCATGGCGGCAAGCCTGGCAGGCTGCTTTGCGGCGGCCGCGTGCCGCGCCGCCCAGACTCCACCGGTGCTGGACGAAATCGTCGTTACCGCCGAACGTGCCGGCCCGGGCATGTGGCACGTGCATCGCGGCGCCGCAAATGTCTGGATATTAGGCAGCATTTCGCCGCTGCCTCGGGACATTACCTGGCGCTCCAAACAAGTGGAAATTGTGCTCGAGAGCACCAGCCAGGTGCTGGTGCAGAAGCCGCTCGAGATCAGCATTCCGCGAATTTTGTGGATGCTGATCGCCGATCGAAAATATCTCATGGTTCGCGGAGGCAAAAAGCTGAAAGATGTTCTGCCGCCTGATCTGCACGCGCGCTTCGCGGCGCAACGAAGCAAGGTAACTGACGATGCGGACAAGTGGGAACGCTATCGGCCGATCATTGCAGCGGCATTTTTGCAGCAGGCTGCTTTTCATCAGGTCAACTTATCGATGCGGCTCGACCTGGGCGCGGCGCTGCGAATTCTGGCCAAGAAACACGGCGTTCGCGTCGAAGAGATCAAGGTTGCGGGCGTAAGCGATATGCTGGAGGCGTTGAAGACGATGCCTGCGGCCACCGAACGCACCTGCGTCGAGGCATCGTTGACCACCATCGAAAGCGGCTTGCCCAGGCTGGTGGATCGCGCGCAGGCGTGGGCAGGCGGCAATGTAGAGCGCATCGGGAACTTGCCGGAACTCAAAGAAGTGGACGCATGCCGCACCGCATTGGATGCCGGCAAGGGCGCGCTCGATGTGATCGGCCGCATCCGCAGCACGTGGCTGGACAATATCGAGAAATATCTGCGCTCCGCGGGGACTACGATCGCCGTGGTCAACTTGGATATGCTGCTCGAACGCGGCGGCTTGCTCGATGAACTGCGTGCAAGAGGCTATGAGATCGATGCACCTTGAACGGCGCCGCGGCGACTCGATAATTTGAGTCTCGGGGCGCCACGAGGATAAAATAGAGTGGCAAGCTGGAGGCGAGCCGGCGGGAATTGCTTGCTGCATAGCAGCAATTACCTTGACACTCGCGCGGCCGGTTCCTACAATCGCCGGCCTTTGTCTCGAGGCACTTAAGTCGGGCGTTTAGCCCGTAAATTTAGGATTTTGCATCAATGGACCGCTCTTCAAAAGGGGGCGGCCCTCTAAAGGTATTTATGGCGACGACGACCCAATTAATCCGCACCGGCCGAAATGAGCCCGCTTGGAAGTCCAAGGTTCCGGCACTGGCTGCTTCGCCGCAGAAGCGCGGTGTGTGCACGCGCGTGTATACGACCACCCCGAAGAAGCCCAATTCGGCCCTGCGCAAGGTTTGCCGCGTACGCCTGACCAATGGCTACGAGGTATCCAGCTACATCGGCGGCGAAGGCCATAATTTGCAGGAGCACTCAGTGGTCCTGATCCGCGGCGGCCGCGTCAAGGATTTGCCCGGTGTGCGTTATCACACGGTACGCGGTGCCCTCGATTGCGCCGGCGTCAGCGATCGGCGCCAGGGCCGTTCCAAGTACGGCGCCAAGCGCCCTAAAAAATAGCCTTTAAGGCTTAGAAGGTTTCAAATGTCCCGCAGAGCAGCAGCCCCCCATCGCACCATTCTTCCCGATCCTAAGTTCGGGAACGATATGTTGGCCAAATTCATCAATATGGTCATGGAGCGCGGCAAGAAGTCGGCAGCCGAGAAGATCGTCTATGGTGCGATTGACCGAATCAGCGAAAAGAAAAGTGGCGCTGCTGGCGCCGAAGCTATTGCTGTGCTGCAGCAGGCCCTGGACAACGTCAAGCCCGTGGTCGAGGTGAAGTCCCGTCGAGTCGGCGGCGCCACCTACCAGGTGCCCGTCGAAGTCCGTGCCAATCGCCGTCAAACTCTCGCCATGCGCTGGGTTATCGAAGCAGCGACCGCGCGCAGTGAGAAGTCCATGGCGCACCGCCTTGCCGCGGAATTGATGGAGGCTGCCGAAAATCGCGGCGCCGCCGTGCGCAAGCGTGAGGACACTCACCGCATGGCCGATGCCAACAAGGCGTTCGCGCACTACCGCTGGTAGGGCGGGTAGGGCCTCCGTCGGCTGGTTTTCTACGGATTCGGCCTTATATATTGACTATCGGACGGGGTCGCATCGACCCCGTTAATTTCGGCGCGTAAGCGCCTGGGAACCAAGATCTTGTCACGCACTACGCCCATTGAGCGCTACCGAAATATCGGTATTTCCGCTCACATCGACGCGGGGAAAACCACCGCGACGGAGCGTATTTTGTTCTACACCGGCGTGTCCCATAAGATCGGCGAGGTTCATGACGGCGCGGCGGTCATGGACTACATGGAGCAGGAGCAGGAGCGCGGCATCACCATTACGGCCGCGGCGACCACGTGCTTCTGGAAGGGGATGGACAAGAGCTTCCCCGAACACCGCATCAACATCATCGACACGCCGGGCCACGTCGATTTCACCATCGAAGTGGAGCGCAGTCTCCGGGTGTTGGATTCGGCCGTCGCGGTGTATTGCGCGGTGTCAGGCGTGCAGCCGCAATCCGAGACGGTGTGGCGCCAAATGAACAAGTACGGCGTGCCGCGCATTGCATTCGTCAACAAGATGGACCGCGCCGGCGCGAATTTTCTACGCTGCGTCGAGCAAATCAAGACGCGGCTACGCGGCAACCCCGTGCCTATTCAACTGCCCATCGGCGCCGAAGAAGGCTTTGTCGGCGTGGTCGATCTGGTCAAGATGAAGGCGATCCATTGGGACGAAGAAACCCAGGGTATGAAGTTCGAATACCGCGAAATTCCGCCCTATATGCGTAAGGAGTGCGAGGAATGGCGCGCCAAGATGATCGAGGCGGCCGCCGAGGGCGATG
>Ga0182030_10009574_pt1 | contig 19818 bp, 18 predicted proteins | sample 812S3MmetaG_FD_121299 | JGI IMG/M metagenome (GOLD analysis project Ga0182030, IMG submission 121299) | Permafrost microbial communities from Stordalen Mire, Sweden - 812S3M metaG (Illumina Assembly) | ecosystem: Environmental > Terrestrial > Soil > Wetlands > Permafrost | place: Sweden... | reverse complement strand
GAGGGCACACGAGGTGCAGCAGGTGAGAACCGCAAGCGATCGGCAGAGATTCTTCTACAAGGTCTTGAGGAAGGAACGGATTTCGGGGTCTGACCAGTCCTGTTTGCCGACAAACTTGCGGCGGATGATGCCCTGGCGGTCGATGACATAGGTCTCGGGCCACTGTTCGGTGTGATAGAGCTTTGCAGCGGCCTGTTCGGGGTCGCGGACAGTGATCAGGTCAACGTGGCGGCGGACGAGGAAACGGCTGTACGAGTCGGCGTCATCGTCGATGGAAACGGCCAGGATGGCCAGGTCGGGTTCGTCGTGGTGGAGGTCGAGCAGAGACGGCATCTCGGCGATGCAGGGGCCGCACTGTGACCACCAGAAATTGAGCAGAACGACGCGGCCACGATAGCCGGCGAGATGAATGGATGTGAGGCCGTCGGAGACGGTGAAATCGGGAGCCGGAACGGCTAACTGAGCGGGGTGAGAGCCGCGGTTGCAAGCGGGCGCCAGAGCCAGCGGCAGCAGGAGAAGCAAGGCGAGAGTGCGGCGAGACGTCACAACACTATAATACGGAGCGAAGGGGCTGGGGCGAAAGGGCTGGCGCCATGGAAGAGGGCAGACCAAAGAGCGGCGTAGCGCGGAGGGCTGACGGATATACGCCGGTGCTTGGGCTTTTCGACGAACCGGGCGAACGCCCGTCAATGGCGGCGCGCGCGGGGACTGTGTTCGACCAGCCGGAGCCCGAAGAGCTGATCGAGCTGACAGTCGTGGTTCCGGCGCGGAATGAGGAGGTTTGCCTGGGGGCGTGCCTGGAGTCGCTGGTGAGCCAGAGCGAGGAGATATTCGAGCTGGGCAAGGATTGGGAACTGGTGGTAGTGGATGATCGGTCGACCGACAAAACGGCGGAGATTGCACGGGGATTTGCCGGGGTCACGGTGATGGAGGCAGGCAATCTGGAACCCGCCTGGACGGGAAAGACGAACGCCATTTGGACAGCGGCGCGGAAGGCGCGCGGGCGTTGGCTGCTGTTTACGGACGCGGATACGGTTCATGAGCCGGGAAACCTGCGGCGGGCCATGCATGAGGCTTTGCGGCACAAGGTGGGGATGCTGAGCTATTCGCCGCGACAGATGGTGAGCGGGCTCTCGCAGCGGTCGCTGATGCCGCTGGTCTTCTGCGAGCTGGCGCTGGCCTATCCGCCGGCCAAAGTGAGTGACCCGAATCAGCGGATCGCCGCTGCCAACGGGCAATTTCTGCTGGTGGAGCGGGAGGCGTATCGGAGGCTGGGCGGACACGCGAGCGTGGCCGATAAAGTCCTGGAGGATGTGGAGCTGGCTTTTCTGGCCAAGCGGCGCAAGGTTGGACTGCGCTTTCGCTATGCCGCGGATGCGGTTGCCACGCGGATGTACCGGTCGACCACGGCCATGGTGGAGGGATGGACGAAGAACCTGGCGCTGCTGTTCGATAACGCGCTGGCGCTGGCGGTTTGGCGGGCCTTGGATTTTGGTCTGCTGCTGGGGTTGCCGGTGCTGACGGTGTTGCTTTGGAATGCGCGGTTCGCGGCGCACTCGCTGGAATGGCTGGGCGCGGGCTGGGTGATGGCGCTGCTGTGGGTGCGGACGGTGGTGCGGTTCTATGCGCGGGTGGCGAAGTCGAATTTTCCGTTTGCGGATTGCGCCTTGGCGCCGCTGGGGCTGCCGCTGTTTGTGGTGCTGCTTTATCGGAGTTGGTTTCAGCATCGAGTTTTGAAGCGGGTAAGCTGGAAGGGCAGAAGTTATGGGGTTTGAGCTCTCCGGTTGAGTGGATCGGGGCCGTTGATTTCTGTGTCTTTAGAATCGAGACATGGGGTGCCCACATCTCGTTGAATAAGGGGTCGAAATGGTTTTCTTAACGCGGCGGGCTACGTTTTCCGCTTCGCACTACTACTGGAACGAGGCTTGGACGGCGGAGGAGAACGAGCGTGTGTTCGGGCGCTGCGCCAACCGCAATGGGCACGGGCATAATTACACGCTGGAGGTAACGGTGGCCGGCGAGCCCGACCCAGTGACCGGATTTGTTGTGGACTTGAAGTGGCTGAAAGATGGGATGGAGCGTGAGGTTCTGGAGGCTTACGATCATCGTCATCTGAACCTGGAGACACCCGAATTTGCGGACGGGAAGCTGATTCCGACCACGGAGAACATTGCGATTGCCGCTTGGAAGCGGTTGGAGCCTGCGGTTACGGCGGCCGGCGGTGCGCGGTTGAGCCGGGTTCGCGTATATGAGACTCCGGAGATATTTGCCGAGTACCGAGGAGGGCTGTGAGCGCCGGTTCTGGGAAGGCTTACTTTGGACGCCGCTATATGCTGAGCGCCAGCCACCGGCTGCATTCGGAGGCACTCACGCGCGACGAGAATCGGGCGGCGTATGGGAAGTGCAACAATCCCCATGGCCACGGGCATAATTATGTGGTTGAAGTGCTGGTGGGCGGCCATGTGGACCCGGAGACGGGCATGGTGGTGAACCTGGCCGATCTGGATTCGGTGGTACGAAAGAGAGTGGTGGAACGATTTGACCACGCAAACTTGAATCTCGATCCCGAGTTCGTGAATCGGGTGCCGACCACGGAGAATCTTTGTAAGGTAGTCTTTGAGTTGCTGAATGGAACGCTGCCGGCAGGGGAGTTGGATTGCGTGCGGGTGGAAGAGACGGAGAATAATTTCTTCGAGTATTTCGGAGAGTGAGCTTTTGAGGGTCGGTCACGGAGCGAGAGACAGACGCAGGTCCCCTTCGACTTCGCTCAGGGCAGGCTTTCGACTGCGCTTGGCGATGAAACTGCCAAACTCCGCTCAGGATGACTGCTCATTTTACTGATCGCTCAGGATGAAGATCAATAAGAGGGATGTGAAGCATGGCGCAGCCGATTGCAGTTAGCAAGCCCGTTCGCGGGGTGCTGGAGATCGACGAGGGGCTTAGCGGATTCAGCACCGAGGAGATGTATCGCGAAATTCTGAGCAGGCTTGGCGAAGACCCGAACCGCGATGGATTGAAGGCTACGCCGGAGCGGGTTGAAAAGTCCATGGCCTTCCTGACTAGAGGTTATGACCAGGACCCGAAAAAGATTTTGCACGGAGCGATGTTCGACGTGGACTACGACGAGATGGTGATTGTGAAGGATATTGAGATGTTCTCGCTGTGCGAACACCACATGCTGCCCTTCTTCGGCAAGGTGCATGTAGCCTATATTCCCAAGGGGAAAGTGATTGGGCTGAGCAAGATTCCGCGATTGGTGGATGTGTTTGCGCGGCGCTTGCAGGTGCAGGAGCGGCTGACGCGGCAGATTGCCGACTCGATTCAGGAAGCGATTGCTCCCCAGGGCGTGGGCGTGGTGATTGAGGCGCAGCACCTTTGCATGATGATGCGCGGGGTTGAAAAGCAGAGTTCCTCAACCGTGACATCGGCGATGGTGGGGTGCTTCCGCCAGAAGGAGACGCGCGCGGAGTTCCTGTCGCTGGTGCGGCAGCCGGGTTAGTGCACAGCAAGCGGTGGGCCGGGTGGGCTAGAGTAGTCGAGTGAATGGGCTTTTGGTGATCGACAAGCCGAGCGGAATGACCAGCCACGATGTGGTGGCCCGGCTGCGCAGGATAACCGGCGAGAAGTCGATTGGCCACCTGGGGACTTTGGACCCGATGGCGACTGGCGTTCTGCCGCTGCTGCTGGGGAAATTTACGCGGCTGGCGCAGTACTTCTCCTCTGCGGAGAAGAGTTATACCGGGGCGATCCGCTTCGGGTTTTCTACCGACACATACGATGCCGAGGGAGTGGCGGACGGGCCGGACTCCTTGCCGGAGGGGCGGACCAAGCTAACGCTTGAACGGGTTCGCGAGGTTGCCGCGCGCTTCCATGGCGAGATGGACCAGATGCCGCCACCTTACTCCGCAAAAAAGATTGAAGGAACGCCGGCTTACAAACTGGCGCGTGCGGGCAAACCGGTGGAACTGAAGACGGCTAAGGTCTCCGTTTCCAGCTTTGAGATTACGGGACTTGATGGGGCCGAGGCCAGCTTCACGATGAGCATCAGCGCGGGCGGATATGTGCGGACCGTGGCGCATGAGTTGGGGCGGGACCTGGGCTGCGGCGCGCATTTGAGCCGGTTGCGGAGGACGCAGGCGGGCGTGTTTACGATAGGTCAGGCTCATGAGCTGGAAGGGCTTGAGTTATTGGCTGGTAACCTGGAGACGCTTGAGGAGTTATGCGTACATCCGCGGAGCTTGTTGCCGGAAATGCCTTCTGTTACAGGCGATTTAATGGCGCTGGGACGGCTGCGCAACGGCGCGCAAGCCAATTTGCCGGAGTTTTCAAGCGCGCCGCTGGTAAAGGTGTTTGCAGATCAGCGGGAGCTAGTGGGAATTGCGAAGAGGGTAGCGGGGACGCTGTTTCAGCCGGTAGTTGTGTTGGGGTAAAGCAGCCGTTAGCTTCTAGCTTCCAGCTTTTAGCTCTTAGCTTCCGATTGCTGGGTCCGCTGCTTCTGTTCCGCGCAACACGGTACGAATCGAGGGCTGGTCGGTTCAAGAATGGCAAGATACCGCGCGAACCGGGCTAGGAGCTAAAGGCTAGAAGCTAACGGCTGCTTTTATTCAGCAGCGGTTTCAGCGCCGGCAGCAGCGTCTCGACGATGATCTGCGAGCCCAGCGCGGTGGGATGTATACCGTCGGGCTGGATGGTATTGGGGACATGCACCAGATCTTTGTAGATCATGGGGACGAATGCCGGGTGGTGCTGGGCGGCGAGATCGCGGAAGACCTGATCGAAGGACTGGATGTAGTCGCTGCCGTAGTTGGGCGGGAGAGTGATGCCGGCCAGCAGAACCTTGATGTGCGCGCTTTCCAGCGTGGTCAGCACCTGGTTAAGATTGCGCCGGGTCTGGTCCGGCGGCAGGCCGCGAAGGCCGTCGTTGCCACCGAACTCGACAATGACAATTTCGGGGTGCAGCAGCAGAATGGAGTGAAGGCTCGCGACTGCGTCCTTGGTGGTGGCTCCGCTGGTGCCCTCATTGTTTACCCTGTAGTGAAAGCCGAGGCTGTCGAGCTTCTGTTGAAGGTAGTCAGGGTAGGCCTGCCCGGGTTGAAGGCCGTAGCCGGCGGTAATGCTGTCTCCGAAGCACACTAGGACGGGGCGATCGGCGGCGAAGAGCGGGGCGGCCAATATCAAAATCCAGATTGAAACGCAGAGCCTGCGGCGAACGTCCACATGGATAGTGTAGCGGAAGGCGGGGAACGGGGCACAGATGCCGGAGCTTCAGGAGGCTGGCAAGCGGGGAGAGAGGAAATGGCAGCGGGTGGGCGGGTTCCGTGCTACATTTCCAGTATGCAGGTGACTGTGGAAATCCCCGAAGAGATGGCCCGGAGACTGATGCCGCAGGGGCAGGATCTCGCACGGACCACCATCGAGGCTGTGGCCATTGAAGGTTATCGCTCCGGCGCGCTGACGGCGCAGCAGACTCGCCGTTTGCTTGGCTTTGAAACCCGTTACGAATTGGACGGCTTTCTCAAGGAACACAACGTATGGGAGCGCGCGTACTCTCTTGAAGATCTGGCTCAGGACCGTCAAACACTGGAACGGCTCGAAGCGGAAGGTCGCCTGAAGGCATGATCGTCGTCGCGGATACAACGCCTCTGAATTATCTCGTCCTAATCGGTGAAGTCGAACTGCTCTTTGCGCTCTACGACAGTGTTCTGATCCCAGTGGAAGTCCATCGGGAGTTGCAGCAGCCGAAGACGCCGCCCGCTGTCCGTGCCTGGGCGTCGAGCATTCCATCCTGGTGCCAGGTCCGCGTGCTTAGGTCGGTTCCCGATGCCTCTCTGAGCGAATTGGATGCCGGGGAGCGCGACGCCATTCAGCTTGCCTTGGAGACGGGGGTGTCGATACCTTGTTGATGGACGACAACGAAGGACGCCGGGAAGCGAGGCGGCGCCACCTGTACGTCACGGGAACCGTTGCTGTTCTGGAGAAAGCGGCGCAACGCGGGCTGATCGAATTCCGAGCTTCGCTGGAACGTTTGGAGCGGACGAATTTCCGGCTTTCCGCCGAGATTCGCGATGAGTTTATCCAGCGAAATCCCTGAGGTGAATGGGGCTGTCTTCGCCTTTGGCTGTAGTATCCGATTTGGCCGGTCCACGATGTTCGATGTGCAATCGTGCGCGAGCGGCTTCAGGAGGCTTGGTGATCGAAGTTCGGGATGCGAAGAAGTGGATTCAGAACGGCGCGAGACGAGTGGAGATTCTGAAAGGAATCTCGCTGACGATTCCGGCGGGGCAGTTTGTGGCCATAGTGGGAGCCAGCGGGAGCGGAAAAAGCACGCTGCTGGGCTTGCTGGCCGGCCTGGATACGCCAAGCTCCGGCGAGATATGGCTGGATGGAGTTCCGATCCACAACCTGGTTGAGGCGGAACTGGCTGCGGTGCGGGGGCGGAAGATCGGGTTTGTCTTTCAGTCGTACCAACTTATTTCGACGCTGACGGCACTTGAAAACGTGTTGCTGCCCTATGAGCTGAATGTTGAGGGCAGCGGCCTGAAGCAAGCGCGGCGTCTGCTGGACGAGGTTGGGCTGACCGAGCGCGTGGATCATTATCCTGTGCAGCTTTCAGGGGGCGAACAGCAGCGCGTGGCGTTGGCGCGGGCCTTTGTAGTGGAGCCGCCGATTGTGATGGCAGACGAGCCAACAGGCAATCTGGACTCGGCCAATGGAAAGCTGGTGCTTGACTTGCTGCTGGAGCGAAACAAGAAAGCGGGCACGACCCTGGTGCTGGTGACGCACGATCCGGAAGTGGCCAGCCGGGCGGACCGCAAGATTGTGTTGCGGGACGGAATGGTGGTGGAAGATACGCTGCCGGGTGCGCGACCGGACGCGGGGTTGGCGCGGAATGGCTAAGAAAGCGCTGAGCTGGAAACGCGCGGGAACGATTGGCTGGCGGGACCTGAAGTCCGCTCCCGGCAAGTTTGGATTTGTGGTGCTGAGCGTTGCGGTGGGGGTTGCGGCGCTGGTTGGCGTGCGGGGGTTCAGCGAGAGCTTTCGGCGTACCCTGAGCAGCGAAGCGCGGTCGCTGATGGCCGGAGATTTGAGCGCGCGCATCTTTCGCCAGCCGACTGCGGAGGAAAAGAGCAAGATTGCTGCAATTGAGAAGCAGGGGGTTGGCGGGATTCGGTCGACCTGGGCAACCGAGACGATTTCGATGGCCTCAGTACCTCCGGAACCGGTGCCGATGCTGGTTTCGTTGAAGGCTGTTGACCCCGCGGAGTATCCCTATTACGGCACGGTCGATCTTGAGCCGGCGATGAGCTTGCAGCAGGCTCTGGAAGGCGACTCGGCGGTGGTGGCGGACGAGTTTCTCATCCGGCTGAACGCGCAGGTGGGTCAGACGCTGAGGCTGGGCGGGCGGAACTTCAGGATTGCGGCAGTGCTGAAGCAGGAGCCGGATCGGATGAGCTCCGGACCGGGGCTTGGACCGCGGGTAATGATTTCGCAGGCAGCGCTGGAGCGCACCGGCTTGCTGGCCCCGGGCAGCCGCGCCAGCCAGCGGCTGCTGATCAAGCTGCCCGATAAGGTTCCGTCTGCGCTGACAGTCAAGGTTCAGGCCGCTGCGGACCCCGTGGCCATGCGGAAACAACTGGAAGAGGCGTTGCCGGACGCACAGGTGATGGACTTCCGCGAGGGCAATCCGGCGTTGAGCACGGGCCTCGACAACTCGACTGCGATCTTGAGCCTGATCTGCCTGGTGGCGATGGTGCTGGGAGCGATCGGCGTGGCAATGGCAATGCACGCACACCTTGAGCAGCGGATGGACATGCTGGCCGTCTTGAAGGCTGTGGGCGCGGGATCGGGAGACTTGCTGCGCATTTTTTTGCTTCAGACGCTGGGTTTGGGGCTGGCCGGAGGATTGCTTGGCGTAGCGGCGGGGGTGGGAGTAATGGCCGCTCTGCCGGCGGTGTTCGGCAAGCTGCTGCCGGTTCATGCAACGCTGGAATTTCCCTGGCGCTCAGTGGCGGCCGGCCTGGGAACGGGGCTACTGACCACGCTGCTGTTCTGCTTGCCGCCGCTATTGGATGTGCGGAATGTGAGGCCGGTGCTGGTGCTGCGCAGGCTCGTGGAGCAGGGGCCTGAGGGGATTGGCGGGTGGTTTGCGAAATGGTGGGCGCGGCGGCTGCAATTGGGAATTTCAGTCCTGGTAGTGGCGGCGCTGGGCGGAATCGCGTGGGCGCTTTCCGACTCGGCCAAGGTCGGTACATGGTTCGCGGTGCTTTTTACCATCGCGCTGGTTGTGTTGTTGGTGCTGGCGGCGGCGGCGCTTTGGTCGCTGCGGTTGCTTCTGGGCTGGGTCAGGCTTCGGTTGCCATCTTTCCTGCGCCACGGTTTGGCGAATTTGTATAGGCCGGGGAACCAGTCGGCCGCAGTGATGGCTTCCCTGGGCCTGGGCGTAATGCTGATTCTTGCGGTTTACCTGATGCAGGCGGCGCTGTTGAGGGATTTGCGCGAGACCGCTTCTCCCAAGCTGCCGAACATTTTTCTCATTGATATAACTCCCGATGAAGTTGCTGGGGTGAAGGATTTCTTCCAGCACCAGGCGGGGGTGAGCCAGGCGCTGGACCTGATGCCCGTGGTGACGGTGCGGTTTGTATCGCTGAACGGTAAACCACTCGATCAGCTCAAGGCCCAGCATTTTCCGCGACGCATGCTGGAGAGTGCCCGGGTGACCTGGGCCGATGCGCCTGCGGCGGGCGACAAGGTGAAGCAGGGCAAATGGTGGCAGAGTGCGGATGCGGCCGAACTTGCGGTTGGCGAAGGCGTGGCCCAGCGGCTTCATCTGGGCGTGGGTTCCGCAGTGGAAGTTGAGATCGGCGGAGCGCTGCGCCAGTTGAAGGTTGCGGCCGTCTATCGGGCAGACGGGCAGCACCTTGGAGCGCAGGTCCAGTTCGTGCTTCCCTCAGGTCTCGTGAAGGACCAGGTTGCAACATGGTACGGCGGCGCGCACATCGATCCCAGGCAGGTGCCGGCGATGGAGCGGGTGCTGTTCGCGGCTTATCCTTCGATCACTGTAATCAACCTTGCGGATGTGCTTGAACGAATTGAGAGCGTTGTGAATCAGATTACCTTTGTGGTGCGGTTTCTCGCCGGTTTTTCGATCTTTGCGGGGCTGATGATTCTGGCGTCGAGCATTGCCAGCACCCGGTTCCGGCGAATGCGGGAGGCGGTGGTGCTGAAAACTCTGGGAGCAACACGCATGCGGATTGTGCGCACGTTCAGCGTGGAGTTCAGCGTGCTGGGGCTGCTGGCGGGATCGGTCGGCGTGGTATTCGCCAACATTCTCACGCGGGTATTGCTTCAGAAGTTGGAAGTGGGATTCCACATTGAGTGGGCCGCAACGCTGATTGCACTGGCGGGAACGGCAGCTCTGGCCACCGCGACTGGATGGATTGCGAGCTATCGGATTCTTGGACTGCGGCCGCTGGAAGTCTTGCGGGAAGAGTGAAAAAATAGGGAATGGGAAATAGGGATCAGTGGGCCACTTTTGTGGATGAGTTAGTGATAGGTTGCTCGGACTTCCCGGCCCTCTCTTACCATGATAAGAAATCTGCGAGCTAACTCATGGATTCGATCTTCCTGGCGAAAAGTGAGTGCTTCGTTGGGAAGGAGCTCAGCTCCAACGCCAATGGCAGTGGCTCCGGCGACGATAAACTCGCGTGCTGTGACCTGATTTACGCCGCCGGTGACGATGAGAGGAATTTGTGGCAGGGGAACTTTGAGCGCGCGTATGTACTGAACGCCGCCCGCGGGAGTTGTTGGAAATATCTTGACGAAGTCCGAACCGGCCTTCCATGCCGCTATGACTTCGGTTGGCGTCAATGCCCCTGGAAACACCACCATGTCGGCCTTCTTTGCATAGGCAACCACCTCCGGGACAAGTCCAGGACTGGTGATGAATCTTGCACCGGCTTCGACGCTCCGCCGCGCAAGGTCTTCGTCCAACACAGTACCGGCGCCGACAGCCATATCCGGATAGCGATTCGCAATGTCGCTGATTACATCCAGCGCTTCGGGCGTCGTGAGGGTGATCTCGATAACGGGGATACCCGCGGCATACACCGTCTCTGCCGCAAATCGCGCGAGCTCACTTGCATTCACACGCACTGAAGGCAGATTGCCAATCTCCTCGATGCAAGCACGAACAGCTTCCTTTTTCATGAGTTCGACCTCACTGTGGGAATGGGGAAGATAGGTTGCAACTTAGACTTCAAAGGACCCCTCCGCTTCAGGGAGCTTATCGTCTTCTCTGGCGAACCACACGTACAGCGTAGGTAACAGGAAGATGCCGATGACCAGGTTGGCCAGGAGGCCTCCCACAATAACGATTGCGAAGGGTCGCTGGGAATCGGAGCCGATGGCGTGTGAAAGTGCGGCGGGCAGCAATCCGAGCGTGGCTACCAGCATCGTCATCATGATGGGACGGAGGCGCAAGACCGCGCCCTGAATGGCAGCATCTTTCACTGTGTAGCCGGCAGCGCGCAATTGATTGATGAACTCGATCATGATGACGCCGGCTTGCACGGACACTCCAAACAGTGCGAGGAAACCCACAGCCGAGGAGACAGAAAAATTGGTGTGGGTGATAAAGAGCGCCAGCGGCCCGCCGATGGAGGCCATGATGACGCTGACAAGAATGAGCAAGGCCCACTTGTATGAGCGGAACATGGTGTAAAGGATGAGAAAGATGGCCATCATGGTAACCGGAACGACTATGGCCATGCGCTTGTTGGCGCGCTTCTGGCTCTCGTATTCGCCGGCCCACTCGGAGTGATAGCCGGGGGGCAACTTGACATTGTGCTCCACTTTGGCAAGAGCTTCTTTGACGGTTGAGCCGAGGTCGCGCCCGCGGACTGAATACTTGATAGCAATGTAGCGCTGTCCCGCCTCCCGATAGATTTCCTCGGCGCCGTCGTCGGTGGATGTTTTGGTCAACTGGGCAAGGGATACGCGCTCCCCGCCAGGCGATAGCAGGCGGACGTTTTCAATCGCCTCCTGGGTATCGCGGTATTGCTGTTGATAGCGGAGTGTGACGTCGAAGCGGGCTTCTCCCTGCTGCAACTGGGTGACTGCATTGGCGCCGACAGCGGTTTGCACAGCGTCCTGCACGTCGGCAACATTGATACCCCAGCGCGCTGCGGCTGCGCGGTCTACCGATAGGTTCAGGTTAGGCTGGCCGATGATTCGGAAGATGCCCAGGTCCTGGATGCCAGGCACGGTTTGCATTTGGGTCTGAATCTCCTCGGCCTTCTTTTCAAGGGTGCGCAAATCGTCGCCATAGAGCTTGACTGCAAGCTCTCCCTTGACGCCTGAGACGGCCTCTTCCATGTTGTCGGAGATGGGCTGCGAGTAGTTCCAAAGAACTCCGGGAAACTTTGATAGTTCTTTGTCGATGGCTGCAATCAACTGCTCCTTATCGCGATGGAAGACGGGACGCCATTCTTCTTTGCGCTTCAGGTCGACGAAGTACTCAGTGTTGAAGAAGCCGGCAGTATCGGTGCCATCGTCGGGGCGCCCTGTCTGGCTGACTACTTGCGTTACCTCGGGAAAGGAGGCCATAACCAGGCGCGCTTTGTTCGTGAAATCGATGCTCGGTGTGGGGCCTTCGCTGGGAGGCAGCGTTCCTCTCACCCAGATGGATCCTTCATCGAGGTGAGGCAGGAACTCCGAGCCGATGGGGCCGCCGAAGGCGAGGTAAATCGCTATAACAAACAAGACGGTGGCGATGGTGAGTGTGGTCCGGCGGTGCTCGATGGCCGAGCGGACGCCTGCGCGATAGCGGACGGTGAGCCAATTCATGATGGGGTTTTCCCACTCCTTGGCTCCGTTGCGGAACAGTAAGCTAGCCATTACCGGGGTGAGAAGGATAGCGAACACCAGCGCGCCGATGAGTGCAAAGGTGACAGTCCAGGCCATGGGCTTGAAGAGGCGGCCTTCGACGGCCTGGAGAGTGAAAATAGGGAGATAGGACGTGATAATAATTCCGCGGGCAAAGAGAACGGGGCGTTGAACCTCGATTGACGCCTCGCGGATCTTCTGCAGAGGGGTATGCGTCGTGTCTTTGTTGGCGAGGTGCCGGACCATGTTTTCGATCATCACGACGGACCCGTCCACCAACATTCCAAAGTCCAGCGCTCCGAGGGAAAGTAGGTTGGCGGGAATGTGGGTCAGGTCGAGGCAGATGGAGGCAAACATCAGCGCGAAGGGAATCGTCAGCGTAACAATGATGGCTCCGCGCACATTGCCAAGGAAGAGAAAGAGAATGATTGCGACCAGGATCATGCCCTCGGTCAGGTTGTGCTCAACGGTCTCCACCGTGTAGGCAACCAGTTTGGAGCGGTCGAGAAAAGGCACCACCGCTACACCCTTGGGAAGAATGTGTTCGTTCAGGTTCTTGACTTCCTCGTGTATCCCCTCAAGAACCGGATCGGAGTCAGTGCCTTTCTGCAGCAGTACGATTCCTTCTACTGTGTCGGAATTATCTACAATCTTGCCGTCTGGCCTGTGGGTTGCTCTCCCTATCTGTCCGAGGCGGATCTTGGGCCCCTGCTCGACGGTGGCGATGTCCTTGATCTTGACTGCTGCGCCATTGTTGTTCTTGACAACGGTGTTCTCGATGTCCTGAACCGTGGTGAAAAGGCCCACGGACTGCACGTTGATCTGCTGCGAACCCTGCTCAATGAAACTGCCGCCGCCGTTTGTGTTGTTGTTGGCGATCTGGTTTTCGACCTGGCTGATCGAGAGCCCATAGGAAACCAACTTCTCCGGGTCGAGCTTGATCTGGTACTCCTTCGTTGGCCCGCCAAAGCTCGATACGTCCACCACGCCCTTGACGCCCTTGAATGATTTTTCGAGGAACCAGTCTTCGAGAGCCTTCTTTTCCATCACGTCGTAGGATGGATTTGTGCTTTCCAGCGTGTACCAATAGATCTGGCCGACGGGGCTCCAGTCAGAACCCATCTGGGGAACCAGATTGGCGGGTAGGCTCACCATGCTAAGCCGCTCCAGTACGTGCTCACGATTTACGTCGCTTGTAGAGTCGTCATCGAAGACGAGCATCAAGCTGGAAAGGCCGGCCAGCGTTGTTGATCGGAGATGGGTAAGGTGAGGGATGCCGGCCATCTGTATCTCGACGGGTACCGTGACCTGGCGCTCGATCTCCTCGGCGCTGCGGCCCGGCCATTGGGTGATGACCTGCACGTAGTTGTTGGCTACATCGGGATATGCCTCAATGGGCAGGGATCGGAAGGCCATAATGCCCCACAGGAACAGGACGAACGCCCCGCTGAGGATCAGCCAGCGGTTCTTGAGCGCGAAATCGACGAGTGCTCGAATCATCTACTGGTTCCCCGCGGTTTCAAGTAAGAGCGCGTTTGATACGACCTGCTGGCCAGGCAACAGGCCTGAGAGAATCTCCTGGCGATTGCCCTCGAGCATCTTTCCCGCATGAACCTCAACGCGCTTGAACTGACTGCCTCCAGCAGGCAGAAAGACCCAATTGCGGTCGTGCAGATGAAGAACGGCATCCGCAGGCACTGCCGCGTGTTTCTCCTTTTGATTACTGGTGAAGGTCGCGGTGCCGAACATGCCGAGCTTCAGGAATCCGGGATTGGGAACTTCGATGCGCACTTTGGCGGTGCGAATGCTGGGGTCAAGAATGGGGCCGATATCGCTGATGCGTCCGGTGATCGTACGATCGGGCCACGCGTTCACGCTGATCCTGGCTTCCTGTCCAAGCTGTACCTTGGGAATATCGTTTTCGTAGACATCGCAGACGATCCACACCACTGAGAGATCGGCGATGGTGAAGGCGTTGGCCGAGCCGGATAGATTGACGCCGGCGGCGGACGCATTGGTCACGTATTGCGCAACTACGACGCCGGAGATGGGCGCGTATACGTCGACCACGCTGCTGGGATGACTCTTGTCGACGCCCAGGGTCTGCAACTGCTCGTCAGCGGCATTAAGGTCGGCCTTTGCGTCCTTCTCAGAGTCTTCAGCCTGCTCCAGCATGGACTGCGAGATGGCGCCATGCTCGAAAAGTTCGCGGGCGCGCATGTAGGCCTTATTGGCCAACTGCTCATCGTTTGCGGCCTTCAGGTAAGCGTTGAATGCGTTTGTAATGTCGGGGCTCTGGACTTTCATCAGCAATTGGCCCTTCTTCACGTTCTCGTCGAGGCGCGTCTTGATATCCACCACTCGTCCGTTAGCCATCGAGATGACCGGAACCTCGCGGTTGACGTCGGGGAAGACCGACCCCGTGGCCTTCAACTCGGTACTTGTTTCAAGTTGCTCGGCAGCCACCAGCGGAAACTGTTCGGGCTTATCCACCGACACCAGGCTCATATCGCCCACTGGCACTACCTGGGCTGGGGGCGGAGCGCCGTCGCCGGACGCGTCTTTCTTGCACGCCGCGATGGGTGCCAAAACGGCAAGGCAAATGGCAGTTACGAAAAAGGACTTAGTTGTCATTGAACACCTCGTGCCCTACGGCTAGGTTCATTTGGCCGGCTGCCGTCATGTAAGCGCCGATCAACTGCAGGTAAGCCAATTGAACGACGCGATAGTCGCTCTGTGCATTCAGAAAATCCATCAGCGATGCCCCTCCGTGCTCATAGGCAAACGTTACGGTGTCGCGAACATAAATCGATTGATCGAGGTATTGCGCCTTGTATGGCTTGATGAGCGCAATGTTGCTGCGCACCAACTCGTAGGCCGAGTCCACGTCGCTGAATACCTGCGCCTTGGCAGCCTCGGCAGCCTGCGTGCTTTTGTCGATATCGATCAGGGTGCGCTTCTTCTCGCCCTGGTTCTTGTCGAAGATGCGAAGAGGGATTTGTACGCTGACGCCGAGAGTCTGGATGCCGTTCGGGTTGTTGTTCGACGAGTTATGCGTGTACCAGGCGCTGTAAGTGGGATCGGTGGAGCCATTGGCTTCGGCAAGCTTGTGATTGGTTTGCGATTGCTCGATGGTCTGCACCGCTGCTCGCAGGTCGGGCCTGTTATCGAGAGCAACCTGGTGATATTCGTCGAGCGGCTGCAAGTCCGGTCCCAGGTCGAAGGCTCCGGTTATGTCGAACTGGTCGACCGGCGTGCGGTCGTCAAGAAGCAGCAGAAGCTGAATCTTCTGGGTGCGCAGATTAACGATTGCGATCTCCCATTCAGACTCGTATTGCACTCGCTGAAGCTCAATCCGGGCGAGGTCGATTTTGGCAAGGTCGCCCGCGTTGAAGCGCGTCCGGCTTATCTCGATGATCTTGTCGTAGTACTCGAGATCGGCCTTGGCCAGTTGCAGCACCGCCTTGGCCTGGAGAGTCTGCACAAACGCCGAGCGCAGACCGAAGATCAGATTACGCTCGAGGTCGATGTGCTGAGACTGGGTAATCCCGGTACCTTCCTTCGCGCTTTTCAAGCGCAGTTCGCGTTTGTGGTCGCGCTCGTGCAGGTAACTGAGGCTGGGCTCCTCGTAGGTGCCCCTGAAGGGAGTAAAGGCGCCATCGTGCGGCGCGATCTGGGTGCCATCAGCCAGCAGGCTGAACTGTGGATTGGGCCGAAGGAATGCCGTCATCTCCTCCGCCTTCATCTCGTCCACAGTGGCCGCGTCCGCTTTCAATACCGGGCTGACCGCCTCAAATTTTGCCTTTACCTGTTCCCAGGTAAGAGCCTGTTGCGCCACGGCAACAGCAGCCGTCAGCATAAGCAACGCAGCCATGGCGGGGGCACTTAGAGAGAGAATACGTCGCTTCATACACAACCCTTGGGCCGTGAGTTGCACGGCGGACACAGGAAGGAAAGAGCCCAACAATGTAAGGGGAACGGGCGGAGTATCAGGCCAGCGGAGGTGGTCGATTTTGTATGGGCGCCAAGGCGGGGTGATTCATGGCCGGGGCGGGCAGGCTGCCCGATGCCGCGACGTATGGAACGCCGAAAGAAAGCTCGGTGAGAGCTGGCGGGGGCAGAGCCCCTACTGCGGGAAAAATCGAGTGAGGGGACGAAACCGCATGGACACGGCGGAGACAACTGTCGGTTTCCGCGGGATTCTGCATCGCCTGCAAATCGTCGGTGACCGAGATGACCGGAAACAGAATCAGGATGAGCACGGCCAGGGCGACCATCTGAGTCCTGCGGCTGGCGCCGGCCAGGCGAGCATATCGCAGCCAGATGCACAAGATAGCCACGGCCGACAGCGCCCATGCGAGATTTAGGATTAGCTCCATGTCTCAGCTCTGATTCTACCTCAGTGGAAGGATAGCCTCACTGGAGGCGATATTGGTGCTGAATCTTTTGCAAGGCTATAAGGATGCGAGGAAGGAATCTCTAAGGAATTGATAAAAATGCGTGGATAAGCTTAATTCAATCAAGACGATAGTCGACTAGATGACGAAGTCGTTGAGGCTTGATAAATATTTCATGAATAAGTAGAAGGATCGGTATAAACAGAAGAATCTGAGTGCGTGAACGTAGGCTGGGGAGAAGGAGGTTGGGCGGGGTTGGCGCGGGTTTGACCGAGGCGGCGAATCCCCTTATGATGAAAAGGTTGGCTTCTGGAGTCCCGCGCCCTGCGGAGGCCCGAGCCGATTCGGCCGCAAGCTGAGCCGCGCAATGCAAGCTTGCTGCCCCCTCGTTCAATGGTAGGACAGCTGCCTCTGGAGCAGCCTATCGGGGTTCGAATCCCTGGGGGGCAGCCAAAAAACAGATCGACATACCCACCAGGATTCCGATTCCTAAACCAACGCGTGATGACGAACCGCGAGCGGTTCGGCCTTTGCGGCCAGATACGCGTCAACAGCGGCGGCGGCTTTGCGGCCTTCGGAGATGGCCCAGACCACCAGCGACTGACCGCGGCGCATGTCGCCTGCGGCAAAGATGCCATCGACCGACGTCATGTAACCGTCTTTGGTGGCCACGTTCCCGCGATTGTCAAGCGCCAGACCGAGTTGCTCGATCATGCCGGAACGCACCGGGCCGAGGAATCCCATTGCCAGCAGGACCAGATCGACGTCGAGTGTGTATTCTGAGCCGGGGATGGCCTCAAACGACGGCGGCGGACCCACGCGCACCAGGTGCAGCTGCTTAACGTTCCCGTTTTCGTCGCCGGTGAATTTCACGCTATTGACGCTCCAATCGCGGACGCCGCCTTCTTCATGGGAGCTCTCGGTGCGCAACTGCAGGGGCCAGAGCGGCCAGGGAGTCGAGGAGGCGCGCTGCTCAGGCGGCCTGGGCATGATTTCGAACTGGTGGACGATTTTGGCGCGCTGGCGAAGGCTGGTGCCAAGGCAGTCCGCGCCTGTGTCGCCGCCGCCGATGATAACAACGCGCTTGCCTTCGGCGAGAATTGCGATGTCCTCGTCCACCTGGTCGCCCTCGCAGCGGTGGTTCTGCTGGGGCAGAAACTCCATGGCGAAGTGGATTCCCTTGAGTTCGCGGCCGGGAATGTTCAGGTTGCGCGGCTGCTCCGCGCCGCCGCACAGCAGGATGGCGTCGTAGTGTTCGGTGAGCGATTCGACCGGGACATTGACGCCCACATGCGCGTTGGTGACGAAGGTGACGCCTTCGGCGCGCATTTGCTCGATGCGGCGGTCGAGAACGTGCTTTTCAAGTTTGAAGTTGGGAATGCCGTAGCGCATCAACCCGCCTATGCGATCGGCCTTCTCGTAAACGGTGACCGAGTGGCCCGCGCGGCGCAACTGCTGTGCCGCGGCCATTCCGGACGGCCCACTGCCAACCACGGCAACTCTCTTGCCGGTATTTTGTTCGGGTGGCTCGGGATGGATCCAGCCCTCGTTCCAGGCTCGTTCCACGATTGATTTTTCGATGAGCTTGATGGAGACTGCCGGCTGATTGATTCCCAGCACGCAGGCGGCCTCGCACGGCGCGGGACAGATGCGGCCGGTGAATTCGGGAAAGTTGTTGGTGGCGTGGAGGCGGCGGATTGCGGCCTCCCAGCGGCCGTTGTAGGCCAGATCGTTCCAGTCGGGAATGAGATTGTTGACCGGGCAGCCGGTATGGCAAAAGGGCACGCCGCAATCCATGCAGCGGGCGCCCTGCTCGCGCTGCTTCTCTTCGGGAAATGGCTCGTAGATTTCCAGCCAATCCTTGAGCCTGTCGCCGGGAATGCGGCGAGAGGGCTGTTCGCGCTGAATTTCAAGAAAGCCGGTAACCTTACCCATGCTGCACCTCTGCGGCCGCCACCTTGGGTGACGAAGTTGTGGAAGAAGAATAGTTCGCGCCAGATTCCGCTGTGCGCCGCGCCACACCCAGCACACGCTTGTACTCGTGCGGAAAGACCTTGATGAACTGCGTCTGCGCCTGCGCCCAATGCTCCAGAATCCATGCCGCGCGCGGGCTTCCGGTCACGTCGCGGTGCCGTTCAAGCAGACCGCGTACGGTGGTTACATCCTCGCTGGAGACCAGCGGTTCCAGATCCACGCTGGCCTGGTTGCAGCGGCGGGAGGCGAAGTCGCCTGTCTCGTCGTAAACGTAGGCGATGCCGCCGCTCATACCGGCGGCGAAGTTGCGTCCGGTGGAACCGAGAACGATGACCGTGCCGTTGGTCATATATTCGCAGCCGTGGTCGCCCACACCTTCCACAACCGCAACAGCACCCGAGTTGCGGACGGCAAAGCGCTCGCCGGCGATGCCGTTCAGAAAGGCTTCTCCGGCGGTTGCTCCATAGAGTACGACGTTGCCCACCAGGATGCTTTCCTCGGGAAGAAAGCTTGAAGTCTTGGGCGGATAAGCGATGATGCGCCCGCCAGAGAGTCCCTTACCCAAATAATCGTTGGCATCGCCTTCCAGTTCGAGCGTGACGCCCGCGGGAACGAATGCGCCAAAGCTCTGTCCGGCTGAACCGTGGAAGCGGAAGTGGATGGTGCCGTCGGGCAATCCGGCCGAGCCGTAGCGGCGGGCGATTTCGCCGCCCAGCATTGCGCCCACCGTGCGATGCACATTGCGAATGGCGAAGCTGCCGGTGACCCGCGTTTTCTCTTCCAGAGCGGGCGCCGCCTTGGCGATGAGTGCGTGATCGAGCGCCTGGTCAAGGCCGTGATCCTGCTTTTGAACGCAGCGGCGCGCCACGCGCGAGGGCAGGGTTGGCGCATAGAGGATGGAAGAAAGATCGATGCCTTTCGCCTTCCAGTGAACATCGGCAAGGGCGGCATCGATTTTGTCGACGCGGCCCACCATTTCGTTCACGGTGCGGAAGCCGAGCCTTGCCATGTGCTTGCGCATCTGCTCGGCGATAAAGAAGAAGAAGTTGATGACGTGCTCGGGCTGGCCGGTAAAGCGCTCGCGCAGCACCGGGTCCTGCGTGGCGATGCCCACCGCACAGGTATTCAGGTGGCACTTGCGCATCATGATGCAACCCATGGAGATGAGCGGCATGGTGGCGAAACCGAACTCCTCGGCGCCGAGCAGAGCGGCGATGACCACGTCGCGGCCGGTCTGGAGCTTGCCGTCGGTTTGCACCTTGATGCGGCTGCGCAGATCGTTGAGCAGCAGGACTTGTTGAGTTTCCGCCAGGCCGAGTTCCCAGGGAAGCCCGGCGTGCTTGATCGAGCTAAGCGGCGATGCGCCGGTGCCGCCATTGTCGCCGGAGATGAGCACCACGTCGGCGTGCGCCTTGGAGACGCCCGCGGCCACCGTTCCCACACCCACTTCAGACACCAGCTTGACGGCGATGCGAGCGCGCGGGTTCACATTCTTCAGGTCGTAAATGAGCTGCGCCAGGTCTTCGATGGAGTAAATGTCGTGGTGCGGCGGCGGCGAAATGAG
>Ga0182030_10009572_pt1 | contig 19820 bp, 14 predicted proteins | sample 812S3MmetaG_FD_121299 | JGI IMG/M metagenome (GOLD analysis project Ga0182030, IMG submission 121299) | Permafrost microbial communities from Stordalen Mire, Sweden - 812S3M metaG (Illumina Assembly) | ecosystem: Environmental > Terrestrial > Soil > Wetlands > Permafrost | place: Sweden... | reverse complement strand
GAAATTCGGCGGATTGTAGAGCATGCGCGCCATCGCCAGACGCGATTTCTCGCCGCCGGAGAGCGCGCGAATGCGCTTGTCCACATCGTCTCCCGAGAATTGGAACGCGCCCGCAAGAGTCCGTAGCGCCCCAATCCCGTCTTGCGGGAAGTCCTTCTGTAATTGCTCAAAAACGGTCAGCTCGGGATCCAGAACATCCAGCGATTGCTGGGCGAAGTATCCCATGTTGAGGCTGGCGCCCAGCCGCACGCTTCCGCTATCCGGCGCACTTACTCCCGCGATCATCTTGAGTAGCGTGGTCTTACCCGCGCCGTTCTTGCCCATCACGGCCCACCGCTCCCCGCGCCGGATGGTGAGATCGAACCCGTCGTAAATCACCCGCGACCCGTACCGCTTGTGTAAGTCTTCAATCACCGCTACCTGGTCGCCCGACCGCGGCGGTACCCGAAAGTCGAACTTGACTACGTGCCGTTTCCGCGGCAGCTCGATCTTTTCGATCTTATCCAGGGCCTTGATACGGCTCTGCACCTGCGCCGCTTTGGCGGCGTGCGTCTTGAAGCGATCGATGAAGCGCTGCTCCTTGGCAAACATGGCCTGCTGGCGCGTAAAAGCCGCCTGCTGATTGTCTTCGCGGATGGCCCGCTCGCGCTCGTAGAATTCGTAGTTCCCGGAGTAAGTGACAATCTCGCCGCCATCGATCTCGGCGATCTTCGAGACCACCCGATTCATAAATTCGCGGTCGTGCGACGTCATCAGCAGCGCCCCGGCGAACGATTTCAGGAAATGCTCCAGCCAGATGATCGATTCGATGTCCAGGTGATTGGTCGGTTCGTCGGCCAGCAGCACGTCCGGCCGGCCCAGCAGCACCCGCGCCAGCGCCACGCGCATCTTCCATCCGCCCGAGAGCGTGCCCACGTCGCCATCGATTTGCTCCTCCTCGAAGCCCAGCCCGTGCAGCACCTCGCGAGCCTGCGCTTCGAGCGAGTAGCCGCCCAGGTGCTCGTATTCCTCCTGCACCTCGCCAAAGCGCGCCAGCGTGCGGTCCATGTCGTCCGCCTGTTCGGGATCTTCCATGGAGCGATGCAGCGCTTCCAGCTCATGGTGCAGATCGCCCAGGCGCCCGCTGCCGGCGATAGCCTCGTCGAGCACCGACCGGCCCTGCATCTCTTCCACATCCTGGCGGAAGTAGCCGATATGCAGCTTCTTGGGGACGGAGACGTCGCCTTCGTCGGGAGCCTCCTCACCCACGATCATGCGAAAGAGCGTGGTCTTGCCGGAACCGTTGGGGCCCACCAGCCCCACCTTCTCGCCGGGGTTCAACTGAAAGTTGGCGTCGACAAAGACAAGCTGCCTGCCGTATTGTTTATTGATATTGGAAAAGGAAATCATCGGGGGACATCACCAAGCTAGCAGAAGCGGCGGCCGGAGCGTATTTGGGCCGGTCCGATCATTTGTGTCAAGATGAATTCAGACTCGGAATCCGCGGATCGGTGAGGTACTGCATGAAACCAATCGCGCTGTCGTTATTTGCTTGTGCCGCATGGGCACAGCAGGCTTTGCCGCCTGTATTCGAAGTAGCTTCCGTGAAAGTCGCGGAACCGTTTACACCTGGGATCGGCCGCGGTCCCGGAGTGATGCGCGGCTGCGGCAAACCCGACCCCGCCATGGTGCACTGCAATGGCGTCACGCTGAAAACTCTCGTGATGCGCGCCTATGACGTGAAGACTTATCAGGTTCAAGGTCCTGACTGGATCGGGACCGAAAGCTACGATGTGATGGCCAAGGTTCCCGAAGGCGTGCCCGCGGACCAGGTTCCCGCCATGCTGCAGGCATTACTGGCGGAGCGTTTCGGCGTGAAGTTGCACAAGGAGACCAGAGTCCTGCCGGCCTACGAACTGAGCGTGGCCAAGGGCGGACCGAAGCTGAAGGAAGTCGACGTCGCCAAGCTGCCGGGAATGCCGGAGCCGGGATCGGCAGCGCCTCTACCACCCCTCACGGGGCGAGGCGGCGGGCCGCCCGCAATCGGCAGCATTCCGGTAGGGGCCATGCTGATGATGGCCGGTTCGAACGGCACTCGAATGGTTCGCGGGAACATGACGATGGCCGGGCTCATTAGTCACCTTGTGAACTCGCTGGACCGGCCGGTCTTCGACAACACGGATCTCAAGGGAACTTACGAAATCGAATTGTCCTATCTGGCCGACGAGAACGACGGTTTGAGCCGGATGATGATCGTCAACGGTCCCGGCCCCGCTGCGGCAGGTGAGGCACGAGGAGACGCACGACAGCAAGATGCCGGAACTCCCATCGCCACTCTTTCGCAAGCCGTGCAGCAAACTCTGGGCCTCAAGCTCGATCCGAAAAAAGCGCCGGTCGAGATGATCGTGATCGATAGCGCCAACAAAGTTCCCACCGACAACTAAGGGCTGCAGGAACTTCCGCCTCTAATCCCACTGCCGAGGTGGGGCAGGCTTCAGCCTGCGGCGGACTTCAGTCCGCCTGCCGCACGTTTCAACATCTCTCGCGGCAACGCCGGCCGCCCCCAAACCGGAGGGCGCCTAACCGATCTGGGGATTTCGTGGCTGAGGCGCGGAATGCGCTCCCTAACGGGCCGGGCTCTGTAACGAGTGCCCGCGTGTTTGCAATTTGTTACAGAGCCGCGACCGTTAGGGAGCGTTCACCGGTGCCGGACCTTCCCCAGATCGGTTACCCACCCCCCAACAGTAGTACCGAACCGCAAACTTTTCGCCGCGTGCTAACCTCGAAGGTAGTGTTCCGTCGCACCATCTGGATTGTCCTCGATAGCGTTGGTATCGGCGCCATGCCCGACGCCGCGGCCTTTGGAGACCCGCCGCACGCCAATACCTTGGGCAACATCGCGCGTCTTCGCGGCCTCGCGTTGCCGAATCTGGCGGCACTCGGTCTGGGTAACATCGAACCGCTCGCCGGAATCCCTCCCGCCGAGCCTCCTCAGGGCGCCTTCGGCCGCTGCACCCTGGCTTCTCCCGGCAAGGACACCACTACCGGCCATTGGGAAATGGTCGGCATCCATCTGGACCGTCCCTTTCCGCTCTATCCGCATGGATTTCCGCCCGCGATCATGCAGGAATTCGAGCGGCGCATCGGCCGCAATTCGCTCGGCAATAAGGCCGCGTCCGGCACGGAGATCATTCAGGAACTGGGCGCCGAACACATGCGCACGGGCTCGCCCATCGTCTACACGTCCGCCGATAGCGTGTTTCAGGTGGCGGCGCACGAAGAGGTCATCCCGCTGTGGGAACTGTATAAGATTTGCGAAACCGCGCGCGATATTCTGCGCGGTCCGGCGGAAGTGGGCCGCGTGATTGCGCGTCCATTCTTGGGCACGCCGGGCCATTTCGTCCGCACCGCCAATCGCCACGATTATGCCGTGCCGCCGCCCCCCGGCATGCTGCTCGATCGCCTGTCCGAGCGCGGCGTTTGCGTTTACGGCGTGGGCAAAATATTCGATATTTTTCTGGGCCGCGGAATCGGCGAGTCCGCCAAGACCAGGAGCAACGCCGACGGCATGGCCAAGGCCCTGGAGGCCATGGCGGCCTGCGAAGCGGGCCTGATCTTCGTGAACCTGGTGGATTTCGACCAGCAGTACGGCCACCGCAACGACATCGCCGGATACGGCGCGGCATTGGAAGAGTTCGATCGCTGGCTGCCGCGGTTCCGCGCGGCGCTCCGTCCCGATGACGCGGCCATTTTCACCGCCGACCACGGGTGCGACCCCACCGTTCCGGGCACCGACCACACGCGCGAGTACGTGCCGCTGCTGGTTCTGGGCCCGCGCGTGAAGCGCGGCGTGAATCTCGGATTGCGCCGATCGCTTTCCGATATCGGACAAACGGTAGCCGCTAATTTCGGTACGGCGATTGAAAACGGCGCCAGCTTTTTGGAACAAATATTATGAGAAAACCAGTCATGGCGGGCAATTGGAAGATGTACAAGACGCCCGCGGAAACAACTGCATTCTTCGAGAAATTTCGGCCGCTGGTCGAAAAATCCGAGCATTGCGAGATCGTGATCTGTCCCCCTTTCACGAATCTTGCCGCGGCCGTGGACGCCGCCAAGGGCTCCCCCATTCGGGTGGGCGCGCAGAATATCGCATGGGCCAAGGAAGGCGCGTTCACCGGCGAGATTTCCGCCGCCATGCTCCGCGCGGTGGGCGCCACTCACGCGATTGTGGGCCACAGCGAGCGCCGGCAGTATTTCGGCGAGACCGATGCTACCGTGCTCAAACGCACGCAGGCTGCGCTGGAAGCCGGTCTGACGCCGATTGTGTGCGTCGGTGAACGGTTGGAAGAGCGCGAGAGCGGCCATACCGAAGCCGTGCTGGTGAGCCAGTTTCAGGGCGGCATCGCGGGGTTGACCGAGGCGCAGTTCGCCAGAATTGTGATCGCGTATGAGCCCGTATGGGCCATCGGGACGGGCAAAACGGCCACTCCGGAGATTGCCGCCGATGCGCATCGCGCCATCCGCAACGAAGTGCGCGCGAAGTTCGGCAAAGAAGCCGCCGACGCGGTGCGCATCCTATATGGCGGCAGCGTGAAGCCCGACAATGTGAAGACGCTGATGGCGCAGCCGGAGATTGACGGCAGCCTGGTAGGCGGCGCCAGCTTGGATGCGGTATCGTTCGCGTCGATCGTGAACTTCTAAGAAGCTGTAAAGAAATAAGCTTGCCTAACGCTCCCTTACGTTCCGAGCCGCGACCGTAAGGGAGCGTTAGGCGGCGATTGAATAGGTTACTTCCACACAGGCCCTAAGGGAAATTGACCTGAGCCGAACGGAAGTAAGCTCGGAGGTGGGGCAGGCGGTGCTCGCCTGCCCCAGGCCCGAGTGCCTGCGCCACATCGCCACTACAGACACTGTGAAGTTCTTTATGCGTAGTTTCTCAGTCCTTCCGGAACGGGCCGGACGGCGGTTCGCTCTTGAGCGTGATGCTGCCGCGACCCATGCGCAAGTAGATTCGCCGTGACCCAGCCTGACTTATATGGACGAACTGAGTGCCCACTAGGAACTGTTTGTGCCCGCTGCCCGTAAAATCCGAAGACACGCTGCCCATCCTGGTCCTCGCGTCAATCGCGTATGAGCCCGGATCCGGCAGCGTCACGATCATGTCGCCGGTGTGGCTGTCCACTTCGATGTCGCCTGTCACGTCGCTCACCCACACATAGCCATGGTCGTGGTGGACGATCAGCCGCGAATCGCGCGGCACGTGGACTGTATACTCCACCGTGACACCGCACGTAGTCTTCTTCGGCATGGTAAGAATAATGCGCCCCGAAGGAAGGATGGAACTGGGAAAGCCATGGCGCGCCGGGAGAGTCGTGGAGATTGTCAGTTCCTTATCGGACCGCCGTTCGGTGACTACGCGGATCTTCTCGAAGGCATTCGCCGCCTTTTGCTTCTCCTCGGGTTCTAAGAAACGATCCGTCGACTTAGTCACGATGATCTCGACTTCCGGTTCATCCCAACCTTCTACGGTCAGATAACCGAACGAGTCATCCAGATGAATCGTGCCGCCGGGCGGGAAATTCACCCGCTCCGTACTGGTAACTTCAAAGGACTGCCTGGGCCCATCCGCCGGGGAAGCCATACCCATCGCGCTCACGCCGAATAACACCGCGGCCAGTTTGTGTATCATACGGCCTCCTTTTGAATCCTGCGCGCCTCGGCCACAATCTTCGTGTACCGCCGCGCCAGTTCGGTGATCCAGCCGCGCTCGCGGCGCTTGATGGCATCCTGGTGAATCAGGTCCCGCCCGATGCCCAGCGCCACCGCCCCCGCGCGAATGAAATCCATGGCGTTCATTTGGTTCACACCGCCGGAAGCAATCAGCGGGACTTCCGCGAAGGGCCCTTTGAGGGCCTGGATGTAAGCGGGGCCGCCGTTTGCAAAGCACGGAAAGACCTTCACGAAATCCACTCCGGCTTTCCAGGCGTTCGCCACTTCGGTGGGCGTCAACGCGCCCGGGAAGACTACCACCCCGCGCCCCAGTGCAAAGTTCACGATGTCCAGATCGAGTCCCGGCGTGGTCAGAAACGCCGCTCCCGCATCCAGGCACCGGCGCGCCGTATCCACGCGGAACAACGTGCCGGCGCCCACCAGAACGTCGGGGTGATGGCTCGTCAATTGGCGAATCACCTCGACGGCGCCCGGTACGGTCATAGTTACTTCCACAATGGGGATAGCGCTCTCGCTGACCGCTTCCGCGGCAAACAGGGCGTCTTCGGCGGACGACACGCGGATCGCCGGGATAATGCCGACCTCCTCGATACGTGCGCGAATCTCTTCTCTCGTCATAACAGGTTCCTGGTCCCCACCGCCTGGCGAAGCTGCTCTAATGCGCTCAAGTAAGCTGCCACCGCCTGGCGGTAGGCCAGTTGTGTGGCGCGATAAGTCCGCTCGGCGTCCAGAAAATCGAGAAGCGCAATGGCTCCGCGCCGGTACGCGTATTCGCTGATATCGCGGCTCTTCTGGGCCGCGTCCAGGTACTTGGATCTCAAGAGCTGGACTATCTTCGCGGCTTCCTGCAGCCCCTCGTACGCGTCTTTCACGTCCGTCAGCACCTGCCCGCTGGCCGCCTTCTGCTGTTCTTCGGCCTGCCGGATGGCAATCCGCGTTTGTGCAATGTTGCCCTGATTCCGGTCGAAAATCGCCAGCGGAATACTAAACGCCCAGGTAGCCGTACTGATGCCGTTGACGTGCGAGTAATTAGCGGAGACGGTGGGATCCATCTTCGCGTTGGCCTTGGCGAGACTATATTGACTGTTGGCGGCAATAACTCCCAGCACCGCCGTGCGCAGATCCGGCCGATTCTGCAAAGCCTTCGCCTGTAATTCGTCGAGCGCCACCACCAGCGGCTTATATTCGAAGTCGCCGGCCACGTCGTAATCGGCAAACACTTGTTCGTAACCGAGTTGTTGACGGAGATCCGACAACGCCTGGGCCTTATTCAGCGATGCCTGTTCCACGTCCGATTCAAATTGCAGCAACTGCAGCTTTATCTTCAGGTAGTCGTTTTCGCTCATAGCGCCGTCCTTGAACTGGACCTCGCTGATGTCGACGGTTTGTTGAAAGCTCTTGAGATCCATTTGCGCCAGTTCCAGGGTAGACTGCGCAAGTTGGACATTGATGAAGAGACTGCCCACCTGGAATGTAAGGCCCCGCTCGTTATCGGTCACCTGCGAACGCGTTACGGCGGTGATGTCCTTGGCCGCGCGCAGGCGGCGTGCCCGTTTATTGCCGCGTTCAATCAGGTAACTCAGCCCCATATCGCCTTCGGTGGAGGCCTGTAAGTAATCCGCCACCGACGTGCCTTGCTGGCGGGTGAAGATCGGCAGGTATTCCCAATCGGTAAAGAAGGTCGGATTCGGACGTAAGTTGGCGGTAACTTCCGCCGCCTGGTTCTGTTGGATTTGAGTGCGCGCCGCTTGCAAGGTATGGTTATGCTTGAGCGCCAGGTCGATGGCCTGATCCAGAGTGAGGCGCACCGGCGCCTGGGCGAAGGCCGCTGAGACCAGGCAGCCGAATACGCCGGCGGCCGCCGGCAGAATTGTAAACTTGAGTTTCATGGTCCTTACAAACCCTCCGGTGCGGGAAGTTGATCGCCGTCCCGCGCGATCCAGACGTAAAACGTGGGCAGCAGGACAATACTCAGCAGTAAGTCGGAGATCAGGCCGCCGACGATGACAATCGCGAAGGGCCGTTGGGAGTCGGACCCTATGTCGTGCGAGAGCGCCGCCGGTAGCAGTCCCAGCGTCGCCACCAGCATCGTCATCATAATGGGACGCAGTCTCAGCACCGCGCCTTCCACCGCGGAATCCTCAATCGAATGGCCTCTGGCCCGGCGCTGGTTAATGTACTCCACCATGATGACGCCGGTTTGCACCGACACGCCAAAGAGCGCTAACATGCCTACCCCTGAGGACACGCTCAGATAAGTGCCCGTAATCATGAGAGCCAGGAAGCCGCCCACGCGCGCCAAACCGACGTTCAGCAGAATCAGCAGCGCCCATTTGTAAGAGCGGAACATTGTATAGAGAATGATGAAGATGACCAGGACGGTCAGCGGAACCACGAGGGCCAGCCGCGCTTCCGCCCGCTTTTCGCTCTCGTACTCACCCGACCAATCGACACTATAGCCCGGCGGCAGCTTCACCTTCTCCTTGATCAGCTTGGCCGCATCCCCGACCGTAGTCCCCAGATCGCGGCCTCGTACGTTGAAAGTGACTGCTATATAGCGGCTGTTGCCTTCCCGGTATATATCGTATGCGCCGTCCTTGACCTCGACATGAGTCAGCTGCGCCAGAGAGACCCGTTCTCCGGAAGGGGACAGCAGGCGAACGCTCGTAATGGCCCGCGCCGTATTGCGATATGGCTCCTGGTAGCGCACCGCCACGTCGTACCGCTGCTCGCCGATCAGTACCTGGCTCACCGCATTCCCGCCCACGGCCGTCTGGATGGCGTCTTGTATGTCTGTCACGTTGATTCCGAAACGAGCCGCCAGCCGGCGGTCGATGGTTAAGTTGAGATTTGGTTGGCCGAAATCTCGTAAGAGCTTGACGTCATGCATTCCCGGGATCCCCGACATGACGGCCGTGACCTCTTCGCCCTTCTGCTCGAGAACCTTCAAGTCATCTCCGAAAATCTTGAGCGCCAGCGAGCCCTTGGTTCCCGTCATGGTTTCTCCGACGTTGTCTTCAATCGGCTGCGAAAAGTTCCAGTCCGCCCCCGGGTATTTCTCCAGGGCGCGGTTCATGGCGGCGATCAGTTCCTCTTTGCTCTTATGAAATATGGGGCGCCATTGCTCGTGTGGCTTCAGGTCGACGAAATACTCTGTATTGGAAAATCCTCCGGTGTCGGTTCCATCGTCGGGCCGGCCCACCTGCGACACCACCGTTTTCACCTCCGGGAACGACGCGAAAACATAGCGGCACTGGTTAGTGAATTTCTCGCCCTCCGAAAGACTGGTGCTGTTCGCCAGAGTGCCGCGCGCCCAAATGGCGCCTTCATCCAGATGGGGCAGGAATTCCGCGCCAATCACGCCGCCAAAGCCCAGATAAACCGTTCCCGACAACGATATCAAAGCAACGCATGCCACAATCCAGCGATGTCGCACGGCCCAGCGCAACCGCCTTCGGTACTGTTCCACCAGGAACTCCAGAACCACGTTGTGCCGTTCCCGAACGCCCTTGCGGAAGAAGGTGGCTGCCAGCACCGGTGCGATAAGAATCGAAAACGTCATAGCGCCGAGAAGAGCCAAAGCTACCGTCCAGGCCATTGGCCTGAATAAGCGGCCCTCTACGCGTTGCAGCGTGAAGATCGGCAGATAGGCGGTGATGATAATGGCGATAGCGTAAAAGACCGGCCGTTGCACTTCATGGCAAGCTTCGCGGATGACTTCCGCGACGGTTTTTGGAGGTCCGGGGGCGCCGCGGCGATCCTTGTTCAGGTGCCGGATGATGTTTTCCACCATGACCACGGCGCCATCCACCACCATTCCGAAATCCAGTGCACCCAGCGAAAGAAGGTTAGCCGGAATGTGGGCCAAGTCCAGCCAGATGGAGGCAAACAGCAGCGAGAACGGAATCGTCAGGGCAACAATAAGCGCGGCCCGCGCATTCAGCAGGAAGAGAAACAGGATGACGCTCACCAGCAGCATGCCTTCAATCAGGTTGTGCATCACTGTGTGCAAGGTGAAATGCAGCAGATCGGTGCGGTCTAACATGGGCACCACCTCCACGCCGGGAGGCAGAATGCCGTGGTTCAACTCGTAGACTTTCTTGTGAATCGCGTCGAGTGTGGGCTCCTCCTCGGCGCCTTTGCGCATCAGCACGCCGCCCTGAATAACATCCGGCTCGTCGATGATGCGCCCGTCTTCCATGTGGTTGGCTCTAGCCATGTGGCCCAGCCGGATCTTGGGCCCCTGCGCCACCAGCGCGATATCCTTCACCCGAAGCGCGGTGCCGGCCTGAGTCTTCAGCATGGTCTGCTCAATGTCGTTCACCGTGCTGAAAAGCCCCAGCGCGCGAACGTTCATTTGCTGCATGCCTTCCTCGACGAAGCTGCCGCCGGCATTGATGTTGTTGTTGGCAAGCTGCTGCTCCACCTGGCCGATGCTCAATCCATAAGACACCAGCTTGTTGGGGTCCACTCGCACCTGGTACTCTCGCACCGTGCCGCCGAAATCGGAAACGTCCACCACGTTGGGAACGGATTTGAACTGCTTCAGCAGCACCCAGTCTTCGAGCGATCTCAACTCCATCAGGTCGTACTGCGGATTGGAGCTACGCAGCGTGTACCAATAGATTTGCCCCGTGGTGCTCCAGTCCGTGCCGATTTGAGGCTGCAGGTTCTGGCCGTTGGGAAGATTGACCTGAGTCAGCCGTTCCAGCACCTTCTGACGGTTCCAGTCGTTTACGGAGGTGTCGTCGTAGATCATAATCACGAACGACAGGCCGAAAATCGACTCGGAACGCAGAAAGGTCATATGGGGCATTCCGGCCATTTGAATTTCGATCGGAATCGTCACCTGCTGTTCCACTTCTTCGGCGGAGCGTCCGGCCCACTGGGTAATCACCGTCACATAGTTGTCCGCTATGTCCGGATAGGCCTCCACCGGCAGGTTGTGAAACGAGATAGCTCCCCAACCGAGCAACAAGACGGCGATCGCCAACACCACGAATTTATTGTTAAGCGCGAAGTCTACAAGAGCGCGAATCATTCTGGGTTCCTGTTATTGAGCGAGCACGTGGTCCAGGACCAGCGCGTTAGTGACGACTTGTTGTCCCGGTTGCAGCCCTGACTTGACTTCCTGCATGTTCCCGTCATCGGCCAGAAGATCTCCGCCAATCACTTCGAGCCGGCGAAACTTACTGCCGGGCGCGGGAATGTAGACGAAATCCCGATCGTGCATGTGCATGATGGCGGATGCCGGAACAATGGTATGCATCTCCCTGGTTTGACCGCGGAAGGTGGCCCTCACGAACATGCCCAGCCGCATAAAACCCGGGTTCTGAACTTCAATTCGAACCTTGGCCGTGCGGATAGTGGGATCGAGAATCGACCCGATATTACTCACCGTTCCTTTGAACTTGCGGTCGGGATACGCGTTTAGAGTAATATCGGCGGTATCGCCCATCTTGACCGTGGACATGTCGTTCTCGTACACGTCGCAGACCACCCAGATGGTAGAGAGATCGGATATCGTGAACGGGCTCGGAGTATTGAACGCCTGGATGGCCGCCGCATAGGTGACTTCCTGATCGGTAATCACTCCCGAGACCGGTGCGAAGATATCCACCATGAATGCCGGCTTATCGGGGTCGTTGCCCAGCAACCGGAGATGCTCCGCCAGGGTCTCAACGGCTATCTTGGCCTTGTCTTCGGTATCTTGCGCTACCTGCAGATCGTTCAGGGCAATAGCGCCGTGAACGTACAGATCCTTGGAGCGCTCGTATTGAGTCCGGGCGAGAACCTCATCCGCCACCGCCATCCGGTAGTTCGAATAGCCGCCCGAGACGTCATCGCTTCGAACGGTCAGCAGCAACTGGCCTTTTTGGACCGTGTCGCCGAGCCGCGCGTGAATGGCCATCACGCGCCCGGAGGCCAGCGAGACTACCGGGACGTTGCGCGAAACGTCGGGAAGGATTGTCCCGGTCACCACCAGCTCCGACGTGGTGGGATGCTGGGTCGCCGCAGCCAAGGGGAACTGCTCCGGGTGATCCACCGAAAAAAGCGCTGCGTCCGGCGCGAGAACCACGTTGGCGGTCGGCGGCGCTTCGGCTGCCTGGTCGCCGTGCGCAGTGTTGCAGCCCGCCAGCGTCAGCAACAAGGCACTAGACATGGTTATCAGGGTTAGTGACGCAATGATAGGCTTCATAGTGACTCCACGAACTAGAATAGGGTGCATGGCATGAGGGCCGCATAAGTGCCCCAATGAAAAAGAAGATGCATTCGATAGATAGTCTTTATAGAGGTCTGACGCGGGGCGCGCAATCCTGCGTGGAGCCGGAAGCGGCCGGCGGTAGGCGGACTCTCGGAATTCCCGGGCTTAGGAACGACGCAATAATAACTTCACATTGTCTGTGGTGGCGATGTGGCGCAGGCACTCGTGCCTGCCGGGTCGAGACCCATCTCGACCCTCTTGGCAGTGCGGCTCCCGGGGCGCCGGTCCCGATTCCTTAGGCTCTCAGCGCGCGCCTCAACGTCAAAGTTCCAGCTTGCCCATGAACTCCATTTCGCTCAGCTCGAAAGTTTGGCCGACCACAATCCGGCCGATCTGCGCCTCGAACCGGACTTGCCCATCCCTCTTGCCGATTTCCGCGGACAACGGGAACAGGTACTCTACCACCACGCCGTTCTCCGACGGGAACACCGCGGCGCTAACCGGCCTCACGTCCTTCTTCCCATCGCGCTTCAAAACGGCCAGGTTCTTCAGAGGTTTGCCTAGTTCCCTGGGATCGCCCTTGAAGCCGCCGCCAGGAATGCCGTAAACGGCAATGCGATAACCGTCGCCCTCCAACGGGGTCTCGGCTGCGTGCGATTTCAACTCGGCGATCCGAATCGGGAGAGCGCTCTCCCAACGCAGTTTTAATGTAATTGGCTGGGGAAGGGACCGGGGGCTGCGGTCATCGCCCCCGGGTCCCGAGAAGACGTTCAGCGAAACTTTCGGCCCGCTGCCCTTTGGGTCAACCCCCTCATTGCCGACGCCGCCGGGTTGTCCCATTTGTCCGCCTTCCCTAAGTTGCTCCTCGGTCAGCCGGCGCGTCACGACGGCCCTAACTTCCCTCACCCAGGGTGACGTAGCGAGGATCTGCTTCACGTCCTCTTCGGTCCACTGCGCGGCCGGCTTGCTCTTCCAAGCCGGATCCGCCGCCGTCAGGCTAACCGCGGCTACAATCAGGCAACCCGATTGCCGCCATGCATTACGCATAAGTCGCTCCTTAGAACTTCACCATCACCCCAACGGAAACCTTCGTTTCGCTGCGGCGAAGGTCGGGGAACCAGACGCCGCCGGAGCTGGCGCAATTCGTGGTGGCTGTCGGGAGATCGCTGGCGCCGGACGCTGCTCCGCTCATGCAGGCGTACTGTCCGGGAGCCCCATTAGTTCCGCCGACCGAGAAGCCGGGCGGTGTGACCCCGCCTCGTCCCGCGAAATACGGAACATCGGAGTGACGATAACCAACTTCCGCCCACCAGGTGATGTACTGTTTCGGCATGTACTGGAAGGTGACCGTGCTATCCCACATATGCGCCCTTTGGCCGGGTAACTCCGTGAAGTAAGGCGAACCGGTGACCGCGTCAGCCCCGTTGATCGGCGGCAGCAGCGTCAGGTAGCGGCCCCAGTTACTCATCTCTCCGCCGCCAAGAGTAATGGCATACGTGTTCTTGTGGAACCACATCCGGTCATAGAGCATCCACCCTACGAACGATTCCTTGTTCTTGCTGGGTGCGCCGGTACACTGCAGTCCACCGCCGTATTGGCATCCCGCATCCGCCGTGAGGGAGAATGCCATCTTGGAGATGTTGGGGCTCTCGGGATCGTTATAGTACCTGAGTTCGATGCTATCGTCGGTGTGAAGACGTTCCGTGTGCGGCAGGCCCAGGTTGTCCTGTCCGAAGCCATATTGGTTCGCGACAAGCTTGAACCATTCCTTCGGCTGCCACAGAAGCTGTCCTCCCAAACCCGGATGGCTGTTGTATTTGGCGTAAGATTGCCATCCATTGATCAGCCAGGGTTCGATTTTCAGCTTGTTCGTAGGGAACCACTGGACGCGCAGTCCGTTAAAGAACCAAGGCGTGTTTGAGGACACATAGGACGGCTGGTAAGTCCAGTTATCGAAATTGTAGTAACTGAACAGACCGATGTACGAGACGAAGATTCCCGCGTCCACATTAAGCCCGTGATTTACGTTGAAGTGGTACCCGCCGTAAGCTTCCGAAACGTACTTGTAGGCGTCGCGGAGATCCCATTGGCCCACCCCGAAACTGGCGTCATTGCGCGGCGTCGTAGTGGCAAACATGCCGAACATGGTCAGGATCCTGCCTCGAACGTTTTGCCAGTGGAAATCGCCGCCCACGCTGACCTGCTCGATCTGGACTTCGCCGGAACGGAATGACTCGGTCGCCCCCACGATTGTGTGATCCTTCGGCTGGTTGAAATCCTCCATGTAGTTCGTGTCGAAGCGAATTTCCGGGGTGAAGAACTTGGTGTCCAGCACGGTATCTTTATTGCGCGGCGTGCCGTTGAGCCAGGTGAAGTCGCCGAACGCGAACGGAGTGGCATTGTCCACCGCCGGAGCGGCGTCGGGCGCCTGGAGAGCTTCCGGAATGGCTGGCGCGGGCGGGGCCGGGGCGGCAGCTTGCGGCGCTTGGCTAGGCGGTGCCGGGGCGGGTGGCGCCGGTGCTGGTGCAGACGGCGCCGGTGCGGCTTCCGCGGTGTTGCGCGCCCTCAATTCCGCTTCCAGCGCGGCGATGCGCTCCTTCATCGCCGCGAGTTCCTCCTCAATGGAAGGTGTGCTCTTGGCCGCCGCAAGAACCACTTTGGGACGAACCGTCTGGTCCCGTGCGACTTCCACCGTGGTAGCTGGCGGGCTGGACAGGCCCTCCTTCGAAGCCGTGATCCGGTATGTCCCGGGCCTGAGATTGTCCGCGGCGAAAGACCCATCCGTATCGCTGAGGACTTGTCTGTCGGTGGCGCCATCGGCGCTGCGTATCGCGACCGTGACCGTAGCCAGCGGCTTTCCGCCTACGTCCATGGCAATTCCGCGCACCGAACCGTAGCCCGGCGCGGGCGGCCCGTCGGCCGCGCGCACTAAGGGCGCGGCTAACCCGGCTGCCATTGCGATAGTCAAGATTCCCCGTATCTTACTGTGAACGTTCATATCCTTGTCAGCTCCCCCGGCTGGACTTCGGCCTTTCACGCTTGTCTTATGTGTCTTTCAATAGCTGCGTAGGGACCAGTATAGGGGAAGAAGGATCTGGAAGGCGTAAGCGAGATATAAGGAAATGATAAATATTCTTTATCGGCTTGATTGTCCCGCGCGGCCGCGCCGGACACATTGTCGACCGCCGGCGGATTGGCCTGGCCGGTGGCATTGTCGACCCCGCCGCGAAGCGCAAAGCGGTATCCGTGGAACGTCACCATGCGTTCGATCGCCACGTTCAAATCGAAATTCAGAACTCCTGATGTCGTGGAATTTGCAGTGAGCCCACAGGCGGAGCAGGCGGTGCTCGCCTGCCCGCCCGCGCCGAATCAGGCCCGCTGCTCGAATAGGATCGAGCGAAGGCGAGCACCGCCTGCGCCACCCGCGAAGCTCTCGCCATCGAAAGGAATGGCTCAGCCCATTTTCCCCGCCAGTGTGAAATTGCGGGGCGACATCGGGAGTTCTGAAATTCAGCGGAGAGTGGATGACTCAGCCGGTCTGGTCCCGGACCGAAAATGGATAGCCGCTGTTGGCATCCACCACCGCATTGGAGATGGTGCGCGAATGCGTATACGCCGCCGCCCACTCGTACTGGCCCGAAAAGGTCCCGGACCGGGATCCGGACCGGGTCGCCGTCGCGCCGAAGGTTCGGGAGCTGAAAATCCCCACCCGATTCGCCGCCCGGCAACGGCAGCAACGACGGCGGTCCGTTGGGCGCCAGTGTGTTCACGAAGGCGAAGCCGTCGGTCCCGCGCCGGTGCAGATACTAAATGCGGTCACAAAGAGGTACGTCGAAAGTTGACGATCGAGCCCTGCATTCCAATTGCCCGAGCGGGGCAGACGCAGCGGTGTGTTGCCGATCGTAAATGTCGTCGGCGCCGGGCGTACCAGCATCACTCTCTATTAAGGATAGCCCAGCCGGGGGCGCGCTCGATACATGCGAAGGATCACCGGTGAACGTTCCCTAACGCTCCCTAACGGTCGCGGCTCGGTAACTAATTGCAAACACGCGGGCACTCGTTACAGAGCCGGGCCCAGAGGGCACCCCGTTAGGGAGCGTATTCCGCGCCTGTGCCACGGTCAAAGTGTCGCGAGTGTCTCTGGCGACTTACTGGACCGTTTGGGCACGGCCCTCACGAAGCAGCCGAACTTGAGCTGCTCTTCCAGCCGGCACGACCAGACCAGTTCCCCGTTGAACACCGTGATATCGGGGCAGCCATCGCACATGCTCATGGACCCGTCGCAGAGAATGTCCGCGGGCTGGATGATAGTGACCGATTGAAGATACAGCCTTCTGAAAATGTTGAGAGGGTTCTTCAGGATGGAACGGAGATACTTCCCGGCGACTCCTCGCAGTCCCCGGTCGAGAGGCGCGAGCAGCAGCATGGCCTTCGCTTTCCTCTGAACGCTGGGCTTGGTGTAGGCCAGGTAGGTGCCCTTGCGGAGATGGTTAATGGTCTGGGCCAGTTCCATGAACTTGGGGCCCACATACCCGTAGATGCTCTTCTTCGTTCCGATGCGCCCCGTGAGCAGCCACTTGAAGGAATCGGCTTTCTCGGTGCCGTTCAAGTAGGCGCTTGGTTCGAAATCCGGATATCTCGTGCGAATCGCCTCCACCACGTCGTTGGAGAGGATATCCGGACGCTGGTTCCCATCGGGAGTCGAATAGACAATCGAGCCCATGTCCACCTTGTCGGCGCCCGCGTAATAGTCGAACTTCGACTCCAGGACCGCCGCCCGGATGGCGATGAAGACGATGACGTGGACGATATCGATGTGCTCCTGTCCCCACGCCACAATGTCCGGGACATACTGCAACGTATCCCCGTACACGGTGGAGTTGAAGGCGCATGAGAGCCCGCCCACCTCGGCCAGCATTTCGGCGAAGCTGAGCCGGAGTTCGTTCAGTTCGATCTCGGTCTTTCCCTTCCAGTGGGGCCGGTTCTGTTTGCTGTCGATGTGGAAGGTGAATCCCGCGACGCCCGCTTTCTTCAGATCGCGCAGCAGTTCCTTGGTCAGGGCCAAACCGTTGGTGTTGACGATCGGTTTGAGACCGCCTTGAGCAACCAGGCGCACGATCTCGACGATCTCGGGATGGACGAGCGGATCTCCTCCGGCAAGAGAGACGCCATCGGTCTTGCGGTATTTCCTGAAGACTGCCAGGTCTCGTTCGATCTCGTCGAGGGGCTTGTGTCCCTTGGGATTATTCTCGCGGTAGCACCCCTCACAGTGCAGATTGCAGGCCTTCGTGACCTCGAGCCAGGAGATGGCATTGTCGGGCAGGTTCCATGGGAGCCGGTAGTACTGGTTGTGGTCGAGAGAGAGCGTCATAAAAAATGGTCAGAATTGATTCTACCAGATGGGAGGTTTCAGACCTCTTTTTCTGCATTCGGCGATGTCATACGATCTCAACCGTGAGCGGCTCCGAAGAGGCCCCCGCACACTCGATCCGGAGCAGGTGGCCGCCCTTGCCGATATCACCCGGAATCACGGCGTTGACCTGGCGATTTCCATCCGCGTCCTGGTCGCCCACATAGTCCACCGAAAGCCGCGTGGAATCCAGCAGGGCGCGGATGTTATCGCGGTCGCAGTTTTCGGGAAGGCCCTGCACCCAGGCGCTGACGTACCCGCGGTCGCCCACCACGATCTCCTCCACCTTGAACGTGGTCCCGTCACAGGCGCCCACCAGGACGACGCGGCCCGGCCGCAACGGCATATCCACCGCGATGCGCAGCGTCTGCCCGAAGCCGCTGTCGGCGAAGCGCAGGCGCACGTCGTGCCATCCGCCGCGCAGGCCCGGCGGCAAGCGAAAATTCGCCATCCAGGCGCCATCCGGCTCGTGTCGTACGAAAAGCGCCGGCACGCCGAAGCCGCCCGCTTCGAACCGCAGTTGCTCGCGAGTAACTTGCTCCCGCGCGGTGCGGAACCAACAACTGATGTACTCCTCCTTGCGCGTGGAAAAATTGATGCCCGTGGTCCTGGTGTTGTTGGCGGCCACCAGGTCCGGGGCTTCCCGTTGCGGATTCGCTACCGGCTCCCACTTCCGGTAACATACGGCGCCCGCCTGAAACCCACCCGCGTAGAGCAGTTCCACGCGCGCGAAACCCGCCGCCCGGCACATTGCCAGTAAGCAGCCCACGCTAGGTCCGATCCAGTTGTCTAACTGGTTGCCTAACTCATCGGTCTCATAAAACTCCATGGCCGGGACGTCGGCTATGTGCTCTTGCCAGGTATCTCCATCGGTTACAAACGATTCCACGATGGCGGTATCGGTAGTCAGGCCGCAGACCATTTCCAGGGCCAGCAGCGGATGCTTCAGATGATACAGAATGCCCAGGAAAAGGACGTAATCGAAGGTCCCTAACCGGGCTTCCGCCAACTCATAGAAGTCCAGCACGCGGTAGTCCACGCGGGATCCCAGTTTCCGGTGAATTTCGAGGAAATGAGGTACTTCCACGCAGTCGATGGCGGTAACTTCGGCGCCGCGCCGCTCCGCTTCGAAACTGAACCAGCCGTCCCAGGCGCCGGTGTCCAGCACCCGCTTGCCTTTCAGGACCGCTGGAATCGGGAAGCGGCTCCAACGCCACTTGAGGGTGTCCAATGGGATAAAACCCTCGATTTGCGTGCCGTCCGGCAGATCGAAGCTATGATACCAGCCCTTTCTGTAGAGCTCTTGACTGAAGTCGCGGCCCCGGCGGGCCGGGCGCGCGGTAGACGTTTCCATTGTTTGTGACCTTTCGAGCGCTGTACACTCCAATTATGCCCCGTGCCTTGGTGCTCTCGGCGGGCGGAATGTTCGGCGCTTACCAGGCCGGCGCCTGGAGCGTGCTGGCGGAAAGCTTCCAGCCCGATCTCATCGTCGGCGCCTCCGCCGGCGTACTCAATGGGTGGGCGATTGCAGGCGGCTGCCCTCCCGCCGAACTCCGCGATTCCTGGACCGACCCTGCCACAGCCGATCTGATGCATTTCCGCATCCCCTTGTTTCCCTGGCGCGGTATATTCGATTCCGCACCGCTCTACGAAAGGGTGGACGATTTCTTCGTCCGTTTTCAGCCGCGGCTGCCCTTTGCCGCGACCATGGTGGAAGTGCCGCGTCTGCGCCCGATCTACGTGACTGGCGACCGCATCACGCCGGCCCATCTTCGCGCCTCCTGCGCCATCCCGTGCGGCTTTCCGCCGGTGCGCATCGACGGCAAACTCTACGTGGACGGCGGGCTGCTGGCCGTCGTACCGCTATGGGCCGCCGTTGAAATGGGGGCGACCTCGGCGGTGGTGATCAACGCGCTCCCCCTGATGCCGTCGCGTTTCCTGCGCGCCACCGTGGGAACATTCCGCGCCCTGGCGGCGCCGAAGACGCGATTTCCAAATCTCGAGGTGATCGAGATCCGTCCTTCGGGGCCGCTCGGCTCGGTCCGCGATGCCCTCTACTGGAAAGAAGAAAACGTGCGGCGCTGGATCGCGCAGGGAGAGCGCGATGCGGCGGCGATTCAATCGCTGCTGAAAGTGCCGGCGCCGTGAGTGAGGGCGGCGTGTGTGGCATGTACACTTGACGGACGTCTCGGTGAACTTCAGTGGGGCAGGCTTCAGCCTGCGGCGGACTTCAGTCCGCCCGCCGCGGGTCTCACATCGTTCGCGGGGGGCGGGCTGAAGCCCGGGGTCCCCTCTGGGGAAGACTGAAGTCCGCCCCACAGCTTAGGAATCAAGGTTCCCAGGTCTGTTCGTACAAAGTGAACAATATCAGAACTCGTGACGTCGTGGAATTTGGGATGAGCCCGTTTTCGTGGCGCAGGCACTCCTGCCTGCTGGGTCGAGACTCATCTCGACCCTCTTCGCGAGCGGCATCCACCGTCCCGGAGCGCCGAG
>Ga0182030_10009571_pt1 | contig 19822 bp, 19 predicted proteins | sample 812S3MmetaG_FD_121299 | JGI IMG/M metagenome (GOLD analysis project Ga0182030, IMG submission 121299) | Permafrost microbial communities from Stordalen Mire, Sweden - 812S3M metaG (Illumina Assembly) | ecosystem: Environmental > Terrestrial > Soil > Wetlands > Permafrost | place: Sweden... | reverse complement strand
CCGGCGAAGTTATCGAGTTCCACCGTCATACCGCGGATGGTGACGACCAGGAAATTGTAGCCGAACATGGCCGGAATGGCGACGAGCAGGCCGGTGACGGTGGTGATGAGCGCTCCCGAAACGCCCGGCGCCATGGTGGTCAGGCTGGCGTTATTCGACGCGGCGATGGCGCTGAACGTGTCCATCACGCCCCAGACCGTGCCGAGCAATCCTAGGAACGGCGCGCCGCTTACGGCGGTGGCCAGCACCGTCATACGGTCCTCCATGCGCAGCGCTTGCTCGCCCACCTCGCGCTCCAGGGCGGAACGGACCGCGTTCATGGCCACGGGTGAAATGCGGTCGGCCTCAGCCAGCCGTGTGGAAAACGTGTCGTCGATCTCGGTCGTTCCGAGCAGGTGAAAGGTAAGCTCCCTGCATCCGGCAAGATAAACGGCATAGGTCGGGCAATCGGCATAAACCTCCCGGTTCTGATAAATGGCCAGCGGCTTGCGCGCGGTGCGGAATCGCTTCAGGAAAAACCTCGTCTCCTTCCTGGCCCGGCGGATCATGTAAATCTTCGAGACCATGACCGACCAGCTAAAGATGGATCCCATGAGCAGGATGAGAATGACCGCTTTCCCGGCCATGTTGGAATGCCAGAAGGCGTAGACGATCCCGATCTCGTTCGCATTCTGAACGCCATGAATTAGTGGCAGGTCGGCAAAGAAGTTGACCGCGTCATGCATCAGCATAGATTTGAAGCACTATGTAGGTTGAGGGCCAAGCCGTCAAACGCGGCGTGCAAACGGCTCCCGGACCGAAAACATCCGTCTGTCGTACAGCGCTCAATTTTACCCATGGACTTGCCAAAACTTCTCGCTTGCTTTGTCCTGTTACTGGCCGGACTTGCCCTGCTTCAACTTGACAGGATCGTCTACCGGAAGATCGGCATGGCGCTGATCTGGCTGGCGAGCGGCCCGGCGGCTTATTTCCTGTCCGGGTCTGTCCTGCTGGCCTGCGCAATGCTCGGCGCCTGGATCTTTTTCCCTCTCTGGGAAATGGTTTTCGTGCTGCGCCAGCTCCGCGTGCCGCGTCATCGCGAACTGGCCGACGCGCGCGCGCCCCGGGATGAATTCGAGGAGCTGTCCGAAATGACCCAGGCCCTGGTCGAAGCCGGTTTCGAGCATCTCGACGAATGCCGGTTGCGACCCGCCGAGCACGAACAATACTACCGGATTTTTGTCCGGGAGGACGGCCTGACCCAGGCAACCATCGGGTACATCGCCCAGGGCCCGATCGGGTTTCATTTCGTGGCATTTACCTCGAACGGCAAGGATGGCCGCCGCTGGGTGACGTGGGATTATCCCCTGACCTACGGCCTTGTCATGCCGCCAAGCACCGCAGTTTTCCGCGCGCTCCACTGCCAGGACATCGCGGAACTCTACCATGCGCATCTCGATTTTCTCGAAGTCAACGACGTCCGCATCCCGGATGATCTCGTCGCGGGCGAACGCACGAAGGAAGCGGCACGGGCACGGCTGGAGGAAACCCTCAACCAGCAGATCGAATACAACATCTCACGCGGCTACCTCGCCCCGGTGAAGGGCCCTGACGAGGAAAACTTCTGCTATTCATGGCGCGGCACTCTCTACGTCGCAGGCCAGGTCCTCCGCGATTTGTTGTTTTAAGGTGCGTCCGTCATCCTGAATCCTGTTCCAAAAATTTCGTTAATTTGGAAAATTTGGTAATTTGGTCCTGCTTCCCAAAATTCAAAACGTCTGCTCCTTTTCTTTGAACAGCAGGTTAAACGTCGTCAGCGAACCATACGACTTCGTGATGTAATACTGCAACTCGATCCGCTCAGCATCGTTCAGCTTCGGGTGCGCGTTGATCTTCTGCTCCAACACGCGCAGGTTGTCGCGCACCATCACGATCTTCCGGAAGAAAACTTCCAGTTCGATTTCTTTGGGCGTCAGCGACGGGTCGTGCGGATGGAGGACCACTTTCCCGCCCACCCAACGCGGCGCGAGTTGCGGCGAGAACTCATCATTGTCTACCTTCAGGTTCAATTTCTCCGTGGTCGCATCGACCACCTCGGCAATCAAGTCCCGCAACGGCTTCTCCAGCCCCTCCAACTTCGCGCTTGGCTCGGCCGGTTTCATCTCCTCGACCTGTTCCTCGGTCAAGGTCTTGCGCCCTTCGTTAAAAAGCACCTCTGCGGTCTTCTCGGTCAACACCTTCACCTCGCCCAAACCGTATTGCGGGTGCAGCACCTGCAGGCCGGGCCGTAGATCGACAATTTTCATTCTGGAAGGCTACCCGCTCCTCCGCTTCAGTGCGAGTGCAACCAACACTGCGCCGCCATCTTGCATTTGCGCAGATCGAAATATCTGCTACCTCTCCTTTATGCGCCTTTTGATTGGCAGCCTCGTCGTCGCAACCTCACTCGCCCTCACCACCATGAACCTACCCGCTGATTCCGCCCCGTCCGAGCGTCAGTCGACCTACCAACTTCCTGACTCCCTTTACGACATCAAAGTCAACTCGCTCGACGGCAAGCCCGCCGACCTCGTCCAGTACAAGGGCCACGTCGTGCTCGTCGTCAACGTCGCCTCAAAATGCGGCTATACGCCTCAGTATGCCGGACTCGAGAAACTTTATCTCGATTATAAGGACAAGGGCTTCGTCATCCTCGGCTTTCCAGCCAACGATTTCGGTCAGCAGGAGCCGGGTACGCCGGAGGAGATCGCGGCCTTTTGCTCCAGCAAATACAACGTCACCTTTCCAATGTTTGAGAAAGTCGAAGTCCTAAGGCACATGGGGCAGGCACCCGTCTACATGTTCCTCACCGCTAAATTTCCCGTGCCTAGCTGGAACTTCTGCAAGTATCTCGTCGACAAAAACGGCAAGGTACTTAAGTTTTTTCAGAGCAAGGTGAAGCCGGACGACAAGGAATTGACCGACGCGATTGATGCGGCGCTGAAGGGGTAAAGGTAGCCGTCGCAGGCCCTGCGACGGTCATCTGTTTTCCTCCGTCGCGCGGCGCGCGACGGCTACCTACATCTGCTCCACAACATCGATCCCGAGGAGGTTCAGTCCCTGGCGCAGGGTATTCGCCGCGAGGTCGCAGAGAACAAGCCGCGAATCGCGCACGTCATCGGCTGCGGTGAGCACGGGACACGATTCGTAGAATCTGTGGAAGATCGTGGCCAGTTCAAAGAGATAGAGGCAGAGATAGTGAGGCCGATATTCCTCCGCCGCCAGGAAAACTGAATCTGCAAAATCAAGCAGCTTGCAGCCGAGGGCCAGTTCGGCCGGTTCGACCAGCTTCACCGCCGCGTCCGGAGCCTGGTCCAACCCGGCCTTGCGAAAGATGGCGCGAATGCGGACGTAGGCATTCTGCACATAAGGCGCCGTGTTCCCGTCAAACGCGAGCAACTTTTCCCAGCTAAAGACGTAGTCGAGATTCCGGTTCTGGGCCAGGTCGGCATATTTCAGCGCGCCCAGGCCGACAACGCGCGCCAGCGAAGCCCGCGTGTGCTCCGCCATCTCGAGCCGCTTTTCCGCGACATCTTCGCCGACCTTTTCGTCGATCCGGGCCTGCAATGCGCTCATCTTGTCCGCAATGATTTTTGCGGCCCGCTCCTCCGCCTCGGCCAGCAACGTCTTGAGTTTGACGTTGTCGCCTTCCTTGGTTTTCATCGGCTTTTTGTCCGGGCCGAGAATAGTGCCGAACCAGACGTGCTCCATCTTCATGTCGGCATAACCCCAGCGCCGCGCCGCCTCGAAGAGCTGCTTGAAATGCATTTGCTGCCGTCCGTCCACGACGTAAATCACCCGTTGCGCATGAAAATGCTCGTGCCGGTAGCGGATCGTGGCCAGATCAGTGGTGGCGTAGTTGTAACCGCCATCCGATTTGCGGACGAGCAGCGGGTTGTCGCGAAAAGCGCCATTGTCCGACACAAGAAACGGATCGTCCTTGGACGGAAGCTTGTCTTCGGAGAAAATCGCCACCGCACCTTCGCTTTCGCGCGCAATGCCCCGTTGCAAGAGATCGTTCACGACTTCCGCGAGCATGTTGTTATAGAAACTTTCACCAAGCGTCTGGTCGAATTGCACGCCGAGCCGCTGATAAATCACGTCGAGCGCATCGAGTGAGTACTTCCGGAATTCCTCCCACAACTTTAAGTTCCCGGTGTCGCCCGCCTGAAGCAAAACCAGTTCGCGCTTGGCCGCTTCGCGCACGCTCTCGTCGGCTTTGGCTTCCTGCTGGATTTTCTTATAGATCGTTTCGAGATGGCCGAAGGGGTCCAGCCTCAACTTTTCAGGATCCCCCTCGCGCTTGTAGCCAAGCAGGATCATGCCGAAACTGGTGCCCCAATCGCCGAGGTGATTATCGGCGATGACCTTGTGCCCGAGGTAACAATAGATCCGCGCCAGCGCATCGCCGAGGATCGTGCTGCGCAAATGACCCACATGCATTTCCTTGGCGATGTTCGGGCTGCTGTAATCGATCACCAGCGTCTCCGGCTTGGCTGCGACCGGCACGCCCAAACGGACATCGCCGCGCAGTTGCGCGATCTGGCGGGCGAGATAATCGGGCGTTAGCCGGAAATTGAGGAACCCCGGACCGGCGATCTCCGGCTTTTCCGCCACGTCCTTAACGTAGACCACCTCGGCAAGCTGACGAGCCAGATCGCCCGGATTCGCCTTCATGATCTTCCCAAAAACTAGCGCCACATTCGTTTGAAAATCGCCGTGGCGCGAATCGAGGCACGGGCGCACGTAAGGCGCGGGCGGTGCGGGCGAAAAAAGTTTTTCCACCGCGCTGGCGACGCGGGCTTCAAGTTCCTGGCGGGGGGTGTTCATGTGGAAAATAAAATCTACGCGAAAATAGAGACGGTTGCTACTTCATCTAAAGACGCTGATTCTGCCAGGCTCCCCAAGCCCAGGCCCAGCCGCGCATGATCTCATTCCCGACGAAGAGGTACGATTGCCCAACACGGTGCAGGAAAAGCTTTCCCGCACCCTCCATCGTCAGGTTGTGAGCGAGTACACTGAACAGAAACAGGAAGAACACCAGGTTGATCAGCAAAATAACAATGATCGAAAAAATAATGCCCTGGTTGGTCAGGTCCGTTTGTCTTAGGTGAATCATGCTCACCGTGAAGGTGAGATGAAAGCACCAGAAAACCCCCAAGCCGAAATAAAGGACCGGCTGGTAAGCCTTGAGCGGATACCAGAAATCGACCGACAGCCAAAGGGCCATCCAGATCAGCGCGTAGATTGGGACGAAGTAGGGCGAAAGCGTGATCCACCAGTTGACGCGGTCCGTCACAACATGACCGCCCTTCGCGGTGACCTGGAAGGAGGAAATCTTCCCGCCCGCGAGCATCGCGGCCAAAGCGTGGGTGAATTCATGCCCAAGGACGTAAAGCCACATCGTCCGGGGCAAGAGGAAGAAAATCAGGAACCAGGTCAGGAAACCCGCGCCGAAGCTGATCGCCCAACTCTCGCGCCACGGCCCCGCCGAGGTTGCCGCACGGGCTAGGTCGATCAGCGTCCAGATTTCGCCCGCTACCAGCGGCGCCAACGCCAGCGCAATGACGAACTTGAGGAGTTTGACTGCCATCCTGATTAGAAAAGCGGGTCGTTACCCGGTTGTCGAGAAGGTAGCCGTCGCACTCCGTGCGACGGTGCATCTGTAGCGGCGACGGTTATTTTTTCTTAAACTCAATGACAAATCGTTCCTTAGTCGGATCTCCCTCATTCTGAGTGTAAACGAAGGTATCTCCGGTCTTGGTCAACGAGGTCATCGGCCTTAACTTGAGAGACGCCGACTTATTCCAATCCTGCTCCTTGATACCTTTTACAAACTTGGTCACGTCCTGTTTATCAGTTTTTTCACCCGACTTTTTTGTGACCGTGCTGCTCTCAATCATCCATACCGAGTGGTCCTCCGACTGAATCCAGCCAGACTCCTCCTTGGTCCAAGTCCAATTCCTATCTGGAGCAGTGATGGTAATCTGTGACGTGTCGTGGGGAGCGCAAATCATGGCAATCCAAAAAAGAATGTGAATCAAGGGGTAAGCGATCATGCGAAAGCCTTGCACTCGCACCGGACGTGAGCAACACGTTTTCTCTCTCCGGCGACGGCCATAGACTGCCGCTACGACTGAGCTACAACAAATCCACCGGATCGACATCGAGTGTGATGCGAATGTCATCCGGCCAGGCGCGATCCATGAAGAGCGGACGCAGGCGCGGCGTTACCGCCATGATCCGCCGCGTGCGCAGGAAAATCTGGAACCGGTAACGCTCCTCGATGCGCGCGATCGGCGCAGGCGACGGCCCCGTAACTTCGGTTTCGACCAAGTCAAGCCGCGCCATTTCCTTCGCGAGATTTTCGATGATGAACAGGGTTTTTTCCTCATTACGACCGCGCGCCGTGATGAGAACAAATCGTTCGTAGGGCGGATAATGGAGACTGCGGCGGAAGGCAAGTTCCTGTTCGACGAATCCGGCGTAATCATGATGCCGCGCGAACTGGATGGCTGGATGAAACGGCACGCGTGTCTGGACGAAGACCTCTCCCCTCACCTGGCCGCGCCCGCTGCGACCGGAGACCTGCATGAGCAGTTGAAAGACCCGTTCACTGGCGCGGAAGTCGGGGATTTGCAATGCAAGGTCGGCATTGATGACCCCCACGCAGGTGACGCGCGGGAAATGAAGGCCCTTCGCGATCATCTGCGTGCCAACGAGAATATCGATTTTCCCCTCCGCGAATGCGCCGAGCGTTTTTGCGTAGGCATCCTTGCCGCGCATGTTGTCGGAATCCATCCGCTCGATCCGCGCCTTGGGGAAAGCCTCGATTAGGGCGTGCTCGACTTTTTCCGTGCCGCTGCCCGAATATTTGAAAGGCGCGTAACCGCATTGGGGACAGGCATGAGGCACGCCGCTGGAAAAATCGCAGAGATGGCAGCGGAGCTTCTCCGCGCGGCGATGAAAGGTCAGCGCGACGCTGCAATTCGGGCACATCTCCACATAGCCGCATTGTGGACATTGGAGCGAGGATGAGTAGCCACGGCGATTGAGGAAAATGATGGCCTGCTCCTGACGGTCAAGGCGCGCCTGGATCGCCTCGATCAGGCTGGGCGCGACAAGCACAAGCGGTTCGCCTTTCTTGGACGAACGGATATCAAGGACATGGGTCACTGGCATCTGCCCCTCCTCGACGCGCTGGAGCAATTCGACCAGGCGATATTTTCCGCCCTCTTTCGCATGATGGTATGATTCGAGCGACGGCGTAGCCGAGCCAAGTACGACGGTCACATGTTCGAGATGGCCGCGCATCACCGCGACATCGCGCGCGTGATAATGAGGCGATTCCTCTTGCTTGTACGAATGCTCATGCTCCTCGTCGACAACGATGATGCCGAGATCGTCGAGCGGAGCAAAAACGGCCGAACGCGCGCCGATCACAATCCGGGCGCGTCCGGAGCGGATCTGCTGCCATTGATCGTGGCGCTCGCCGGAGGAGAGATGGCTGTGGAGGACGGCCACGCCAACTTTCTGTCCTATGAACCGGGCGCGAAAATGCTCGACTGTCTGCGGCGTGAGCGCAATTTCCGGCACGAGCACGAGCGCGCTTTTGCCGAGGGCCAACACCTGCGCGATGGCTTGGAGATAGACCTCCGTCTTGCCGCTGCCGGTAACGCCATGCAGAAGCACCACGCGCGGCTTTTCAGCGGCAATCTCTTCCTGGATCGCTTTCAGCGCCGCAAGTTGCTCCGCGTTCATCTCATGCGGAACCGATTCCGCCACCGGTGCGTGGAGAAATGGATCGCGGTCCTGCGTGCGGGCTTCGATGGAGATAAGATTGCGTTCAGCCAACCCGCGCCACGCCGCCGCACTGCAGACCCGGGTGAAATCGGCGAGCCAGCCGGGGCCGTTTTGCTGAAGATATTCCCAGGCGGCCATTTGGGCGCGGGCTTTCTTCAAGGCTGGCGCGATCTCTCCCGGAAGCTCAGGAACCAGCGCTTCAACCCAGAGGCGCTGCTTGAATGCGGCATCGGCGCGGCGCACGGCCTTGGGCAAAACGCTCAGCAACGCAACCGTAAACGGCGCACAATAATATTGCGCCATCCATTGGGCCAATTCGATCAGGATAGCCGGAAGAAATGCGTTCTTGCTCAGGACCTGAAGGATCGGCTTGAGAGTCCCTTTGTATTCGGACAGTTCGCCGGGCAGTTCAACCACATAGCCGATGATCTCGCGGGACTTAAAAGAAACGCGGACCTTGGCGCCGAGCGTGACCTGCGCATCGAGTTCGGCGGGAATCTGGTAGTCAAAAGCGCGATCGAGAGAGACCTCGGGAACAACGCGGGCGATGCGGGCCATGGTGATCGTCAACCCTAGGCGACGGTCAGACTAACAGCGATACCTTGTTTATGTTCTCTCGTTGGCAAACTTCTGCGAAGAGGGGGCAAGTTTGAGAGCGAGGGGAAGCTTTACTGCTGCCAGTTGTTGATCCAGACGTTGGCATTGGGCGCGTTGGTGGTAGTACCACCAGTTGACCAGAGGTCATAGAAACCGTTGCCATTATAGGGGTAGTTGGTGGTGGCACCGCCGCCACCGGTTCCGATGGAATACGCATAAGAATAACCCCAAGGATCCTGAATATAAGACGCACCCGTGCTGGTACCATTCGGGTCACCGACCTGATTTCGCTTGAAGGTCATGTACACTTTCGCTCCACCCGGTATATCTGTAAAATTCGTCTGTCCAGACAAGGCCAGGAAAAGAACCTGCGAGGTCTTCTTGTAGTTTGCGCCGGTTCCATCGAATAGTGTTGAAAAATAAGGGTTGGCAGCTGTATTCGTGACCAGCGGGCTACTTGACATTACAGTACCAGTGGCAACATTTGTGTTGGGATAAATTGCATTATCGATTTTGTAACCTTCGAGTGCGCCGCTCATGGCCTTGATCTCACCGGCAGCCCGGCTGCGGAGAGATTTGGCCCATAAACCACTCGCTGCAGTCAGCGTCAGAGCGCACAGGATGGCTATAATCGCTATCACCGTCAGAAGCTCGACCAAGGTAAAAGAAGCCCGTCGTTTCTTTTGGAGCACCCCGCTCAATACGGTTAGCTTTGGCATAAATACTTAGAACGTGTGTACCCACCAAGCCGCATTCGTAAGAGATGTCTTCCCCGTGCAATTGGCCCAGACGGCAACGCCCACCGTGCTCGTTCCGCCTGTTAACGAAAGTGTGGTACCCGAAGCAGTGCTAAAATTGGGCATGACATTGGACGGTGCAGTCGTTCCCAGGACACCGGAATAACTGCTGTTCATCGCGATGTTGAAATAGATTTGGGTACCCGTGGGCAAGGGGTTGACCGGAACATTGTTGGTAACATCTGTTGATTTTAAAGTTAGAAAGGCAATGCCATGTGAATTGGTAATCGTGGCGCCAGCCGTGGTGAAAGCCGTCCCCGGGGACGAAGGCTGAATATTACCGGATAAAACGCAGATCAGAGTTCCCCAGGCATTCGCATCACTTGTTGCTGTTGCTGCCCCGCTATCGGTCCCTGCCGCAGTGTCCCCTATGACGTAATCTGTCGCAGTTGGCGGGGTCGGATATACGCTATATTCCGTATAATAGCCCAGTGCTGCCGTCTGAAGCTGGTTTGCCATATTGGCGGCTTTAACCCGCTGCGCCATCCGAATAGCCGTGCCAGCGGCTGTCGTAATAACAGCGGCAAGAACCGCAATAATGGCAATGACCACCAGCAATTCAATGAGTGTAAAACTGGAAAGATTGGCCAGGCGGAACCGGGAAAGAGATCGTTTCATGGGAGAGTGAGTAAAAATATAATGTTACAGCTTAAGCATAAATTACCTCACTCGCGACTTTTACGCGAGTGTTTTCCCGCTTTTTAAGTTGCAACGCGAGTCCAGTCGCATCCCATTCATTCGACAGAAGGCATGTGACTACCGTCCCTACCCTAATCGAGTTCCTTTTCCAATCGTTCCGCCACCCACTGTTTAAGCATGCTTTGGTAATTGAGATATCGTTGGCGCGCCAGGCGCTTTAGACGGGAGAGCATCCGCGGATCCATGCGCAGGGTGATGGTGGTCGATTCATTGGTATCGGTGCCGACGAGCGACGTCTGCATCAGGCGCAAACCAATCTGATGGCCTTCCCAAAATTGGACCTCCTCGCCCAGGTTGGCAAAATGGGGGACGACTTCCCAATCGTTGACGACGGCCAGGCTCATTTATAGGTTCTCCTTGCTCTTGCGTTCATAAAAATAGGTTTCCTCCTCAGTCATCGGGCGGGCGGCAATAACACGGATGACTTTCCCCGTCGAAGTGTAAACGGCGAAAATAGCCCTCCCTCCACTACTGCTGCCAAGGCTGAAAAAACGGTTTTGTGAGGAAAATCGATTTGAATCGGGCAGGAAGCGCAAACTAAACGGGTCCTCAAAACTTTCGGCTATCTCTTCCGTTGAAAGCCCGTTCGACTTGTATAGGGTCCATTCAAATTCCATTGGCAATGAGAATACGGAGCTTAAGGCCGGGATGAAAGGCGAAAGAATTTTTGAAGCGACGAGCAGGCGCGCGTCCCTCCGGCATCCTCAAAGCACTGTGCCGCTGCGGATCACTCCCCCCTTCGGCACGACGACGATTCCGTCCCGGATATTATAATTGTCCCCGTCATAATTCTCCGGCTTGCCCGCCGGCGAGATGCGGACATTGTCCCCGATGCGCGCATTTTTATCGATAATAGCCCGCTCGATGTGGGTGTTTCTGCCGACACCGAGTTGAGGCACGCCGCGCGCAATCGCCGCCTGGATTTCCTCCGGCGTTTCGTAATCGTCGAGCCCCATGAGGATGGAATCTTTGATAACAGCGCCCACATCAATCCGGCTGCGAATACCTATGATGGAGTGTTCAATCCGCGCGTCGACAATGATGCAGCCGTCGGCGATGGCCGCCTTCTCGATGTGCCCGCGCACGATCTTGCTCGCCGGCAAATACCGCGCATGGGTGTAAACCGGCGCCTGCGTGTCGAAGAAGTTAAACTTGGGGATTTCATTGACCAGGTCGAGATTGGCGTCGTAGAAGGCCTTGATGGTTCCGATGTCCTCCCAATAACCCTGGTAAACATAGGAGAAAAGGCGTCCGGTGCTGATCAGGTTGGGAATGATGTGCTTGCCGAAATCGACATGTTTACCCGCCAGCGCCTTGAGCAGAACGTCCCGGTTGAAAACGTAGATGCCCATGGAAGCCAGGAGAAGGTCGTCGCCGCCGTAAATCCCCAGTTTATGACGAGTCGAGCCGTCCATCCTCAGGGTGTCGAGCAGGGCGTCTTCCTGGGGCTTCTCCACAAATCGCGTGATCCGTTCCTCACCGTCGATTTGCATGATGCCGAAGGAACGCGCATCGACGCGATTCACCGGAATCGTGGACACGGTCACCTCAGCGCCGGTTTTGATGTGTTGCTCAAGCACCTCTCGGAAGTTCATCCGGTAGAGTTGGTCCCCGGAGAGGATGAGGACATACTTGTGCGGCACGTTGCCAAAGTGCTGAAGATTCTGCCGCACCGCATCGGCCGTACCCTGATACCATGCGTCGCTGCCTGGCGTCTGCTGTGCCGCCATGATTTCCACAAAACCGTGAGAAAAATCGTCAAATTGATAGCTCTGCTGAATATGCCGGTGCAGCGACGAGCTGTTGAATTGGGTGAGGAGAAAAATGCGCTTGAGCCCCGAGTTGAGGCAATTGCTGATGGGAATATCGACGATGCGATATTTGCCCGCCAGAGGCACGGCCGGCTTTGACCGGTCCTTCGTCAGTGGAAACAGTCGCGTCCCGGCTCCTCCACCAAGAATAACGGAGATGACGTCGCGGGAATGAAAAATAGCGGAACGAGGTGGCAACTCCATGATCAGAACTTAGGCGGTTCACATCTATTTGCCAATCTCAACCGCGCAAACCTTTCATTTTTGCATCGCCGAATCCGACCGCGCCACTAGAATGACACTTTATGTGTGGAATCGTTGCCTATCTCGGAGACAAGGAAGCCCAGCCGCTCCTGCTGGAAGGACTGCGCCGCCTCGAGTATCGCGGTTATGACTCGAGCGGAATCGCCGTGCTCAACGGCAACGGCCTCGAGATTATGAAGAAAGTCGGCCGTATCCAGCAGTTGGAAAGCGGCCTCGCGAGCCACCCCCTCCACGGCACGCTCGGCATCAGCCACACCCGCTGGGCCACTCACGGCAAGCCCACGAACGTCAACGCCCATCCCCATACCGACGCCTCCGGCAAACTGGCCATCGTGCACAATGGCGTTATCGAAAACTATGGCGTCCTGAAGAAAAAGCTGACGGATAAAGGCTATCAGTTCCGGACGGAAACGGACACGGAAGTGCTCGCCTATTTGATCGGATTCCATTTCGACACGCTCGATTCCGAAACGGACAACCGCCTCGAGCTGGCCGTCATGGAAGCGCTCCGGGAAGTCACCGGCACCTACGGCCTGGTCGCCATCCACGAAAACCAGCCCGACGTGATGGTCGGCGCGCGGCGCGGCAGTCCGCTCGTCCTCGGCATCGGCGCACATGAACATTTCCTGGCCAGCGACGTCTCCGCCATGGCGGCGCACACGCAGACCGTCGCCCATCTGCGCGACTTCGACGTCGTCACCATCGACCGCCAGGGCTACCGCCTCAAATCGCTCACCCATAACAAAGCCGGACTCGAAATCAGCCAGATCGATTACCATGCGGGCGAGGACGAACTCGGCGATTTCCCCCATTACATGCTCAAGGAAATCTTCGAGCAGACCATGTCCATTGAGAACGCGGTGCGCGGCCGCCTGAACCACGAGGAAAGCACGGCGCAACTCGGCGGCTTGAACCTCAATCCGCAGGAATTGCGCGAAATCGACCGCATTCTCATCACCGGTTGCGGTACGGCGATGCATGCCGGCATGGTCGGCGAATACATCATCGAGTCGCTGGCCCACGTCCCGGTCGAGGTCGATTACGCCAGCGAATTCCGCCTGCGCAACTCGCCGCTGGACAAGCGCACGCTCGTCCTCGCGGTGAGTCAAAGCGGAGAGACCGAGGACACCCTGGGCGCGCTCCGCGAGGCGCGTCGCAAAGGCCATCGCGTCCTCGGCATTTGCAACAACGTCGCCAGCACCCTGGCGCGAGAAACCGACGGCGGCGTCTATATGTATGCCGGGCCGGAGGTGAGCGTCGCCGCAACCAAGTCGTTCACCTCGCAGGTCGTGATCTTTGTCCTGCTCGGGCTGCTGCTGGGCCGGATGCGGTTTCTCTCCGCCACACAAGGACGCGAGATGATCGCGGCCATCGAGGCGTTGCCGGACCAGATCACGCAGGTGCTCCGGCAAAGCGATCGCATCCGTGCCATCGCGCAGAAATATCGCGACGCCAAGTCGATGCTCTTTTTCGGCCGCCAGATGCAGTACGGAATCGCGCTCGAAGGCGCGCTGAAGATGAAGGAAATCACCTACATCCATGCCGAGGGCCATCCCACCGCGGAACTCAAGCACGGCGTCATCGCCCTGGTCGACGAGAATACGCCCAGCATCTTCCTCTGCCCCAGGGACGGTGTCTACGACAAGAACATCAACAACGTGCAGCAGATCAAGGCCCGCAAAGGCCCCGTCATTGCCGTTGCCACGGAAGGCGACGAGGAAATTCTCCAGCACGCCGACGATGTCTTTTACATCCCGAACGCTCCCGAGTATGTCGCGCCCATCCTGAGCGTCGTCGCCCTCCAGCTATTTGCCTACCACATGGCCGTCATCCTCGGCCGCGACGTCGACAAGCCCCGCAATCTTGCCAAGTCGGTCACGGTGCCATGAGTTCCCTTCGAGCGGCCCGGACTGGTTGCGGAAGCTTAGTAAGTCTGTTCTTTTTTAAGGAGGAAGCCGCCATCAACCCGACCCGAAATGAGTAATCATGGGGTTAAGACCCCATAGCATTTGCGCGGCTTCTCCGGTTTACTTCAAGATATGAACACTCTCCAAACACATTTTAGACGAACCGGGGATGTCGCCCTGAAAAGCCGGGCTGACGATGTGGAAATATCGGCACTCGGAAGCCGGAGTCCAATGTTTGTCAAAAAAATATTCTGCACCAGCCGGAGCTTTAGCAAAAACATCAAATCATGGGAAGGACCGGTTAAATCCCATCTTCCTCCTGCGGTTCCTCCCCTGACCGATTGGTGACTTGCTGTTTGAGATAACCGGCAACAGATATGTTTTACCTCGGATCACTAGCACTATTTGGTCTTGCCGCCTCCTTCCTCTGGAGGGCTTCGCCTTATTCAGAATCAGGCTGTTATGCCTATGAAAAAAACAGGAAGTTCAGGATTGTTGGGCAGATCCTATTAATTATGGCCATATTCGCCTTGGGGATCGCGGTGCTTTCTCAATTCTATTCAAGTCATTCTTAGCTCGGAGTTGAAGATGACTCACCTTTCGAGTTGTTGCTCGGTCCATTTTGAGCTTTGGGGACTCTCAATTTTGATCAAGTTTTAGACAAGGCAGGGTGAGCAGACCTCTTTGATTGACCTTAATTTAAGCCATAAAGTTGATTATGAATTCAAGCCAAAGCGGGACAATAGTATTTAAAAGTCAGAAAAAATCTATTATTGCCTTAATTTGTCTCATCTGGATGCTCATTATTGGGGATTTCGACTACTTGACTGGTTACAAGATTTCCGTGGTAGTCGTCTATATCCTTCCCATCGGCCTTGCTGCGATTGATGTCGGGACTGCATTTGCGATTTTACTGGCTATTTTGAGTGTTGCGATCTCGATAGCCTCGGATTTATGGGTTGGAATCCCCGATTCGGAGCTGCCGATACAAGTTTTGAATGCAACCATCGCGTTAGCAGTTTTTATCACTTCAATTGGTCTTCTTCAGACGTTAAAACGCATCCTACTTCAGCGCGAGTGATCGCCATGCTTTCGCCTTACATGATTACCATCAGCCACTTAGCAAAATTTAATTTTTAAAAACCGGAGTATTTAGATGAACCATAAAGGAAAGCTCTGCCACCCCAAACGATCCAAGAAAGGCCAAACCCTCGTCGAGTACGCCCTGATACTGGCTTTTATTTCCATCGTTGCCATCTCGGTGTTGATCAGGATCGGGACTCAAATCAGGATCGTCTTTTCAACGATCAACAGCCAGCTTGCGGTTGCCACAAGCAGCCATTAACCACCTCCGAAACGTCAGCAGTGGCGGTTAAACTGTATGCGGCCAAGTAACCATGCTGCAAAAATCATGTCGCCACAGCCACATACGTCCTAATCGCGTTCCACCCCGTTGCCTGGAAAGCGGCCCCGACCGGGTGGTTAGCAATCTTACTCACGCTAGATCGACGTGGGATAAGCTCGCTCAAAAAAAACTGCCAGCTCATTTTCCAAAAAAGCGGGAATAATGTCCCCGTAACTAACCTGCGTGCTTATCGGAGCACCTTGCGGATCAGTCCTTTGTCGGACGTAGATGACATCGTCGGCCCGATATACCTCGTAAAACTTGGTATTCGTCCGTTTGGAAATATCTTCCTTCGGGTTCACGAGTTTTATGGTTTTGCCCGCCCCGAAGCTGAGGTACCGATCAAGGAGCGTCAGTCCGATCGACTGCACAGGATCGTGCGTCAAACTGGTGATGATCACGGCATCCCTTCCGATCTCTCTCAAGGTAGCCTTGAACTCGTCGAATGCCGGCTTGATGACCTCTTGAACAAGCGCCGCGAACTTCTCTCGACCGGCTTGAGCTTCCTGACTGAACACGCCCGCCAGGACAGCTTCCATTTCCTCGAGTTTCTTGACCTTTTCGGCGTGTGAGATCATCCGGTCACGTAGATTCTCCATGGCCTTGAAGCCTAAATTTTGCAACCAAAGAGGCAAGTCAAATGAGATGGGCCTGCTCGCACACTGACACATCAATTCCACAAATCCGTGACGCAAGTGTCATCGTTTCGGCTTGAACATCAAGGGCATCGCCGGGGTCTAACCGCTAACGCCCATGGAATCAAAAGAACATCAAATGATCGAATCCCTGGCGTATTGCATTTACCTTGCCGACGGACGCCCTGAGGGGCGTGCCTTGCAGCACTGGCTTGAAGCCGAAGAGTTGGTTGAAGCTGAAGAACAGTTTGAAGCTGAGACCAGTTTGGAATCAAATATTTTTGGCGATGAGACTGTCAATGAACCTGAGCTGTCCGGGTTGTTTGTCGAAACTCGCTTCTTTTGATGTGATGTGATCACCATGCGCCTCATTTGAGGCCGGTGAGGAAAGAAGCTCACTCCCGCATCCTGCTCGATCTTGGCATTGCTGGTCAGGTATTCCTTGAGATGGCTTAGAACTGTCTCGACAGATCAGAAAATGTGATGCTTCTGTCCCCATTATACTCATGTCAGGATATGACCCCACCATGGAAGAAAACGAAATGTGCCTAAGCCCGATCAATCTTATTTTGGACAAGCCCATTGAGATGGACTGCTTGGATCGGGCCGTCAAATCCTCTCTGCTCTCGAACAAATCGAACTGTTATTAGCTCCTCGTGAAGAGCAGCCACCACAAGTAGGTTAGGCCGCGCGCGATTCTTTCGCCCGCTGCTCGAACTCCTCCAACCTCGGCACCTCAACGGCGGCACGTTTTGCATACGCCAGGTGCACGGCCTTCGAGTTATGGCCAAGCGAGGCCAGGGCGTAGCGTTCGGGCTAGCCGCAGGACTTCGCGCGTTCGGCCCAGGCGTAGCGATACGAATGCAGGCTGATACCTCTGATACCTAGACCATCGCAGCGTTGCCGGAACTCGGTGGCGCGGTCGCAGGCGCGTAAAGAAATGGGGACAAGAATGAATGGCATTAACTTAAGGAGCTTCCACCTACAAACCAAGGAGTTATCAAAGCTGTCGGCGAATTACAATTTTCTGAGGTAAAACGGCGTCTGGGACGATCTTGGCCCTCGGAATGCGCCTTTCCATTAAATTCATCTCAAAACCGCCTTAAGTTAATGCCATTCGGGACAAGCATCTTTTCTTGCCAGCTCTTCGCCTTCTTTCGCGGCAAATTCCTTCCCATTATCTTATATGGCCTAAAAAGCTTTTTAAGCGTTATAAGCCATATTCCCATCCGGTCGACCTCGTCACCGGCGTGCGCTACGATCAAATCGTGCGCCCGACCGGCAAACCCAAATCTGGATCGCGCGCCACGTCCTTGTCACCATCGTGAAAAAGGAACTTCATCTCCAACAGAGCCTCTCCGAAATTTTACAGATTTTGAGTGTTACGCCGTTTGAACAAATCCCTCTCCAGCAACTCCTTGCCATGACCTATGATCCAACCCGAAATCCCTATGATTGCAACCAACTGATCCTGCGATAATTAGGACGCGGAACTCCTGAATATTTATGCATTATTTTTGGAAATCCCGGCACCTATTTAAAATAATTATAATTGATTGTTTTTTATAAATTTGCCGAAAATTGCCTCGTAAAAAAATTTGGTCGGAAATTCCACACTTGATTTTGCTTATTTCGGTCTGATCCATGAATTATTCTCCATCTGGTTATTATGTTTGGGATGGTTGGTGCGCTACGCGAGGTTCAGAAGTGCATCTTTATCATCTGCAACGGTCGCGGAATAACATCGCAGGTGCTCCGCTTGATCCAGTAGCCGACATGCTGGGCCATGCGGTCACAGAGAATCTTATCGACTGGAAAACACTACCGCCCGCTCTCCAGCCCGATCCCTCGAATAAGGACGATGATCTTCAACCGTGGACAGGCTGTGCGCTTTGGCACAAAAATCTCGGCTATCTCTTTTATACGATGCGCGGCTCAGCCAATGGCGCCCGGCAACAAAAAATTGGCCTCGCCACCAGCAGCGATCTTTTCCACTGGCAGCGCCACCCGGGCAATCCGGTGCTCGTACCGGATGAATCCCTTTATGCCACTGCTAAACGACCCACGCCAGGCGTCGTCGATTGCCGCGACCTGCAAGTTATTTCGGCTCCACATGGCGGCTGGTACGGTTTTTTTGCCACACGTCAACCGGGCGACGAATTGCCCGAAACCGCGGTGATCGGCTGCGCTTACTCGGAGGATCTCATCCATTGGCAGCAGCTTCCTCCCGCCTTTGCGCCGAATAAATATGCCTGCATCGAAGTCCCGGATGTTTTTCAAATTGGAGACAAATGGTACCTGCTGTGCCTGACGGGCAATCACTATGGCAACCGCGACATCTTTAATGACCCGAATCTGCTCAATGGCACTATTTATGCCGTCGCCGAACGTCCCCAAGGACCGTATCGCGAATTAGCCGACAATGCCCTCATGGCCGTGCGATGGCCCGGCCCCGTATCGGCCAAATCAGTCCGCTTTCAGGATACTCTTTACGTTCTCTACACCGATCGCGAACGTACGGGCACCACCGACTCGGGCGAGGTGCAATTTGGAACGATCAGCACACCCAAGGAATTGCGGGTTTCTGGCGATGAACTCGTGGCGCGTTATTCCCCGCTTATTGAAACACGCCTGGAAACCGAACTTTTTTCCAGTGGAAAAAAGCCTCTGCCGACCAAGGAAATGCCGTGGGCCCAATATTGGCCGCTCCACTCCGGGAAATGGCAAAACGGAGATACGATTCAGGGCGAATGCCGCAGTTGCTGGTCGGTGCAACCATTCGACTGCCATGCGGAAAGTTATATTTTTGAAGCCCGGATCGAAGTGGAAACAGCCGTGGCGGCCGGCTTTGCCTTGCGTATGAACCACCCTATGGTCGGCGGCGTTGTGGCCCTTGACGCCACTGGACAAAGTGTTTTCTTCGCCGATGCCCCCTCTTTCGATTTTCAGGAAAAGCGCCGGACAAGCATCACTCGCGGTCGGACCTATCATTTGCGGGTAGTACAACGGCTCGAGCATATTGAGATCTATCTGGATGATATGCTCAAACTCGCCTTCAGTCATTACCACGGCCTGATCGGCGGGGGAATGGGGCTCTTTGTCGATCGCGGCAAAGCCAGCTTTTCGCAAGTCCGGATTCAATCCCTGCGCGTAACGAAACCCGAGTAATCAGCGTTCATCGCACGTTTTCACTTCCTGCGGAGTTTTTCAACGGGAGTATTCCAAGTCTCGGCGGCGGCGTTCTCCAAGTACCAAGTCTTGCCGCGCCGAAAGATCCGATAACGATCCATGCTGATCCTCTCGTTGAGAGGATAGAACCAATCGACCGGTGACTCCGCAAACAGTGTCCGCTTGTCAGCTGCGTTCTAACGGCCTTCCAGCCGCTTGCGCATGCTACTGACAGTTACTGACGCTTTTCGGAGACCCGAAAGTCGCAACTCTACCAGTTCCAATAACTAGCAAAGAGAGGCGAGGGTCGGAATCGACCGCCTACCTGCTCGTTATCAACTACTTATAGAAGCTGAAAAGACGCTATGCAAGCTAATTTGAGAGGTAAACGCTGAATTTAACTGAATTCGTTCCCTGACAGTTTCCCTGACAGTGATTCCGAGTCTTCGGCCACTCAAAGATCAAAGAAATTATTTGCCTTCGGTCTTACAGCGCAGTTTTCGCCAGCAGGAAATACATTTCGGCCGTGCCCAGACCCTTGACTTGCTGGGCACCGCGCGTTTCCCAACGATACTTCCGCGAGGCGCGGGCCTGAAATGCCGCAGAAGCATTGATGCGGCCGGGCGCGCCGCTCGATTCCATGCGACTGGCGAAATTGACGGTTGCACCCCAGACATCGTAGCTGAACTTCTGCTTGCCGATGACTCCGGCAACGAGT
>Ga0182030_10009570_pt1 | contig 19823 bp, 20 predicted proteins | sample 812S3MmetaG_FD_121299 | JGI IMG/M metagenome (GOLD analysis project Ga0182030, IMG submission 121299) | Permafrost microbial communities from Stordalen Mire, Sweden - 812S3M metaG (Illumina Assembly) | ecosystem: Environmental > Terrestrial > Soil > Wetlands > Permafrost | place: Sweden... | reverse complement strand
GTTGGGCAATGAATTCCTACACGCTTCGCCTTTGTAGAATCCAAATCCTAAATTGAATGTAAAATTTAAAACCACAAGGGGCCACTCATCCACCGCCTAGCCATATTCTCGAACCGCCACGCAGAGCACGAAGTTCCCACCACCCACTAATGCACTTGTAGCATTTAATAAAACAAAGTCCCCCCACCCCATACACCATCCTAGATTGAGTTGGTAGCATGGCATCCCGTCCGCTCCGCCTTAATTAAGCCTCAAATCGGTAGATTAGTTTCAAGAGGGAGACCATTGGCGAATACCTACTATTGTCTGTCTTTTTCTTTTGATCCTTTTGCTCTAATATATATAATTTTAATTTTGTCGCATTTATTAAGATAATAGGGACCTCAAGGTGCTTTTGTTTGTTGTGAATTGTTGTGGATTTTGGGATAGGAGGTGAAAAGAGGTTGATAGAAATGAATATAATTCCATGGCTGCACATTGTGCTTATGGTGACAGGTTCTATATACCCACTTTATGCAATTGAATGCTTTGAATTACCGCAGTTAACTGATTTCTAAAAAGGAGGAGGCCCCCAGCCTCGAAAGCGTCACGTTCTCACGGGCGTTGATAAGAGCCCGGAGGATTTTCCGAGGCCTGAATACCAAATTTTTTAGCTATTGGGCGCTTGTTCAACTTGTAGATAATCATTCAGTGAAAGTGACCGATAATCAAAGGAGATCCGAGAATATCTTGCATCACTCAAACTAGAGAGTGCGGAAAGCGGAAAGCACTAAATAACGGAGTCTATCTGAGGAGGACCAGTTCTCGACACTGACATAGTTCTAGAGACAAAGTGACAGCTATCCTCTTTAGATTTCCATAGCGATATTCCACTCGCATTTGTCTACCTTCTCTTCGCTCGCTCTTCGTGCCGAGTCGATTCGACCTGACTTGCATCAACCAGGATCGGCAAACTGCCAGGACTCAGCCTAGGAGTAAAAAAAAGCAAACTCTTGACGTCTCTCCGCTTGCAAAGCGCATTTCGCAGCTTCAATTACCTCGTTTTCGTCTCATGGCACATGCCAAATACACACCTGCTCTCACCATCTAGCCTGAAGCAATCTCACTATTTGGAGAAATAATTCCCATAATTCCCATAAGTCCGATAAACGCCCTTCCAGTTATTCCTTTCCTAGTTTTTACAGAGGCCGGCTGCGTTTGTGGCGACGTATCCCGAATCAGTCGCCATCATGAGGGTTGTGATCTTTTTAGGGTCCTTAGGCTTCATGGAGAAGCCCACACTGAACGCAAAAAGATAATCCAGAGCGGCAACAATGGCTCGGAATTGGGCCCTGGCGATGTTATTATTTCCTTGCCTACCGGTTGGACTAGCTACCCTGCTGATTCTTGTGGGGGAAATATCAAGCTGTGTAGACTAGAAAATCTTGTTGGTCGCGAGTTGCGACGAAACGTTGGCCGGGTTCGTGCTTGAAATGCTCCCGCGGTAATAATGATTTCCTTGCGTCCAACATTTTAGGGTACGTTGGAGAAAAAGGTAGATTCCCTGATATAGCCCCTTCTAGACCATATTATCCCTCCCTTCGATACTTTTGGTCAACCAACGGGCCTCTCCACGTCCGCTCTTGCGGGAGTGCTAAGGTCTTCCAATTATAGCTCTTGGGAGAAGACTCATTGTTCACCTTTATCATGGACATTAGTTCTGATCTTATGTGAGGAGGTTTCCATCTCAGGTTACTGTTTTCTTTCGCAAGAAAGTAAGTACGCCGCGTGTACTGGCGGAATCTCAAAGATGCATCCCATCCTTTGGCATACTCTCGCTGACTTGTAACGGCCCAGCAGCAGTATTGTCACCACTCTCTAAGTGTTCGTGGACTTGATGATCGAAAAACTCGAATCCACAATATGGGCATCTCCATGTCTGTGAAGATTCACAATTAGCCATGGTGGCCGGTGTAGTGGACATTACTTTGCAAGTCAGAGCTAAGAATAGATTTATTTAATCTCCCTATTTCTGTCAGCCTTTCTTGCTATTACGCTAGGATTTTGGGCCGGACAAACATACAGGATCTCATACAGTAATAACCAAATGAGCTGTAAGATTGTTAAGGATGAGGGTTGCGGTAATGACGGTTGCTTTTGTTGAATGTTGACTCTCGCGCCTTCTTGTTTGCAAGCACCGACCTTCGCCATCGCTCCTACTTCAGCGATGGGAGCACTTCACTAGATAGTCCCTACAACGGAACGTATCAGGAAGGATCGAAATTGATATTTGTCTCAGCTCTCCAAGATAAAAATTGTATACCAGTCGCTCAACCAAAAAGCACGAGATCAAAGTATCGCATCCCTCTTCCTTCAACCGATTTTCTCAAATTAAACGGTTCCAAAAGCTTCATTTTCATACCTGTTGAGAAAATCCATGTATTCCATCGAACCCTACACACTCCCCAAACTCTTGAAATTCGTCGGATTCTCCACATAAACCGCATACCCTGGCTGAACATACCCCTCGCTCTCCACAACACCCATGACACCCACCTTCCTCACCATCCTACCCTTCTTATCCTTCGCCGTACACCTCTCCAGTAAACCCTCTGGCCACTCCGCCAATCTCTTCTTCGGATCTCTTAGCCCTGTAAGCCTGACCACAGCATGTCCTTCGTGGCTGCCCATATGTAGCTTAGTGCCTTCACTGCTCTAGTCAGCATTACTAGAACTGGAAAGTGCAAATTTGGTTCTAATCACATACCTCAAACTAAACAGATCCAGCCCATCCGTGGTGATGTTTTCACCCATACTGCCCGGTGCCAACTGAAAAGAAGGATACTTTGAAGACGGAGCAGCGATCGAAGTGAAAAGAGAAGAATCGATGATATGTACTTGACGTCGATTTGAGGAAGAAGGGGTGGAGGCGCAGTGGGCATCACCCTGGACGCCCATGTTGGCAAGGAGATAGATATAGGAAGCGGGGGCTTTATTGAAAGTGTGCGTTGATGAGAGGGAGACTGATAGGACAGACATGATTACTGTTTGGTAGTTTATGAATTTAAATACTTAGGTTCGATGAAAGGACAAGAAGTGAAAGTGGAGGATCTGGAAAACGACTACGTTTTTTTGTGAGGAAAGAGAAGAAGTGGGAGGTACAAAGATAAGCTTGAGGTTTCGAGAGGTTGGATGAAGATGCTCAAGGTTGGCTAGACAGGAGCCACGTTGCGCTGGATGGCTTAATTTTGACCCAACCACAGCTGCTAGCCACATCCAAATCATGCCGAGTGGTCTGCATTTGTGCTAAATCCTGGTCCAGTGCAATTCGCACAATGAGCATGTGGTCGCGAGTCGGCATCAATCTGCATAAACAAGCAGGTCTAAGACTGAACCAGTGATGATTAAAGGACTTATGTACAATTGGCATCTAAAATATATGATCAGCAAAGTGGTATCGCTCGCAAAGTATCACAAAAGGACACGAATGCTAGCCACGGTTTCATCCTAACCCCAAACGACCTGACCATGATAACCTATCCAACCCAAACGCCAAATTATGTGGTACAATCTAAATCCCACCTCTACTTCTTATTCTTCCCATTCTCAAGACTGAGGTCTAAAGTCCACAGACTGTCCCATATAATCGATTTCTTCGCGGGAGATGTTCCTGCAGATGCTTGATTCGACTTGATATTCTACACGCCTCATCAGCGTACTTTTCAGGGGCCCATTAGATCATCAATGTTATGACTTCGCACCTCGGAATTCAACGTTTTGTCCCCAGCATCCTTTTTACTCCCTGAAACGATCATTTGCGCGCTAGAAGCTTCATCTGCTGCTGAAGTCGTAGCATTAGGCTTCAGAGATGTTGTCGATCCAGTCTTAACAAGAGCGGTGGCTACAGGAACTGCTTTCTTTGAATTGCTGCTACTTCGGCGACTGTCAAGACTTTTGCTAAGAGTCTTATTGATGCCTTCGACTCCACTGCTAGATGACTTCTTGGACCGTCGATTAATGCTACCTGTTGCATCGATGTTTGTACTTGCAACAGTGCTCTTGCCTAGACCTGGGGTAGAAGGCGCCCCTGGCTTCTCTTCTGCAGCATCGATTAAATACCATCGCAGACCGTCAGAGAGGTCAAAGGGATTATCATCCTCGAAGGAGTCTCCGCCATTGCTGGCTTCCCCAAATGATCTTCCATCAGAGGCGTTCAAATGCGGCCCGGACATTGATTTTGAGAGGTCAACCACTCGGTCTTCGATCTTGTGAATGCGTGCAAGAAGCCAGTCCCGTGTACGCAGCTTATGGGAATCCTGTTCTCGGAGGAAGTAATGAGGTGCTCCAACGTTAAATGCTGCCCATGCCCCGGTAGCCTGATTTCGCGTTGGTAAGAAAAGTGCCAAATCGCCTTCTTTGAAGTTCTTGAACGCAATCTTTTCGTGTGCTTCTTTCTGGGCCATATGTGACCTTTCTCGATAGGCACGAGCATCCTTAGAGTACTTCTTAGCAGTATACTCTATATCCTTTATGCGCTTCGTGATCACTTCACAGAATGCTTCGACGTCAAAGCTACCAATAGCATTGAGGTACGCATCGTATTTTTCAGACTCGGTTTCCGAGTCATCATTATGCATCCAATACAACAGATCCAGATCTCCGCTGTCAACCATAGCCTTCCTGGTTACTACACCCGACATGCTTCGTCTGATCGACGAACCAGGATCGGAGGAGTCGTTTGCATTTGAGCGATCGGGCTTTGGCAACCTCTGAATGACCATAGAACTGCCTTCCCGGGTGACAGAATAACTCAATCTCTCAAGAAGCCGGCACAATCGATCGTTCTGTGCATAAACACGTTGTGTGAGATCTTTCGCTCTTCCAGTTCGGGCTTCAAATCTTCCAGCGAGTCTCTCGTGCTTCGTTTGTGTAATTTGGAATTTGTCTTGGAAAGCCCTGACTTCTTCTTCAAGACTTCCAATTCGAGAGAGCCTCGATGCAAGATCTTCTGACATCATTGTCACCTTCCGCTCTTCCTCTTCAAGGCGGTTGCGGAGGACCTCCGAGCCTGTCTCCCCATCGGCAATTTTTGTTCTGAGCGTCACTAGCTGCTTACGCTCATCAGCTAACTCTGCCTCCAAGGCATCGAACTTGGCTTTCTCGGAACACAGATTTTCACGAAGTTGAGAAGACTCTTTCTCTTCGCTGGCCAACTTCTCCTTGATTCGAACAATCTCTGATCTAGCCTCAGAAAGTGATACTTGAGCTGCGTCACGGTCAGATCGAGCAATCACAGCATTGCTCTTGACAGATTCGAGCTCGGCTATGAGATCCCCAGAAAAGTTTACTAGGGCATCCCTCAGAGCACTGAGGTCGTCGGGTATGGGAGACTCGTTGAATAGCTGAGTATGGACGTCACGTATGACTCTCCATTGCCCCTCAACAGTCGAATTTGTTTTCTCGGCCCGTATTGACAACTCCTTGTTCTCGTCCTGAGCTTTCTGTAATTGCTGTTCCAGTAGCTCATTGGCCTCTCGCTGTAGCCTCGCATCATTTCGCAGAAACTCAACTTGGCCCTGAGCCTTTTGAGCTTCTGCCTTAGCCTCCTTGCGCACTCGGTCAAGCTCATCTTGTAGAGAACGCACACGGTCATCGATATTTGCCCTCTCATTCTCACGAGAGCCCAAATACCGATCCAATTCGTCCTCAAGTTCTTCCAGCTTGGCCTTCAAACGCTTGATCTCGCCCTCGAGAGACTTTCGCTCTTCTACAAACTCCCGCTGTTGAGCCTCAAAATTCTGCATTAGGTCTTTCTTTGTCGAATTAGCTTCCTCAACCAGGGCTTTCATATCATTTGTTGAGTTGGTCCGAGCAGAGATTTCCTTCTCCATCCCAGAAGCACGCTCTCGCTCCGCAATAAGCTCCGCCTCTAACGAAAAGAGTCTTTGCTGGAAGGCCTTCTCATCTGCACCTTGGTTCGCCGAGAACCGACGCGACGAGACTGAAGATCGCCTAGATAAGTCATCATTGAGGCGTGGCGATGCCATAGGATTTCCATTGTTGTGCATATCAGGACTTGGGTTACCGGGCAGCTGGAATACGTTTCCTGTAGACGTTCTACTAACATGAGTCTGTCGATGAAGAAGGTCTTCCAGTCTTCGTACACGGCTTTCAGCAGTCTTAAGTTTGCTCTCAGTTTTTGCCTTTTCGTCTTGCAAAGCCCGCATCAGGTCATCATCTCCTCTGACCAGAAGAGCACTTCGGCCAAGCGCAGCCTCATGGATACTACCAGCCTTGAACGCTTTTGCTCGTTTGCTCTGCTGTCTCGTGGGATTATTTAGGTCCGTGATGATCTTTGAAACATCGTTGATGATGGCGGCTTTCGTGTCTTGTGCGCGTAATATGTCTAGAAGCTCCTCTAAATCCTTTCGTGTTGCTTTAGGCCACTCTTCCTCACCCCCATGAAGATTTACTTCTACTCCCATTACTTTCTGCTCGACTTTATCGCCCCAGAGAGCGGCCCCAGTATTTTTCTGCCACTTCCTACGTCGACGACCTTCCTCTTCCTGGAAAGCAGCCATTTCGTTTGCCAGAGTTGACGAATCTGACCTTACTTTATCAGCCCACTCTCTTCGCCTTACTGCTTCAGCTACAAATGAAGCGTAGGTACTTGGTAAATTGCTCAGCATTGAGAGTAGTTGGAAAGCATCGGATCCATCCCCATCAAGTTCCATGGATGCAAATCGAGCATTGGCTTCTGCGAGCATCGAAGTCAAGGCAGCAATGTCATGCATAATATCAAGAGAACCAATAGCGAGATCATTTCGTGCTTCCGTAGCAGCTCGTAAAAGTCCTTCCATCTCTAGGCTTCTCTTCGATAAATTTGGTAAAAAGCTTCTAGTATGCAGAAGTGCTGATTTGGACGCCTGTGACACACTTTTGGGATTGTTGGCATATCCTAACACACTCTCGTAGTCATTATTGACTTTCTTCGCAATAGCCTCGATATCCTGTATTAAATGTGCAGGCTCTGTAGATTTTACTAGCACTGACCGGGCTGGGCTGCGCTCTACTTTGTCAAACAAGTCGTCGGTTCTCTTGAGCACTTCATCAACCTTGCTTCCTAGCTCCGTACCTTTTCGACTCAGTTGTGCGGATACAATGCGGACAAGCTTTCCTGCTCTCTTGACCTCCTCTGGATCTATCAAATCTTCCAAACTTGGCTGCCGGGAGCTCCTGCGAAGATCACGCCCTGTAATGAACTTAATCATATCTGCTGATGCCGGAAGAGATCGTAATTGCGCAATAGACGCCTCCCAGTCAGTACCAGTCAGATCCTGTTCTTTTTGAATATCGGCCGCCCAAATCTGAACGTCTGCATTCCTTTGATCCAACGCTTTTACATGCTTCTCTAAGTTCATGATGGCGGCATCTACTGCCTTTTGGATTACGTCCAACTCGTTGTATCTCTCCTGCGCATCGTCTGCCATGGATGCACAATCGTCTACCACTTTGAGGGCCCATGATCTACGTGCCATGAACAAATCCCTCCACGCTTGCAAATCGTTTTGATCGGCGATGGTATCAGGTGGCTTCGTAACATTGTATTTGGCTGGTAAAGGAACTTCGGAAACTAACGACTTCGCAGAGCCGGGGGATGTTGGTTGGATGATTCTCCGGTCGTATACAAATATCTCTTTCTATGTCCTATGAGTAGGTGCTCGAAGTCTTGATCTGCCGTACATACCTCATTTGAAAGCGTCTGGAATCGAACAGCTTTCCCATGAGCCGTCAAAGAGATGTGATCATGCACAGATATCGTCGTTTGCTTCGCGACCCACAATTTGAAGGCATCTAATCTTTTTGGAAGTCAGGCCTGATGCAAAGCATCTAATGTAGAGCCAACTTACGAAGCAAATGACCCAGGGTCTGTTTGAACGCGTTGACCCGTGTGCGCAATAGAAACCTGAAGCGCCATCCCCACCACTTCTTTCTACAGCTGCAGCGAGCTGCAGATATCCTTTTTGTCGCAGTGAGCTGTGATTGCGTGCAGTCTCATGATAAGAAAGATCACAAGGCGAGGCAAGCGAGGCTCTTATAGAACGCTCGGCCTCGATAAAGCCTGTGGCTTGATTTTATCAGCCACAAGTCGTGCTCGCTACCTTTCCTTACGCGTTAGTGTCAGTTTACAAAGAAAATATCACTAGAAATTGGAACACTTCTTCTGCGAGATTATTCTGGCTGATTGGAGAGGATGCAAGAAAGTTTGGCAGAAGATATGGAAGGGTTGGAAGTTTCGAACTTGGAGACTCCTCTTATGACTGACCAGGAAAGGCGGATTTTGGACGCGTATGATCGACTTGAAGAGCTACAACTAGAAATTGCGCTTCTCAAGGCTCGAGGTGTTATATCACAAGGTATGTTTTGGATGATCTTATAATATTACGTGTTCTTATATATTCTAGATCGACCAGAGCCGGTGGAAGTCTCAGAAGAGGATCTCAAGACTGCTCAGCAAGAACTTTTAAAAGCCAAAGCCCTGTATCAAGTCCGCAGTAATATCGTTGAAAGTACTCTGGTTGCAAACCCTGTCCTTAAAGCTGTTCATGCTGGTATTAATGCTACGATTATCGAGCAGTGAGTTATCCATTGCTAAGGATTCGACTGGATCTAACACAGTGTTAGGGATCTTTTACCGCTTATTCAGCAACGGGATACACTTTCAATATCTTTGACTGCTTTGTCATCTAAAGTTCTTTCAACAGGGAATGATTTGATGAAAGCTGAGAGCGAACATATCGTTGTAGCTCGGAAGAATGCTGAGTTAGCAACCAAAATGTTGGCTTTAGCTGAAGAAGAAAATACTCAGAATAAGGAGAACATCAAAGATCCAGAGCTACGGCAGCAACTTGATGAACTGGAGTCTGCAATGAAAGACAGTAGGCAGAGGTGGAGAATTATGAAGGGAACTTCTAGTGCTACCGTCGCAGGATCGGGGGTTGACTGGGCACGGGACCCGAATTTATTGGAGATAGTGCTTAATGATGAAGGGGAATGAAGGAGATAGATGCTCTGATGTAGGTGACAAGGATGGCTAAAGTCTCTGCTCTCGTCTTCGTACCTTTACGATGTGGCAATGTAATGTGCCTCAAAGTGGTTTAACATGACTCCCTAGTCATCTTCCTAACATAGTTCGAAGCTAGGAACATGAGAATCCGACGGAGGAGTCAAGTATGCTAAGAAAAAGAGAGGCTTCCTTTGGGGAACCCTGAACCATTTTATTAATGCTTTGGAATGAACCAAATTGGAGGGCATTGTCTCATGCGATGTTGCAAGCCAGGAATAAGAGACTGTGTTTCGACGTCACAAAGAATAACACTCCCACTTAAGGTAGATCTTTTTTGAAGCAAACATAGAATACTCATACAGAGCGGAGATGCAATGTACAAAGGCTCTGAAACGCTGTCCATGAGTCGAGATTCGCCATCAATGCCGCTCCAAAAGGACTCCAAATAGCTAAGAATTCACTAAACTACTCCTTCCTTTGAATTTCTAATCCATCACCAGCGGGGTTGATCTTTACTATTGCTGTATCTTCAGTTATAATTAACCCACGAATGATCTTGTCCGCCAATCCGTTTCCGATTTCTTTCGAAATTAGTCTATTCAATGGCCGTGCTCCAAACTTGGGATCGTACCCCCGATCGGCAAGCCATCGGCGGACAGAATCGTCTACCTGAAGAATGATTCTTCTGTCGTCTAGTCTTTTTTGGAGCTCCTTTAGACGTATGTCAACAATGTCTCGTAGAGCCTCTGTGGAGAGACGCTTGAACACAATAAATTCATCAATACGATTCAGAAATTCAGGTTGGTCTTAAAAAGTATTCATTAGTCATGAGTTAAGAAGAGGAGTGCGCGCAGCTTACAAGCATGTTGAAGGACATCCATGACAGCACTTTGCACCGAGGGCGCAATTTCCCCGTTCGGCTCCTCGTGGTAGGGGTGCATAGGGTCGTTTCCGACCAATATATCCGCGCCAAGATTCGAGGTGAAGACAATCAGAGTATTCCTGAAATCGATCTTGTGTCCTTGGCTATCGGTAAGCTGAAAGCACGGGTAGTCAGCAATTGCTTCTTGGGATGGGTTCGGAGTTGACAGATGGATCGTGAGTAAATATCTCAGGAGCGAGAATATTTACTCATGAAACAGCCTAGAATAGAATGCTTTTTGCTCCCGGATATTCCTTACGAAGCCTTCATCAAGGACCTGCAAGAGGAGCGCGGAAATGTCTCGATGTGCTTTCTCGAACTCATCGAACAGGAGAACGGCATAGGGCTTGCGCCGGACAGCCTCAGTCAACTGACCCGCGTCATCGTAGCCAACGTAACCTGCAGGGGATCCGATTAACCGGGATATGGTATGTTTCTCTTGAAACTCAGACATGTCGAAGCGAACAACAGCGGATTCGGTAGAAAATAAAAAGTTTGCCATTTTCTTGCAAAGCTCGGTCTTACCAACTCCTATTCAGGATCTCGGTGTCAGTATGACCTTTCTCAGTAATAAATCTGAGTTTATTTCTCAGAAGGACTGAGTAAGAATGTTTCACCTCCCCAGCCATACCGAAATAGGAAAATTTCCTCAGAAGCTGAACTCACCAGTAGGACCTAAGAAGAAGAAGGATGCCTATTTAATTAGTATTGCCTGACCAAGTAAAAGAAGGAGATAGTTGATAGTCTAAGTTTGGGATGCATTCCAGAGAAAATTACTCGAGAGTGAAATGTGCCATATAATATGGACAGGTCTGATACTTACGAGCGGCCTATTTTCACCATTGAGTCCTGCTCTTTGAAGCCGGACCGCGTTGGCAACGGATTTTAGTGCTTCATCTTGACCTCGGACAGATTCTCGGAGGCTGTCCTCCATGTGGATCAGTTTTTCCGCATGTCCTGAGGTCAATTTGGTGGTTGGAACTAAGCGGTTAGTCAAGTGCTCTCCAGTATGTGATCACATAAGAATCTAGTTGATAAAACATGAAAGAGACTTACTTCCAGTAACTCTGGAGACCACCGCCGCAATATCATCAGCAGTCACGGAGTCGTGAATAAGAGAATCGTCCGCAGATGTCCCGGCCTCGCCATCCTTCGGTAATTTCGCCTCCAAAGTTGGAATGATTGAGTACCGGAGCTCTCCAGCACGTCCAAAGTTATTGTCCCGTTGGGCTTGATCCAGTTCTATGCGAGCCTTCTCAATTTCTTCCTTTGTCTTTTTCACAGCCTCGATTTCTGAGCGCTCCTTTTGCCACTTTTCAGTCAAAATTGAAGCCTCATCTTGACATTCCTTCAGATTTGCTTGCAATTTTTCACGGCGTTCCTTGCTTGCAATGTCTGTCTCTTTCCGCAAACTTTCTAACTCGATTTGCAATGTCATGATCTTTTGGTCTAGATGCATGATGTCTTCAGGCTTGCTTTCTTGTTGTAGCCTTAGACCACTTGCTGCTTCGTCCATGAGATCAATTGCCTTGTCAGGAAGAAAGCGGTCCGTGATGTAACGATTAGAGTAAGTCGCAGCTGCAACTAACGCCCCATCTGTGATTCGTACCCCATGGTGTACTTCATATTTCTCTTTAATTCCTCGAAGTATACTAATGGTGTCCTGGATCGAGGGCTCATTCACATGAATGGCCTGGAACCTCCGGGCTAGAGCAACATCCTTTTCGATGAGACGGTACTCGTTCAAGGTCGTAGCGCCGCAACATTGAAGGTCACCTCTCGAGAGAGCGGGTTTTAGGAGATTGCTGGCATCAATAGACCCTTCCGCCTTGCCCAGACCTAACAATGTATGCAGTTCATCGATGAAGAGAATAATCCCCCCATGGGCATCATGGACACCTTTAAGAACGCTTTTCAACCTCTCCTCCTGAATGATCGTAGAGTTAGTAATTGCTTCTTAATATGGATTTGAGAATCGAGACATGTCTCATGAGTAAATAGGTCATAATTTGAAAACCTTCAAGTCCAAGAAGGCAGAATATCACTCTGCCCATGAAACAGTCTAGAATAGGAGTTTTACTCCCGTATATTCCTTACGAAGTCCCCTCGAGATTTTGCTCCGGCAATGAGCTGACCCAAGTCAAGAGAAATAACACGCTTATTCCTAACGCTCTCCGGCACATCTCCTTTTACGATCCTTTGGGCGAGGCCCTCCAACACAGCAGTCTTACCGGTTCCCGCGCTACCAATCAAAACAGGGTTGTTCTTCGTTTGACGAGAAAGGACTTGGATTGTACGGTGGATTTCTGCATCCCGTCCGATCACTGGGTCTAGCTTTCCAGCGCGCGCCCTTTCTGTTAAATCTACGCCGTATTTCTCTAAGGCAGATTTCTCTTCTTCGCCAGACATATCCATTCTATGTGTGCCTCCGGGAGGATGAGCGCGGCCATTGGCAAAACCACGAAGTGCTGTGGTCGGTAGGAAGGAGGGACGGCATCGTAGAGGATATTGAGAAAGAACATGGCTATACGGGCGTTGCGGAGAGGAGTTGATATGGCTTCTGAAAGCTATGGTTGTAAGTGGCGCTTTTGCTCCAGCAATGCGCCCGGAGCGGATCCCAGCTTGTACTAATCGCATTTTGAAATTCTGTTATGATAAATGTGAGGATTCAACTTGGGAGATGGACGAAAAGAAACATATTAACCTAACTTCCATTGAAATGATAGTTTACATGGTCTGATGGTCGTCGAATGATCGATCTAGAAGATTTTTGTCATGCTTTGTGCCTGAGGCTGAAATGTTATTTAGCGCTAAGCAAAAGGCAAAGCCAATCAAGCCGACACACAGTGTTTCTATCGCTTTTCTGACTCAATTCAAAATTTACTTCCCCACCGACCATAATTCTTTCAACTTCTTAATAACCAAACACAAGATCAGTGACAATGGGATTCACAGATTTCCTCACAGATGCGGGTCTCACCGGTAAGTCTCTGCTTTCCGTCAAATTTTCCATGAATTTGTTGAGAAACAAAGGCGCGCAAACTGACTTGAATCAGTGCTTAACAACTGGTTGGAGACTCGCTCATATATTGTTGGGTATGTTCCGATTCCTCTGCCGGATGTTTTACATATTTCTTGCGAGTTCGAGCATTGAAGCTGTGCAACCTGTTGCACAAGTTTCGATTCGAACAATTTAATATCATGATGAGCAACATTGGTCCGTGTTACTGAGCGGCCTCAAGAACCGACATATGACGATCACCATTGCATTGAAATGCACCTCTGAATTTCATCTATCACTTATTGTCTTTATTTGCAGAATCTCTCGTTCTCAAGACTGACTCGAAGATTAGGTACGCTCCTTCCCAAGCCGATGTTGTCTCCTTCAAAGCCTTGAAGTCCTCCCCAGATGCCACCAAGTTTCCCCACGCTGCAAGATGGTATAAGCATATTACTTCATGGTCTGATGACTTTGCTACTCTCCCTGGCGACGCCTCAAAGGCATACACAACATACGGCCCTGATGTCACAACTGCGACGTTGAACCCTGCGAAGGCCCCTGCAGCAGAGGAGGATGATGACGAGGTCGACTTGTTTGGTAGCGACGACGAGGAAGAAGACGCCGAGGCTGAGCGAATCAGAAATGAACGTTTAGCTGAGTACAAGAAGAAGAAAGAAGGAAAGACCAAGCCTGCTGCAAAATCCTTTGTCACTATGGACGTTAAGCCTTGGGGTACGACTGGCTCATCCAGTAGTTAATAAGTTGTGTGCTAACAATCTTAGATGATGAGACAGACATGAAGGCCCTCGAAGCTGCTGTTCGTGGTATTGAGAAGGATGGTCTTGTCTGGGGAGCTTCCACGCTTGTGGCTGTCGGTTTCGGTATCAAGAAGCTACAGATTAACTTGATTATTGAGGATGACAAGATTGGTCTCGCTGAGTTGGAAGAGGAGATTCAAGAGTTTGAGGATTACGTCCAGTCAACTGATATTGTGAGTCTTGTTTGACGTAATATACTTGAGATATCAACTAATTCCGAAAAAGGCTGCTATGCAAAAGCTATAGGGCAAATCACTTCCGGACCGCTTTCTTAAGTCGCCGCATTCAGGGACCATGATTTGACGTAGCTTTTTCTGCTGATCTTTTGTTAAAGAGAGGACAGAAATCAACCTCATGAGATGATGACAATCATGGCTATGATAGACGAATAAAAATTTATTGAACGCATTGCAAAAGATTGTTCCGTGTTCTGCGTGAAATATTCCTCGTACCTGCACGAAAAGTAGGCCCAACCCGCGCTTAATAAATGGGCCCGTACCGTTTCTAGACCACCTCATCAACAATAATTTCGTCTCGAGTTTGGTCAACTCAGCAATCATCAAGATGACTTGGCTATCGAATTCTATTACGACTCTAGGTCTTGTTTTTCTAGCGCATGCGTGAGTCTAGAATACCCAGTAAACCATCTCCGCTGACCAATCTTCTCCATAGCTGTTATTCCGCCTACGAACATTCTGCTCTGCATGCCGCGAGCTCAGCATCCTTATCCTCAATTACGTCTTCCGGAACTGCATCGACTGTCGCATCGCTACCCATTGATATTTCCATCGAGACAGTCATAGCCATCTCGATCGTGTGTCTAGGGTTGGTTCTAGGCACACCCGAATTACGACCAATACAGTGGCGCGTCTGGGCAGGAAGAATTGAACGTGAAGGAGAGAAAGGTTTTCTAGGTGGCGATGGACAAATGGATAAGGATTATGTAGGAAACCCATTCAAAGTTCTAGAGAGCCGGCCAGGATTTGTCGATGTTAGAAAGCAAAGAAAGGAATTTGCGGAGTGGATTAGAGAGGGGGGAGGGACTGCTACTGCTCCAAAAAATTTAGGAGCAGATCACATGTATTAAGAAGGATGTGAAAGTGGACTCAAGGAGTCAAGCCTGCAGTTCTGATTTTCAATCCATCCCGAAGGAATGTCCAGATTTCGCTCGTATCAACAAAACGTCCTGGAATTGACCAATGCGATCATATCTGAATTAAACATTTCAATTTTAAGCCGTGGACGAATCTTTCATCAGCATATAGGTCAAGGACACGTAATTGCTGTTTTAATGTTTGTGATAAATTTTATCTCAAATGATTTTAGGAAATCTTTCTCGCCTCCACCTTTTCTCCTAAAAATTCACATCACCAACATTTTACTTTGATGATCACGCAATGGCATACAAACGTCGCCGTTTGCGCTCTAGCGCCTCATCAACGGTCATCACGTCGTCCTCCCGTCCCCAAACTTTGTCAAAAACGAGCTCCGTGCCGCGAAGTATTCTACAATCTTCTCCTTCTTTGCCTAAGCTTCTTTCTCATAGGAGAGTCTCTCTCCAGCCACTCAGCTCCCAAATCCATGATGAATCATCTTCTAGGGATGCAGATGTCGTTCGAGCTTATGAGGAAGAGACCGATGCAGATGTCCAGCTTCGAGAAGATTCGGATGCGATGAATGAGATCATAATGGCAGTTGACATGAAAGATCGTGGCACAGTCGGATGTGCTTATTACGTTGTGAGGGAAGAGAAGCTATATTTGATGGAGGATATCAAGATGGCTGGACTCGAGATCATTGATACTTTGAAGCTTCACGCCCAACCCACTGTGGTCCTAATAAGTACACGCTCTGATGAGAAGCTCGAGGAGCATTTGAATAGGGAGGCTCGAAGAATAGATCGAGGTGACAATGCAAGTATGATCAGGCGCCTCCCCCAACATCAACAGGCGCTGACAGGTAGAATCTAGATGAGATTTCTGGCTCCTATGTTCTTGACTCTCGACCTTCATCCGAATTTCATTTCGAGGCTGCCAAGAATAAACTCGTCAATTTGGAACTGGACGTAAACGAGGGGGCTGATATCATATTCACAACCCCGGCGGATCAATTACCTGCAGACGGGCAGGTTGATCACAACGGGGTAGGACGACAAGGTAGGCTGTTGAGACTAGCTGGCTTGATAGATTTCGATAACAAGCTTACGGTATGATCATTGCCTACAATTTGGGTCATAATGCTGACGACTGGAGCAGGTTGGTTGCGCTGGTGCAATATTAAGCTATCTCTCCCGACAAAAGATCGTTGAATACCTCCCAAATGACACAGCTGCTTTAGTCGCTTTTCGTATCAGAACGATCGAGATGTTCACCCTTTCGGACATTATGTTCGTCAATGCAGATACTTTAGCTTCTCTTCAGATCATACAATCTGAAAACCATCCAAACTCGCATGATAAGTCTACATCAGGTGCGAAAGAAAGCCTCTCTGTATACGGTTTATTCTACCATCTAGCCAGTACTCCACAAGGAAGGCAGAACCTCCGACAGATATTCCTTCGGCCTAGCATGGATCTATCGATAATTGGTGAAAGATTGAATACTATCAATATTCTTCTACGACCAGAAAATATCCCTTGTGTGGAAAAAATCGTCAAATCTCTGAAGAAAGTAAAGGATATGCGAACAGTAGTAATACATTTGAAAAAGGGCGTCAATGACGTTTCTGGAAAAGCCTCCGCTGCTCGACGAGGTGTCTGGGCAAGTCTTCAAAACTTCTCTTTCTTCATATTAAAGATAATGGAAGCAATTCGTGAATTGAACGATGCCCAGTCTTTGAATATCATGGGAAAGGTAAAAAACTCAAGTTCTGAAGGTCAGCAACGACTAACATCGTCGGTAGATCTTGACTGAAATCAATCAGTTTCAACTTCATCAGATTGGACAGATTATTCACCAAACCGTAGATTTCCCGAGATCTGCAGAACAGCATCGTACAGCAGTTCTACAAGGGGTTGACGCAGAGCTGGATAACATCAAGAGAACTTATGATGGCATGGACAATCTCTTGACGCATGTCGCCACACAACTTTCTAGTGATTTGCCAGAGTGGGCGGCTCAATACGTCGAGAATTGCATCTTCTTTCCACAACTCGGGTTTCTCACCGTTGTACCGCTAGATCCCGAAACGGGAAAAGGCAGATATGAAGGTGAAGGAGTCGAAGATGATATCTGGGAGAAGATGTTTGTCAGTAATGACATGGGATATTTCAAGAACCGTCGTATGAAAGAGATGGATAATTACTTTGGGGATATGTATGGCATGATCTGCGGTAAGTTCGCTATCAGTTTTGCTTCACCTCCAAGCACTGAAATTTCCAAGATAGGGAGATAGAAATCATCCATGGCCTAACAGTAAAGATCCTAGAGCATGAAAAGCTCATAACTACTGCTTCGGATCTATGTGGAGAGCTTGATAGTCTCATTGCTCTTGCTCTTGGAGCACATAAATATCGATTTGTCATGCCGCAAATGACCACAGCAAATGTTATTCGCATCAAAGGGGGGCGTCACCCCTTACAAGAACTTACAGTACCGTCCTATATCGCAAACGACTGCATTATTACTGGGGGATGCGGTGACGAAAACAGGGATAATAATCTGAATGATTTATCGTACGCGGCTTCGATACAGGAGAGTATGGAACATCCCAGTATGCTCATTATGACTGGTCCCAACTACTCAGGCAAGAGTGTTTATCTCAAGCAGAATGCACTTATTGTGTACATGGCACATATCGGCAGTTTTGTGCCAGCCGAAAAAGCCACGATCGGGTTGACCGACAAAATTCTAACAAGAATCGCAACACGGGAAAGTGTTTCGCGAAATCAGAGTGCTTTTATGATTGACCTCCAGCAGGTAGCTTTATCTATGACGCTTGCAACCCGTCGTAGTCTCGTAGTTATCGATGAGTTTGGGAAAGGAACCAGTGCAATCGACGGAGCAGGACTGGCTTGCGGTGTTTTCGAATACTTTCTGGACCTTGGAATCCATAGGCCTAAAGTGCTTGGAGCAACTCATTTCCACGAGATCTTTGAAAGCGGATTCTTGGAGGAGAGGTCCGAACTGGGCTTCGGTCATATGGAAGTTCGCGTGGACAGCAAGGCTGAGATTGTAGAAGATCAGATCACTTACTTATATAACTTTGTGCCAGGTCGCAGCACTTCTAGCTTTGGAACTTGCTGTGCAATAATGAATGGCATTGATCCAGCCATCGTCGAAAGAGCAGACGAGCTGATCCTCCTTGCAGCACGAGGAGAGGACCTCATCGATGCTTGCGCAAAGGTTACGGACGAAGTAGCCAATGAATTAGAAGATGCAGAATACATCGGAAGACAGTTCCTCCAACAGGATATCCCTGTCTCAAACGACAAAAATTGCTCCGACGTCCGAACTTTACTTCGAAACATCCTTCTCTCGAGGCCCGCCTAACGTCGGGCTGGTGGGGGAACAGTGTCGTCTTAGCTACTTGCCGAAATTTGCTAGTGGTGTTCATATCAACTTTGAACCTAGACCAGTTATCTAATTATAGATAGCATGAGCCTCAGATTCCTAGCGAGCTGCGAGACATAAATATCTAAATTGAGCCTCATGACTGGGTAGTTGTGACCTTCGAAAACATGTTTCGTCAATTGCTTGGCTGATGAGATCGCCACGCTTTCTGACATTCCCTTTCCGATACTGCCTTCGTCTATACCTCTTTACAATACTTGAAGTGATGATCTTGTTTAATAAAACATTCAGGTCTTGCCATATGACGCCTTTTGCGTGATGCAAACGTCTCTGGACGCCACAGCCGTTTTTATAGCACTTGCACCCCTGTTTGTGAGACATGCCAAGTTTCGAAGCCACGAGTGCGACTTCGACGACGTTACAACGCTGCTCTTTGAAACGACGGCCCATTAGAGCCACTGTGCCGGCGTCGCGCCTAATAACATTGTCTGCGAGAGGTGAAGGGTGCATTATGCCCTGCTAAGTGGTAAAAGCTTGACCAAACAAAATTTCGGACTGTCGCCTTCATTCGCCTTCCCTGCAGGTTGATATCTCCACTCGCAGATTCCTAGTCAGTCATCAAATCTAATTCCGTACTCAGATATCACAATACGACCGCATCTGGCGTACAGGTTCCATACCCAGGTAGTGGCTCGTTTCGGCGTTTTGACATTTCTCCACGTTTTGATGAAAGACTTCTCTCTCTGAAACTCTTATTGGTGGGAGGATTTCTAAGTATAGCTGTGGACCCAATCTCTCATCTGAAGTCGAAGGCAAGGTTGGTCACGCTCATGGCATGAATCCTCGTCTGCCGACATTCTCTTCTCGCGATTTTGCAACATGTGGATTACGTGGAAGATCCCAAGAATAGCTCTCACACGTTGATCACGAGTAGTATGTACTTTTAGAGGGGAAAAATCCGCTTTTGTTTGAGGACACTTGCGGCATGAAGTGCCGTCTCTACTTTGGTTGTCTCGAAATGCCTTTTCTGTGGTTTTGGTGAGGACCAACAGTTATAAATATAAGTGCGAAGGCACTTCTCTCAATATCATTCCAATCATCATCAGCATCACTCCATCTCTAAAACAGTCAGCCAATCTTCAAATCACAAACATCCTATCTCATACATCAGCTAATTATCAACCTTCGAACTTCATCAAATCTTAAATTCATCATGCAATACTCGATCCTCCTCCTTGTTGCCATCGCAGCTTGCACTGTCACTGCTCAATCTTCAGACTCTGTAAGTTTGTCAAGATATATTTATTTATCCGAGCTAACTGAGTCAAAGACCACCGAGACCAAGACAAAGGGTGTAAACTCTGCAGCAAGCACTGACGCATCTGGAGCTGATACTGCCACCGCAACCGCAACCAAGTCTGGCAAGAACTCGGCTGCCACTGGTGGCTCTGGAACCAATTCTTCCAACTCTACAAAATCGGCCACTGGCAAGAGCGGTGCCTCAGCAACTTCCTCATCTTCAGCT